>SDBT01001711.1_pt1 | contig 39013 bp, 31 predicted proteins | sample 2277101 | NCBI WGS metagenome assembly SDBT01 (sample SAMN10404973, study PRJNA504765) | marine sediment metagenome | isolation source: marine sediment core GS10_PC15, 103 cmbsf | place: Arctic Ocean: Southern Knipovich Ridge | collected 2010 | reverse complement strand
TAGCCCGGCACGCTGTACTCGGCGCAGAACCCGACCGCTCGGCCGGTCATGGCCCCCATTCCCATGGGCCCCGTTCCGTCTCCTCTTGGCATTTTCTTCACCTCCTTCCCAGTCCCTGATCGCTTGCTTTCTCAGCTATGGTCGCCGTCCATTGAAGCCGCCGCGACCTCGGCCTGGGCGGACTCGGCCCAGGCCCCTCCGTAGGCGGGACCATATTCCAAGTCGGGGCCTGTTGGCCGCCGTTCCTGGCCTGGTGCAGCCGCCCAATCCACGCCCGGTCAAGGAGCCTTCACCCCTCGGCCCGGTTCCGTCGAAACGAGGCATACTACTCACCCCCTTTCCGAGTGCCGTCCGTCGAGTGTTCATCGTAGATCTCAAGAAAGCGGTGAAGGATCCGATCGGTGACGCGAAGCTCCGCCACCCAACTGGCCAGATACCTTCTGCCCGCCTCGGTCACCTCGTACACCCGTCGGGCTGGGCCTGCCACCGAGTTGGGATCCCAATACGAGGTGACCCTCCCCTCGGCCTCCAATTGCCGCAAGGTGCGATAGACAGCGCTGGGATCCATCGGGTAGTCTCCGAAGCCCAGCTCGGCCATCTGATCCATCAAGCCATAGCCGTGGGTGGAATCCCGCAGGAGCAGGAGGAGCATGGCTGGCTCCACGAACCCTCGGATGCGCCGCGGGTTGGTGGCTGGCCCGCCATGACCTCTTCTCCTGCCGTGACGTCCCCTCATCGGCTCCCCCACCCCCAAAAGAGTGCAAAACTCCTATATGTGACTTTCGCACTCATTATACGCGGAAAGCGCGCCTTTGTCAAGCCATGGCGAAGCGGATAAGGTCTGGAGCGGCTGACCTAGCCGCGCGAACTGAGGTATGCTATAAGATGGTGAGGCGAGGGCTGGGATCGACCGGCATCTTGTAGCGGCTGGCTCCGAGCCTCGAGGGATCACGGCAAGGGGTGGATGCTATGAGAGACATGTCGAGAGCTTTTAACCTGGCCGGGAGGAAGGCCGTCGTGACCGGCGCCGGCCGAGGATTGGGCCACCACATGGCAGTCGCCCTGGCGCAGGCGGGTGCCGATCTAGCATTAGCCAGCCGGACGAGAGAAGACTTGGAGAGGACGGCCGACGAGATCCGGGCCCTAGGGTCGGAAGCTTTGGTGGTGGAGCTGGATGTCACTCGGTCGCGGGACATCCGAGATATGGTCGACCGCGTCCTGGAGGAATACGGTGGAATCGACATCCTCGTTAACAACGCCGGCTGCAACGTGCGCAAGCCCTCGGTGGATATCACCAAGGAGGACTGGGATCTGGTGGTGGGAACGAACCTGAAAGGCGCCTTCTTCTGTGCACAGGCGGTGGGAAAGCACATGATAGCTCGAAGGAAGGGCAAGATCATCAACGTCGGCTCGGGAACGAGTCTCTTCGGCTTCCCCGAGATCGTTCCCTACTGCTCCTCCCGGGGTGGGATCGTGCAGATGACCAAGGCTCTGGCGGCCGAATGGGCCCCGTATCGCATCAACGTGAACGCCATCGCTCCCGGCTGGTTCAGGACCTCTCAAACCGAGGTCCTCTTTCGCGATGAAGCGTGGGTCGAGTCCATATTGGAACGCATTCCCTGGGGGCGCACCGGCGAACCTGAGGATCTGGCTGGGCTCACCGTCTTCCTGGCGCCGGACGCTTCCCAGTATGTGACCGGTCAGACCATCTTCGTGGATGGGGGTTTCACGCTGGGGGCGACCAGGGCCAAGGTTAGCTAAGCGCCCTGGTCGCCCCCTCGGGTTAGGCCCAGCGGCAGCCTGACCAGGGTTCGGGTGCCGCCCGTCGAACCCGGCTCGATGGAGAAGGAACCATCATAGAGGTCCACTCGCTCCCGAATGCCCATGAGACCGAAATGCCCCTCGTTGACCAGGTCGGTGAGATCGGTCGCGGCTTGAAACCCCACCCCATCGTCTTCCACCGAGAGGACGACCTCGTTCTCCAGGAAGCTGAGCTTCACCGCCACTCGGGAAGCTCCAGCGTGTCGCCGCACGTTGCTCAGGGCCTCTTGAGCAATACGGAAGAGGGACAGCTCCATATCAGGGGCTAACTTCGCCGGCTCACCGACGACCGCGAAATCCACCGCCTCTCCCCCCACACCGCTATCTCCGTCAACCAAGCGACGAAGAGCAGGCACCAATCCCAGGTCTTCCAGCACCGATGGGCGAAGGGCGCGGCTGAACTGGCGGACTCCCTGGATGGTATCCGTGACCAACTTCTGCAGGCTATCGAGGCTCTCCTCCATCTTGGTGGGGTCATTTACATAGGCCTGACAGAGCTCCAGGCGGCGGCTGAGAGCCACCAATGCCTGCACCGTGTCATCGTGCAGGTCGCGCGCGACCCGCTTTCGCTCCTCTTCCTGGCTTCGGGTGATGGCCGCCACGTAGCTGCGAAGGCCCGTGCGATAACGCGCGGTCTGCTGCATCATCTCGTTGAAGGCGACGCTCAGGCCGCGGATTTCGCGGGGCCCTTTTTCCGGCACTCGGACGGAGTAATCCCCCTCCTTCGCCTTGGAAGCCTGGCTGACCAGGGCCTGGATGGGGCGAATCAGGGCCCGGGTGCCGAGCAGAGTTAGAACTACGAAGAGTATCAAACAGGCGACGGCGAAGCCAGCCAGCAGGCGGGTGAAATCCTCGATCTCCCCCACGATGTGCGCCCAGGGTTCCCTGATCACCAGCCCCCACCCGGTAGCAGGGACCACGGCATAGCCCACCACCCAGATTTCCCCCTTAGAGGGCTCGTACAACACCGCACCCGACTTCCCCCGCATCATCTCCTGGGTGGATCCGAACTGCGTGTAATCCTTGCCGATCTCCCCCGAATCCGCATGGTAGATCACTCGTCCGTTCCGGTCCACCAGGTAGGCGTAACCGCCCGTGCCCAGCTTCAGCTTGCGGATATCCTCCCCCAGCCTCTGCTGCCTGACGAGAAAGCTTCCAGCGAGCACTCCCAGGAACTGGCGGCGCTGGTCCAGCATGGGGACAGCCACGATCAAGGTTTCCTCCCCCGTATCCCTTTCCCGGAAGATATCTGAGAAAATCGGCTGTCGCAGAGCTTTCACCGTCTGGAAGTACGGCAGCGATGAGAGGTTCTGGCCTATCACCTCGGGGCGGTAAGGGTCGGCAACGGCCACCCTTCCGTCCGCATCCGTGACAAGGATCCCACCGTCGAAGGGCAGCAGCAAGCTTCGGGCCTGGTCCAGGGCGTTCCTTTGAAGCTGCGGATCCCCGCTTTGAATGTCCTCTCGTCTAGCGATGCTGACCAGCGTGTTGGCATATGCCTGGATGTTGTCGGAGAGGTGGACGGCAGATACCCGGGCCAGTTCCTGATCCCGTTGCTCCACCAGGGACCTGACCACTTGTTGATAGGTCACCCCCCCTGCGAAGAGCACTGCCGCCACCAGTATCCCCAGAGGGAGAACCGTCCACAGGATAGCCTGAACTCGAAGGCTGCCTGCGAACTCCTTGCCCCGGGACAGCCATCGGATGCCCGCTCGAGATCCCTCCGCCAGTCGCTCGAATAACACGCGGATTCCCCCAGCGTCGCCCGCTTTGACATAAAGCGGGGTCGCTGCCTGCATTATAGCAGGGCAAATGAGCCCGTCACAATGGAGGACTGACACGAAACGACGGGACCCCGGAAATCGCTAAGTTCCCCATTGACAAGTCTCGATTAGCATTCTATAGTATATCAAATTGCCTTCTGCTAACTCAATGCTCGGCGGCATGACCTGGCCACTCGAGATTGTTGCCAAGCGAGAACAATCCCTATAATAGGGGACAGGCTCGGGCTGGATCTCGCGAGCCATTTATCCAGTCTGGCTCACAGGGACATTCTCTCTTATGGGACAGGAGCACATAGAACGATGAAAAAAGCGATCCTCATCCTGCTTGCGATGGCCATAGTGGGCGGAGCAGCCTACTATCTCTACGATCAGCAATCCGCTTCCCAACAGCCTGAAGAGCCCTTGGAAGGAGCTTTCGAGGACACGGTGGAGATCGTCTCCGCCACCGCGGTTGTGGTCCCCGCTCGTTGGGTGCAACTGAGCTTCAAGGCGACCGGGCAGCTGGCGGAGCTGCTGACGGAGGAGGGCGACGCAGTGGAATCGGGCGAGCTCCTGGCACGTTTGGACCGGACGGATATGGAGCGAGCGGCGGACAGCGCTCGAGCTGCGCTGGAGGTGATCGAGGCCAACCTGGCTCAGGTCCGGGCGGGCCCTCGAGGCGAAGAGATCGTCTCCTCCGAGGCTGCCGTGACTTTAGCCGAGGCCGAATTGGCGCTAACCCGCCGGGGACCCGATCCAGAAGACATCAGAGCCCCTCAGGGGGCTCTGGAGGAAGCAGAGGCGGCGCTGCGCCTCGCCCAGGCCGAGTACGACAAGATCTCCTGGATAGAGGGGATCGGAATGACCCCTCAGGCTCTCGAGCTGGAGCGAGCGACCGTTCAGCACGAGATCGCCAAGGCGAACTACGAGGCCGTCCTCCGCGGGCCCACCCAGGAGGATATCGCCATAGCGGAGGCTGCGGTGGAGCAGGCCAAGGCCCAGGTCGCCGTCGTCCGCGCGGGGCCGCCGGATGAGACCATCGCCGTCGCAGAAGCGCAGGTGGCAGAGGCGCGGGTGGCGCTCGACCACGCTCTTGCCGCCCTGGCCGATGCCGAACTGACGGCTCCCTTCTCCGGCACCGCCGCCGATGTGCTGGTCAGGGAGGGAGAATGGGTGATGGCCGGAACCCCGGCTTTCCTGCTGGGGGATCTGAGCCCTCTCCGGGTCGAGACCACAGACCTCAGCGAGCTGGACATCGCTCTGGTGAAGCCTGGCCAAAAGGTTGAGATCACCTTCGATGCCCTCCCCCATACCAAGCTGTACGGCGAGGTGGCTCACATCGCTCCCAAGTCGAGCGAGGAGCAGGGGGGCACCAATTACAGGGTCACCGTCGCGTTGGATGAGCAGAACCCCGAACTGCGCTGGGGCATGACCGCCTTCGTTGACATCACGGTGGCGGAGTAAAGGGTTCTGACCCTCCTAGGGAGCACTTCCTAATGCACTGGAGAAGCCTCCTCCGCAGAAAAGTTCGCACCCTGCTGACCATCCTGGGCATCGCCATTGGCATCGCGGCCATCGTCGCCCTGAGATCCATAGCCAGCGGCTATGCTGCAGGGATGAACAGCGCGGTTTCGGCCGCGGGGGCGGACCTGTTCGTGACCCAGTCGGATTCGATTGACATCACCACCAGCGCCGTGAATGAGGCCGTGGGGGAACGGCTGCTCTCCTCGCCCGATGTGGATGATGTGGACCCCATGCTGTTGGAGTTGGCCAGGACGGAAGCGCTCCCCTACTTCATGGTCTACGGCTACGATCCCGAAGGGCTAGGCATTCGTCACTTCAAGATCGTGGAGGGGGTTGGGCTGGACCGCCGACCCCAGGGACGAGCCAAGGAGATCATCATAGGGGGGATGGCCTCCAGGAACCTGAAGAAGGGCGTGGGCGATTCGATCAGGATCTATCAGAGTGTCTATCGCATCGTGGGCATCTTCGAGACCGGCGAGCCGATGGAAGAGGGCGGCGGCGTGATGACCCTGCCCCAGCTCCAGCAGTTGGCCAAGAAGCCCCATCAGGTGACCGGGTTCGCGGTGCGGCTGAAGGATGTGAGCGCGATGGATGAGGCGATCCTGCGCCTGGAGAGGCGGTTTCCCGACCTGGCCTTCTCCACCACCTCCGACTTCGCCGACAAGCAGGAGGCCGTGCAGATGCTCGAGGCGTTCGCCTGGGCCATCGCGTCCCTTGCCATCCTGGTCGGCGGCATCGGCATGACGAATACCATCCTGATGAGCGTCTTCGAGCGAACGCGGGAGATCGGCACCCTGAGGGCGTTAGGGTGGAGCCGAACCCGCGTCTTACGCCTGATAATGGCGGAGTCCCTCCTCCTGAGCCTGGTGGGCTGGGCAGTTGGATGCCTGCTGGGAGCGGCCATCGTCTACCTGGTGGGACAGAACCCAGCCCTGGGAGGTCTTATGTCGGGGCGCCTCTCCCTGGACCTGGCAGTTCAGGCCCTGGCCATCGCCATCGCCCTGGGCTTGGTCGGGGGCTTCTACCCATCCTGGTGGGCCTCCCGTCTGAGCCCTCTGGAGGCCCTGCGCTACGAGGGAGGGGGTGGCCACACCATGGTGCTTCCCTTCCTGCCCGGTGATATGGCGACCAGGAATCTGTTCCGCCGACCCATCCGCACCGCCCTGACCCTGGTGGGCATCAGCATCGGCATCGCCACCATCGTCGCCCTCCAGGCCATCTCATCCGGGATGATCGCCAGCTTCAACCGGATGGTGGAGGGGGTCGACCTGGTGGCGGTGGAGGCCGGTCAGGCGGACACCAGCTTCAGCTCCATAGATGCCAAGGTGAGCAAACGCATCCAGGGCCTCCCCGGCGTGACCCATGTCTCCAACGTCATACTGAACGCCGTCCTCCCCCCCGGCGTTCCCTACCTCATCCTCTTCGGCTATCACCCCTCCGACAGGTCCATCCGGCACTTCAAGATTACCGAGGGGAGGGAGCTGTCGGCCACCCGAGAGATAATCCTGGGCAAGAAGGCCGCCGAATCCCTTAACAAGGATATAGGGGAGACCATCAGGCTCATGGGCGTCCCTTACCGCGTGGTGGGCATCTTCGAGACGGGGGTAGGCATAGAGGAAGGGGGCGGCGTGATTTCCCTCAGGGAGGCGCAGATCCTATTCAAGAAGCCGCGTCAGTCCACCATGCTCTCCATCTACGTGGAGCCGTCCCACGATGTGGAGGTAGTTCGCAAGACCATCGAGGAGCGCTTCCCGGAGCTGCTGGTGTCCGAGGCGTCCAACTTCACCAACAACCTGCCCGACATGCAGTCGATGGAGGCGATGGTGGGCGGCATCTCCGCGCTGGCCATATTGGTGGGAGGGATCGGGATGATGAACACCAGCCTGATGAGCATGTTCGAGCGCACTCGCGAGATCGGCGTCCTTCGCGCCCTGGGGTGGAGCCGGAACCGTATCCTCCTCCTGGTCCTCAGGGAAACCGCCCTCTTAAGCGCCCTCGGCTGGCTTATGGGCTTAGGACTGGGAATCGCCTTGGTGAAACTGGTGGAGAGTTCCCCGATGGGCATCGAGGGGACTTTCACGCCAGCGGCGTTGGCTGCCAGCCTGGCTATCGCCCTCAGCCTGGGTATGCTGGGAGGGGCCTATCCCGCCTGGCGGTCCGCCAGACTGGACCCGTTGCAAGCCCTGGCCTTCGAATGAGCGCAACTACGAGGAAAGTCGACATGTCAGAACAGGAGTTGATGGCCGAGACCCGCGAGTTGGTCAAGGTGTTCGGCGAAGGGTATCCCATTCGCGCCCTGGACGGCATCGACCTGCGCGTTCGCCGCGGCGAGTTCTTGGCCGTCATGGGCCCCTCCGGAAGCGGGAAGAGCACTCTGTTGAACATGCTGGGGGCCCTGGACCGTCCCACCAGCGGTCAGATTATCTTCGATGGGCACGATCTTTCCACGGTCAAGGACCTGGATCGCTTTCGCAATCAGACCATAGGCTTCATCTTCCAGTTGCACAACCTGATCCCCACTTTGAACGCCGTGGAGAACGTGGAGGTGCCTCTCTACGAGCAGCCAGTCAGCGCTTCCGAACGCCGCCGACGGGCTATGGAGATGCTGGAGCTGGTGGGATTGGGCGACCGCGCCAAACACTTTCCCCATCAGCTTTCGGGAGGAGAGCGCCAGCGCATCGCCATAGCGCGCGCCATGGTCAATCAGCCCGCCCTCATCCTGGCCGATGAGCCCACGGGGGACTTGGATTCGGTCAACTCCAGGGAGATAATCGACCTCATGCGTGATCTGAATCGTCGCATGGGCACCACCATAATCACAGTCACCCACGACCCTGCCGTAGCGCGGCGGACGGATCGTATCCTGGTCATGCGCGACGGCCGTATAGTGCGCGAGGATCGAGTCAGCGACCCCTATACCGAGGATCTGATCACCCTGAGGGATTCTCCGCTCGGGCAAGCCCTTTTGGCCGGGCAATCGGACGTTGAGGTCAACGGGCTGGTCCTGCGGCGGGAGGGGGTGTTGACGGACCTAGGGAGAGCGCTCAAGGAGATGCTCGAAAGGACGGCTACCAGAGGCACCGCCTCATAGTCTCTCCTGCCCAGAGGTCTCTCTTCCCACACGCCGACCGTCCATCTATGGCCATCCCGTCACCATCGGGCATGGCCTCCTCGATAACATCATCACTTGGAAGAATCCCTCCCTTTCGGTAACATCTCAGGTGCTATGGTGCGCCCTCTTGACGTAACCATCGATAGTCTGCTACAATTATAACAAGGGTTTCTGTCATGATAGCTCATCGCTCTTGTTGAGGGAAGGTTATGACCGACCACCGCCCTGCGGAAGAACTCAGCCTCGAAGAGCTGGAAGAGATCATCAAAAGGAGGCGGAAAGAGGCACGCGCGGAGCGCCTCCGTCGCATCGCGTCCGCCGAGGGTGAGAGAAAAGGAAGGGTGCCCCCCGATTTCGCCGCCCTCCAGGAGAGGCACCGCGGCCAGAGTCGGAAAAGAGGCGGCGGCCCTCGCACCATGGTTCGCCCCCCGAGGGGGCATCTGGCCCAGGAGAGAGCCGCTGGAGGGGTCGCCGATTCCCACCTATTCCGCTCGCCTCAAATACGCCCCCTCAATCCCAATCCTATCGAGGAGACCTCCAGGAGCCTCGCTCAGAAGCTCTCGGATTTCTGGCAGACCTACCGCCAACGGATGCGGGATGGAGCCCTCTTAACGATAGAGCTGGGGGCGTTGCTGGGGTTGGTGCTCATCCTGTTCAGCTCTCTCTCCAGCATGCGCCTTCTGAACGACGAGGTGGCCGAGGCGCAGCGACGGGGGTCTTCCGTGGCCACGCCCGACCCCCAGGCAAGTGTCCTGCCAGGGGGGAGCGCGCCGCCCGACTCCACCGACATGCCGGAACCGTACGCCTATATGGCCAGCGAAGCCGCCCTGATTGCCATCCCCACCCCCGGCCCCAAGCAGGCGACGCGAATCGTCATCCCCTCCATCAACGTGGATGCAGCCGTGGTCAAGGGCGATGGATGGGAGGAGCTCAAGAAGGGAGCCGGGCATCACATCGGCTCGGCCAACCCGGGCGAGAAAGGCAACAGCATCATCTCCGCCCACAATGACGTCTTCGGAGAGATCTTCAGGGATATCCAACACCTGGAACCAGGCGACGAGATCATCGTCTACGCTGGAGATATGCCCTACAAGTACCTGGTTCGAGCGCAACGGGTGGTAGACCCCTCGGATGTGAGCGTCATGAGTCCCACACCCGATCCGATCCTGACGCTCATCACCTGTCATCCCTATATGATCGATACCCATCGGATGATCGTGATCGCGGAACTGGTCGGATCCGAGGGAGCCTGATGAGCCAAGCGATCCAAAGCAAAGTCGATCCGAACTAAACACAGAGGGGGAAGTCGAGATGTCCAGGAAAAACAAGGGCCGGTCCAAGAGTCGCTCTTCGAAGAGGAGGAGGTCGACCAGATCCACGCCGATACCGCCCCCCAGCTCCCAGAGGGAAGAACAGCCCCCATCGGCCTCGGAAAAAGTCGTCGCCAAGGCTCCAGCTGGGCGGACGGCTCCCGTCGACTTCAAAGCCGAGTATCAGTATGTATATTCAGACCTCAAAAGGATCGGTGTCCTGGCGGCCGTAATGTTCGCGGCGCTGATCGCTATGGCGCTGGCGGTTCGCCTGTGACCTGACAGGCTCGAAGCCGGCGCAGGCACGGTCCATCTGAAATCCGGAGTCTTTCCCCCATTCGTAGCGCTTTCCCCAAAATCGGATCCACCGGACCAGCCCCAGATGCAGCAGCGCGTGAGCTACCACGCAGATCCAGAAGTTCTTGGTGTAGACATAGATCACCGCTATGATGAAAGCCAGCGTCGCTTGGTGCAGGAAGTTCTCCCTCTCTTCCGCCCGGTTGATCCCCCCATTCAGGCTCAGATCGGCGCACCACTCCGCTCCAACCAGCGCGATGCCCAGGAACGGCCCCGCGTAGTCCCCGAAGAAAGATGAACAGGCTCCCCGATAGAAGGCCCAATGCACTTCCAGTAGGAGCACCCCCATCAGGCCTGATGCCAATCCCGCGCTGCCGGGAGACCCACCATTCCCGCCCCAGAGGGGGAGCGGCCTGAGAGTGCCGGCGGAACGGGCCAAGGAACGGAGGTAAATCCACCAATCGAGGGAGAGAAGGGTGAAAGCCCCAACCGTCAGGAGCCCTCCCATACCCAGACTCGCGTACAGATCGAAATGGACGAGTCCCATCCAGTGAGGGCTGATTGCGCCCTGAATGAGAGCGCCATAGGGGAGCCCCAGGAAGTATACGAGCTTAAACGATTGAAGCAGCAGCCAAGCCCAGGGCCGACCCCGATAAGCCCCCAAGAGTCTTGCCGCCCGGCCGCGCCCCCCCCCCCGACGGACCCAAGCGGAGCTCAAGGCGACGGCCCAATACAGGAGGATGGAGAGCAGAACCCACAATACCAGCAGCAGCTGTGACCAGGTCAACAAGGGTTTCCGCCTCCCTCCCCGCGGCTACGCCGACTCCAGCGTCAGGGGGACAGCGAGGCTCACAGTGGTGCCCTCGCCGGGGGTCGAGATGATGCCCAGAGAGGCGTCGATCAGGTCCGCCCGTTCCTGCATATTCAAGAGGCCCAGGCTGGCGCGCTTATGGTAGGAGGCCTTCACGTTGTCGACGTCGAAGCCCACGCCATCATCCTTCACGCTCACCAACAGAAGCCGATCGCTTCGCTCCAACTCTATCCAGATATTCTCGGCCCCGGAGTGCTTCCGAGCGTTGCCTACAGCCTCCTCTACTATCGCGAAGATGGTGGATTCAACCAGAGGGTTCAGGCGATCGCTGAAGCCCCTAGCTTCCAGCCGAAAGGACGCCGGGCCCAGCTCCTGCAGTCGCTCGACATATTGCTGCAAAGCCGGCCCCAGGCCTTCGTTCTCCAAGACCACCGGCCGCAGCTTGAAAAGGGTAGCGCGCATCTCCTTGGCGGTATCGTATGCCAACCGCTCCACCGACTCCAGCTCCCCCTTGACCTTACCGGGGTCACGATCCAGGAGGGTCCGAATGTAGGCCATACGCAGGGCCACCGCCGCGATGCCCTGCGTGGGCCCGTCGTGGAGATCGCGGGCTAGATGCCGCCGCAGCTCGCCCTCGCTCGCCATAAGCCGACTTCGCTCCTCCTGCAACTCCTGATATAACTGTGAGTTCTGAAGAGCTATGACCGCCTGTTTCGAAAGCGCGCTCAGCAGCTCGATACGCTCATCGGCGAACGGGAGCGAAGCCCGACTGGCAAACACCAGAACCCCATACACTCTGAACCCCGCTCGCAACGGGAGAGCGATGGCGGAATGGCACTCCCCAAACGAAGCAAACTCCCCCAGCTCCGGATCCATCCCCGGTTCAGCCACCAAGATCGGCTCCGCCGAGGATAGGGCCTGGCCAACTATTCCTTCCGCCCCCGAGATGGATTTCCCGATCTCGCCGCTCTTCAGGTTGCGGGAGGCCGCCAGATTAAGAGCGTTCTCCCCTGAGAAGAGGAGGATCAGACCCACGGGGTTATGCCCAGCCGCCCCGAGTCCCTCGAATGCTTTGATGCCCACATCCAGGATGCCGTCGAGCACGCGCTCGTAATTGAGGGTCGTGCTGAGGGTATCCGCGATCTCTAAGAACGCCTTGGCGCTCTCGCGAACCCGCCGCATTTGCCCCATGGCCTTCGCCATCCCTCGCCTGGCCGATTCCTCCTGCCACCGGCTAGAAACGGCGATAGCGCTTCCCAGCAGGACCACCAAGCAATTGTTGATCCCAGCCTGGAAAACGTTGAAGGCCGCAGGTGCCACAAGGGCCTCCGCCAACCCAACTAAGGCATAAGTCACCGAGATGAAAGCGATAACCGCGAAGGTGGCTTGCCACCTGAACTGCACAGCCGACTCCAAGACCGGAAAGAGAGCGAAAAGCGCCAAGGGGCCACCCACGCCCCCCGCCAGGCAGGCGATCGCCACCGTTAGAAGGGTATCCATAGCCAAACTGAACTGGGCGACACCCTTCCCAAACGCCCGGACCCCTAGCAGCAGATAGAGCAAGGCCTCATAGGCCACGATCAGCAAGGCCGTCAGGAGGAAGTACAGCGAGGGGAAATAAGCGGATTTGTCAGGGTTGGAAATCACAGCGAGGGCCATCAGCCCCCAAAATGCCCAACGGAGCCAAAGGGGTGCCCGATCTCCCCACAGCGCGGATCGACTCTCTTCCAGCAAATCCACTCCTCAGAACGAGAAGATCCCCGGATTTCCCTGAGGAAGCCATAATGAGAATGCCCGAAGCCGACGCCGGATCAGAACTCCAAGCCGGCAGACCCACCCCCTGAACCCCACGCGACTGAGCCGGTGAAGCTTCTCCTGCAGGGAAGAAAGGCTCCAGCAAGCAGCGCATGGTGCTCCGCACCCTCTCAAAAATCAACGGCGCTACCGCCGGGCCTGCGCCACCAAGATCAGGCCACCGTCGTCATGAATCACACCCACAGCGTCGCCGAGATCGCTTCTTCTACCGGATAAAAGTGGTGGGCGAGATAGGACTCGAACCTACGACCTCACGGATGTGAACCGTGCGCTCCAACCAACTGAGCTACTCGCCCCATAACGATTGATTTATAACACCTTCGCCGCCAAAAGGCAAGCTGCCTAAATCGTCCCGCCCCGATCCCCCGCCAGCTCACCCTCTAGGTGGCGCATCGCTGATTCCACCACCTCATCCACCGTTATGGAGAGGATACAGCGTGCCTCGGCGCACTCGGCGTCGAAGCGGCCGCGCGAGAAACATGGGTTGCACCCCACATCGTGCCAGATGGCGGTTCCCTCCCCGCCATAGGGCCCGTAGCACCTGGGGTCCGAAGGGCCGAAGAGAGCGACCACCGGGGTGCCAACGGCCGTCGCCAGATGCATGGCCCCGGTATCGTTCCCGATGAACAGCTCGCAGCCCTGTAAGAACGCTCCCAGTTCGCCCCAGTTCATCTCCCCCACCAGATCCAGAGGCTGGTTCTTCATGACCGAGGCGATCTCGCGGGAAAGCGGCGAATCGGAGCCCCCCCCCACCAGAACGACCTGCCGCCCCGAACGCGCCATCAAGGCATCGGCCACAGCCGCGAACCGCTCAGGAGGCCATCTCTTGGCCGGGAGCCGCATGCCCGGATTGCTCCCTCCGCCCGGATGGATGGCGATCGTCCGACGCCCTCCCCCAATCCGTCCCATGAGCGCGCCAGCGCGTCTCCGATCCTCCTCGGCGGGGTGAAACACCATGCCCTGGCCCTCCGGCTTGATCCCCAGGGCCCGTAAAGCATCGAGGTACCGTTCCGCCTCGTGCCGAACACCCTTCACCGGAACCCGCACCGTGAGGGAGAACCCTCGGCCCTCACTGTCCAAGCCCACTCGGCAGGGGATCCGCGCCAAGAAGGGAAGCGATGTGACAAGGGAGGATCGACTCAGAACGAAGCAGGCATCGTACCGCCGACGGCGAAGTCTGCGGACCAGGCCCAGGTAGGCACGCACACCGAAGGCTCGACCCTCGCCTACGCCATTCGAGCCCACCAGCTCATCGATGTGAGGGTTGCCCGCCAGGATCGGTCGCGACCAGGGTCCCACCGCGAAGTCGATCCGGGCATGGGGATAGTACGCGCGAAGGGCCGCCACCATCGGGGTAGCCATGAGGACGTCTCCCACACAGCAGGGGAGCAACACCGAAATCGCCCCCAGATCAGGCGGTGGAGCAACGCTTTCGCTCGACCGGAATGCCGCTCCTAGACATCGGCACAACCCACCGACGAGGGCGTCCCTGGCCCCCCTTGGCAGCATCGCTTTGATCAGCCCCGCCGCTTGGGCGCCTTCCTGCGAGCCCGCTTCCTGCGGGGAGGGCGTCCTCCCCGGTAGGATGGAGCGAGGATGGCGTAGATTGTGCAACGCGATAGGTCGAGCATGCGGGATCGCAGCCGCGGATCCACTTTCTCCACCTCTTCGCGCATGGTGATCACGGTGGCGAGTCGGGCCCGATACCGGTAATTGAAGATTTGATAGAGCTTCTCCCGGGCCCACGGGGTCGCGCTTTGCGTTCCCAGATCGTCCATGACCAGAAGCGGAGCGTCCCGGACCTCGTCGAAGAGCTTATCGTACGGGACGAGGCTGGCGGGCCCGAACGTAGCTCGAAGGTGATCCAGCAGATCGGGCACCACCACGAACAGCGCAGGGTTCCCCAGGTTGACTTGGCGATTGGCGATGGCCGCGGCCAGATGGGTCTTCCCGGACCCATAGTCGCCCGTTAACACCACCCAGTCCTGAGGGTCTTCGGCGTAACCCTCCGCAAGCCTGAAGGCGCGATCGAGGTTCTCCGCCTCCTCCGCGTCCAGCTCGTCGGTCCGCGGGTCGAAAGTCTCGAAGGTCTGGTCGGCGTGCAAGTGCAGGCTGCTGATCTCCGAAACCCCTTGAACTCCGCTCCCCCGGAAATCTGGCGCCTGGATGGTCGCAACCTTACACAACGTCAGGTCCGTCATCCGAGAGCGCAACCTGGGATCGATCTCCTCCAGCCGCCTGTTGGTGGTTATCACTGTAGGCAGCTCAGCGTTGTACCGGTAATTGAATATCTGATAGAGTTTCTCCTGAGCCCAAGGGGTTGAACTCTGAGCCCCCAAATCGTCCAAGATCAGAAGCGGCGCGGTGCAAACCGTTTCGAACAACTCATCGTAGGCGGTCGGACTGTGGGGGCCGAAGGTGGCCCTCAAATGATCCAGCAGATCGGGCACCACCACGAACAGCGCTGGCTGCCCCCGCTCGATGCTGTGGTTGGCAATGGCCACGGCCAGATGGGTCTTCCCACAGCCGTATCCCCCCCGCAGGATCAGCCATCCCTCGGGATCCTCGGCGTAGTCTACAGCTTGCTGGTAGACCCTTCGGATCTGGACTCGCCCGCCCTCGTTCAGGCCAACCCCCTCCGGGAGGAAGCTCCCGAAGGTCATCCGGGAGAGTAACCCCAGGTTGCTCTCCCGAACCAGATCGCCAACTCTCCGCTCGGCCAGCTCCGCCTCCCGACAGCGGCAGGAGATAAGGGTCCCGAAATCGGGGTGGCCCAGGGGAACATCCCGACGGAGGAAGCCCCTCCCCTTGCAGATTGGGCAGACGGATTCAGTGTTCTCAGTGTTCGATGTAATCGGCGAACTCCCCTTTGATGTAGCGGCGACGATCCTCCCCGCGATCTCCCTGGCTGGCTCCATCATCCTTCCCCTCCAGCTTCCACCGCTCCAATATGGCGCGAATATATCGCCAGTTCCGCACATTTCCCTCCGCCGCTATGCGAAAAGCTTCCTCAACCCAGGAGGGAGGATAGCTCTCCTCTGCCTCTTTCAACTCCTCGGCGATCAGCGGTTGAAGAAGGCCGACGTTCTGCTCATACAGGACGAAGATGTTGGGCCTATCCTCGCCTACAGGCGAGGAGGGCGTCTCCGGCTCATCCAACGCCACCTCGCCCGAGCCAACCCGCTTCGCCCGCCTTCTCCCCTCCTCATCGTTGGCAAAGATCCAATCGCCCCCATCGTCACCCCAAGGCACCCTCAGCAGAGTGCCCCTCTCCAAGGCGCGTTCCAGCCCCTCCTTGATCCGATCCGCCGCAGGACGCCCCTCCCCCTCAAGCCCCCGCAACAGGAGCTCGTCCTCCAGGATCTCCCTGAGCGCAATGCCATTGGGACATCGCTTCCCCAAGTGGAGCAGCCGCCAAAGATGGAGGGTCGTCTTCGCCTCGGCCAGGGTGTCGATATAGGGCAGGACCTCGGTGAAGAAAGCGTCGGGCAAAGGGATAGCCCCGGCCTCGCCGGTGGGAAACCCGGGGAACCGTTTCGCCGCTTTCACCTCAAATCCCGCCTTTCATCCCCAACATGGCCCCGTCAGTATTCCTCGGGCTGACGGTATATCTCCGCATCCGCGAAGCTGGCCAGTTGTTTGGCGAAGTAGAGCTGCACTTTCCCGGTGGGGCCATTCCGATGCTTGGCAACCTCTATGTCCGCCAAGCCCTTGCGATCCGAATCCTCATTGTACATCTCGTCCCGATAAATCATCAGCACCACATCGGCATCCTGTTCGATGGACCCACTCTCCCGAAGATCCGAAAGCCTGGGAATGGGAGGTTGGCGCGCTTCGGTGGCGCGCGAAAGCTGAGACAAGGCGATCACCGGCAATCGAAGCTCCAGCGCCAGCGCCTTCAGAGAGCGTGATATCTGCGATATCTCCTGGACTCGATTCTCCGTGCGGCCACCCCCCCGCATCAGCTGCAGATAGTCCACCACGACCAGTTGAAGCCCGTGCTCCGCGTGGACCCTGCGCGACTTGGTCCGAATCTCCAGGGGTGAAATGGCGGGTGTATCGTCGATGAAGATGGGCACCTCTGACAATATCGCCCCCGCCCGCGCGAACCTCTCCCACTCGGACTCATGAATCTCCCCCATCCTAAGCCGTTTAGAGTCTATGCCCGACTCGGCAGAGATCAACCGCTGCACAACCTGCTCAGCCGACATCTCCATGGAGAACAGCGCCGAACATAGCTTATGCTTTATGGTCGCGTGACGTAAGATCGATAGGGCCAAGCTGGTCTTCCCCATCCCGGGCCGGCCGGCGATGATGATCAGGTCGGCCGGCTGCAACCCTCCCAACAGCTTGTCCAGATCGGCGAAGCCGGTCGGGATGCCGACCATCTCCCCGGGATGCTGGTGTCGCTCCTCGATCTGGTCGTAGACCTGGCTCAATACCGAGGAGATGGGCCTGAAATCCCGCGTCAGCCGCCGCTGGGAGACGGCGAACAGGCGCTGCTCCGCCCTGTCTAGAATCTCCGCCTCGTCCTCCGACCCATCGTAGGCCAGGCCCGCTATCTCGCCCGCCGCCTGAATCAACCGGCGGAGGGTAGCATCCCGTTCCACCACGCGAGCGTAGTGCTCAGCATGTATGGGGGTCGGAACCGCGTTCATCAGGGAGATCAGGTAAGCGTCCCCGCCCACCTTCTCCAACTGGCCGTGCTTCTCCAGTTCATCGCAAACCATCACCAGATCGGTGGGCTCCCGGCGCTCGTGGAGGTCGAGAATGGCTTGGTAGATCAAGCCATTCTGGCGGCGATAGAAGTCCTCACCCCGCAGGATCGGGGCGACTCTGGTGATGGCATCGGGGTCGATGAGGAGGGACCCGAGGATCGCCTCCTCAGCTTCGATGTTGTAAGGGACGGCGCGCCCGGTCGGGCCGCCATCTGCCCTAGAATCCATCCTTCCTCCTGCGTACGATAGCTATTCCCCAGGCAAGTCGTCCAGGTCCAGGGTATCGACAAAATCCCGGAAGGCGGAAAGGTCCTCTTCCTCTTCCACGGAAGCGCTGATATCCTTGCCGGGTACGATCCCTGCTCTCTCCATGACGGATTCATCCACGTAGATGGGGGCCTTCGCTCTAACAGCCAGGGCGATGGCATCGCTGGGTCGCGAATCCACCTCCATGCTGCGCCCGTCGATTTCGAGGACGACGCTCGCGTAGAAGGTGTTGTCGCTTAATCCATTGACGACGACATGAGAGACCGAAGCACCGAGGCCCTGTATCGTGGCTTTCAACAGATCATGGGTGAGGGGCCGGGCGACGTCGACGTTCTGCAGCTCGATGGTGATGGCATCCGCCTCGAACGGGCCGATCCAGATAGGCAGATATCGCTGCGCTTCATCCCTGAGAACCACGACCCTATGTTGAGAAATGAGGCTGACCCTGATGCTGTCTATGGCAACCTCCACCATGAGACTCCACCTCCTACAGGAGTTCAGGTTTTGTCAATTATAGCACCCGGCGCTTGCCCCCACAAACTAGTCGCCATCCAACCCGCTTCCCTGCTTCCTCATCTCCCACAGCGATCCGCGCTGGATGGCCTCCTCCCCATACCGATCGCGGAGGTTATCGATGGTGCGGCTGAGCCGTCCCAGGGAGGATCGCCCCTCCTCAAACAGGTCGAGCTGATAGGCGGCTCCGGGGATCAGACCGCTGGCGCTCACCCCCAAGAGGCGAATCTTGCGACTCGTCCGGCGATGACGATGCAGCAGTTCCCGCGTCACTTGGTAGATCCTCTCCCCCAGATCCGTCGGAAACGGCAGCGTCTTGGATCGGGTAATCGTGGTGAAATCGGAGTAGCGCAGCTTGAGGGTCAGCGTGCGAGCCTGAACGCCCTCTTTTCTCAGCCGCTGAGCCACCCTATCGCTCAAATCCAGCAGGCACCGATCCACCTTCTCCTCATCGCTCACGTCCCTGGAGAAGGTTCGCTCGTGCCCTATGGACTTGGGTTGATGGCCGGTTTCCACCGGGCTGTCATCGATCCCCAGGGCATGCGCCCTGAGGGTTTTCCCCTGACGCCCAAATTCTCTCTCCAAGAGACCTGCCGAGCTCCGCGCCAGCTGGCCAATGGTCGATATGCCCATGGAACGCAGCCGGCGAGCCGTGACTGGACCGATGCCCCACAGCCGCTCGACGGGCAAGGGAGCCAGAAACGCCGCTTCCGTCCCGGGGGGCACCACCACGAACCCCTCAGGTTTGCCATAGTCCGAGGCGATCTTGGCCACCAGCTTGCTGGTGGCCAACCCGATCGAAGCGGTAAGGCCCAGCTCACCCTGAATCCGACGCTGTATCTCTCGGGCCAGCTCCTGGGGAGGGCCCCACAAAAGTTCGCCCCCGGTGATATCCAGAAACGCCTCATCGATGGAGACGGGCTCCACTAGAGGAGTATACTCCCTCAGGATGGCCATCACCTGCCGGGATCGGCGCCGGTACTCCCGGTGGCAGGCTGGAAGAAATATGGCGTCGGGACAAAGACGGGCGGCTTCCCCCAGCGGCATAGCCGAGTGGACGCCATATCGTCGAGCGGCGTACGAAGCGGCCGAGACCACTCCTCTCCCCCGGGGGTCCCCTCCCACGATGATCTCCTTGCCCCGTATCTCCGGGTTCAGCAGCTCCTCCACCGAGCTGAAGAAGGCGTCCAAATCCAGGTGAATTATCTGCCTATGGCCCACAGCCTCTCCCCCCGACCGACGGCCTACAACCTCACACCACGAGGATCGCATCCGATTATACCATCGACTATAGCGCTTATGGTAAGTTGGTGGCATCCCGCGACTGGGATATAATCTCCATGCCAGACAGGGCTCTACCAGCAGGAGGGGGCGTGCACTTTTCGGAACTGCTCAAAGCGGTAGCCGGGGCCAGATGCCAGCTTCCCCAGGACCCCAAGATCGAATCGGTGGTGAGCGATTCTCGCCAGGTGGGCCCTGACGCCCTGTTCGTAGCGATTCGAGGGACCCAGGTGGATGGGCACCGCCACATACGGGAAGCCCTGGAGCGAGGCGCGGTGGCGGTGATCGCCCAAGAAGGCGCCGACTGGTCTCCAGAGCCGGGCCTGCCCCACGCGCGGGTTCCCGACTCGCGCGTAGCCCTGGCGTGGCTCAGCGCTGCATCGCGGGGATATCCAGCACGACAGCTCAGTGTCATTGGGGTCACGGGTACTGACGGGAAGACCACCACCGTGCACCTGATCCGATCCATCCTGAGGGCCGCAAGCTACCGCGTGGGAGCTATCAGCACGATGGGAGCCACCATCAACGGCGACACCATGGACACAGGGCTTCACACCACCACGCCGGACGCTCCCCAGGTTCAGAGCTGCCTAGCCAGGATGGTGGAGACGAAAGCGGACTATGCCATCATCGAGGCCACCTCGCACGGCCTGGCCCAGCGTCGAGTGGAGGCTTGTGAATGGGATGTGGCCGTAGTCACCAACATCACCCACGAGCACCTGGATTACCACGGCAGTCGCGAAGCATACCAGGAGGCGAAAACGCGACTGTTCCGGGATCTGGCAAGAGCTCATCGAAAGCCGCAGGTGAGCAAGGTAGCCATCTTGAACGCGGACGATTCATCCTACGCCTACCTAAGGTCCATACCAGCCGACCGCCACCTCAGCTACGGAATCCTCAGCCAGGCGGACGTGATGGCGAAAGATATCGTGTCCTCAGCCCAGGGCACGAGGTTCCAAACCATAATCCCCGACAGGGTGCTCGACCTGGAGACGCCGCTGCTGGGGGACTTTAACCTCTCCAACATCCTGGCCGCAGTGACCGTCGGGGTGTCCCAGGATCTGCCTTTGGATGCGATTCGGGAGGGCGTGCGCTCCATGCGCGCGGTGCCCGGGCGCATGGAGGCCGTCCATATGGGCCAGGACTTCAACGTCCTGGTGGATTTCGCCCACACCCCCAACAGTCTGGAGAAGGCGCTCGCGACGGCCCGAAAGCTCGCCCCCGGGCAGCTCCTGGTCGTCTTCGGATGCGCCGGCCTGAGGGATCGAGCGAAGCGCCCTCTCATGGGAGAGATAGCCGGGCGATACGCCGACAGCACGATCATAACCGCAGAGGATCCGCGCACGGAGGACCTGCAAGCCATCATGGACCAGATCGCCGCCGGTTGCACCAAGTCGAGCGCGGTGGAGGGCCTGGACTATTGGCTGATCCCCGACCGGGCAGAAGCCATCACCTTCGCGCTCAACTCGGCGAGAAGGGGAGACACGGTGTTAATAGCGGGGAAGGGCCATGAGCGCTCCATGTGCTTCGGGGAGACGGAGGTGCCTTGGAGCGACCAGGAGACGGCCAGAGAAGCCCTTCGCCTCCTGCTGGCCCGCTAGCCCGGCCTCCGGCAGCCGCTCCCGGGCTAGAAGGGGATCTCATCCTCGCTCAGATCCGTGTCGGGAGCCCCCGCCGGAACATCGCCAGCCTCAGCTCTGCCGCCCAGGAAGCGGACCGTCTGAGCGCGCACCTCAAGGGTGGCGCGCGGCTCTCCCTCCTGCGTCTTCCACGTCGAGGCCGAGACCGACCCCTCCACCAGGACAGGGCGCCCCTTCTGGAGGTACTCGTTACATGTCTCCGCCTGGCGACCCCACACATTGACCCGGAACCAGGTCGTTTCCTTATGCTGCTCGCCCTGCTGGTCGTTCCAAACCCTGTTGGTGGCGACGCTGAAATTGGTAACCGGCGTGCCACTGGGAGTGTAACGCATCTCCGGATCGCCCCCCAGGTTTCCCACGATCACTATCTTCTGGTACATCTTCCTCCCCTCCTTCGCCAGAACGCTCCGAACCAAAACGACTCCGGCTCCGACAAGCGCGCCTCACCGGCGACCGCAAGCATATCACAGCGGTTCCCAAACCGCAACGCTCTCCACGGCCTCACTCCCTGAAGGTCGAGGCTACCGTTTCCGGCGCGCTCAGCTCCTCGATGTAACGCTCGACCAGCGGCACATGCGCCAACTCCTTGATGCCCTGAGCTTCCCTTTCATCGGCCAGAGCCAACGCCTGGAGGTCCTCCCCCAGTCGATTCATAGCATGGATCACCACGGTGGTAAGTGGAAGCTCCTTATTGGATGTCCGATATTCCCCCGTGGCCGGATCCACCCAATTGGGATCCCCATGGGCATATTCCAAGGCCCGAAACAAGGCCGAGCTGTTGAAGATCCACATCCCTATGTTGTCTTCGCCGAAGGGTATGCGAGGCGCGCCCATGTGAGTCTCCATCAGATCCACCACCCGGCCCCAGAAATCTCTCTTTAAATAAGCGTACGGCTTCGTCCTCCCCGCTGTAGGGAAGGTGGCCGACGCTCCCATCGCGTAGTGCCCAAGGATAGCCTTAAAGTAGGTCTCGGGTCGGATGACCACCTGCTCCGGCAGCACGCAGAGGAGCTCCCCCTGGTAGCCCTCCAAGACCGCCCGGGCGGAGTAGACAGCGTGCCCCGACCCCAGAGGGCGATCTTGTCGGACGTACTCCGCCTCGTACCGACCCGCCAGGGCTTCCCTCAGCGCCCCCTCGGTGCCCTGCCCCTCGTCCTCCCCGTCAGCCCGCACCACGATGATAGGCTTGCCCAGGCGAAGCGACGGACAGAGCCTTTTCAAGTTAGCCAGGATGTCCAAGGTGTGAACGATAGCGAGCTTCCCATCGACCTCCACCAGGGCTCGAACTCCCTGGATGCCGCTCCGACTGGCGCGACTCCCTCGCCCGCCGCAGGGGATCAGGGGCCTTATGGGGCGAGGAGGCTCGAAATCGGAGAGCCGGCGGATGCCCAGCAGGATCCGCCACAGTCGCTCGATCTCCCGTTCGTTCTCGCCCCACGCGCGCCAGTCGGCGATCAGCTGGGCGGCGCGACCGCGGATCGTCCTGGCCGGAAGAACGGCGCTCGCTCCTCGGCCCGGCGTGGATACTACTACCGAATCCTCCCCTGCCCCATCGCGCCCCCTCGGCCGATAGTAACTCTCCTGAATCCTTCGGATCAGCCCGGAGGCGCCCTCCTCGTCCACCAGCACCAGGGCGGTGCCACCGAATCCCCCTCCCATCAGCCTCGCGCCGAGCACTCCCGGGAATCCCCTAGCCTCGGCGACGATCTCGTTCAGATCCGGCGTGCTCAGGCCATACAGGCGGTCCAAGCCGGCATGGCTCTCATCCAGAAGCTTGCCCAGCTGCTCCATCCTGGTCCGGCTCCGGAGCGCGTTTCCCCTCTTATACTCGGCGTATGCCTCCTGGGTGACCTGCACGGCTCGAATGACCCGGGTCACATCCTCCAGATGATGGCGCGCTCGGCTCCGAACCTCCATCTCCCCATCGAGCCCATAGACCTCAAAAAGCGCTCGGTAGGCACCCTCTCGCTCCTTCGCGATCTCGGCAAACGCGTCGGGGTACTCCTCCTGAACCCGCCCCAGGGAGATGGCTTCCGGGAGGGCTTCAAGAACCTGCTCCTTGACATGAGAAAGCGCCTCAAGTGCCTCTAGATCATTATCTTCGAAGGCGCGCCGGAGCGCCTCCCATCCCCTCCCCAGACTCGGCCTGTCCCGCAAGAGGCGGTCCAGCATGGCGGGGATCACGTAGCGGGAGATAGCCGACCGCTCATTATACTGGCTCGCGATCTGACTTCCCCCACTGTGAGGAGCGGTGTAGAAGGTGACCCACCTGTAGCCTTCGGTGGGCAGCGGAACGGGGCGCGCGCCAAACGGCTCGAAGGTGATTTGCAGCCCGCAGGACGCCTGGGCCAGGCTGATGGTAGCCTGATCCATCTTGCCGCCTCGGGTCCCCACGTACCACTCCGCCTTGGAGGAAGCATCAGCCAGTTCCTCCAAGTCCACCGGGAGGCGATTGACCAGCCTAATAGCCAGGCCAGAAATCACCACCAGCGCCGACGATGAGCTCACCCCCCCAGCCACCGTGATGGAAGAATCGATCATCATGTCCATTCCCCGAAGCGTACGTTGCGGATGCATATTCTGAAGATAATAGGCTGAACCCTTGAGGTAGTTGTCCCAACGCTGGACGGGAACCTTCACGTCGGCGTTCAGATAGTCGAGCCAGCGCCGGTCCCGCTCCTCGCGGCTCGCCCGAGCCAAGCCCGTATCCAGCGGGAACTCACCGATGCGGAACTCCCGTTGCCCATACCGCGAGGCATCGACCTCTTCCAGGGTGGTCCGTGCCCTCACCACGTCGTCCTCGCGCGGCCGGAACAGGGCGATCATATCCCGCTCCCGAGAGCCGAACGGAAAGACCTGAGTTCGGATGTAGCGGACGTAATCCACGTGCTCGCCGATGATGTTGATCCGAGCCGGAACCCGAACCAGGACGACCGGCCCCCCTCCAAACGCCGACCGAAAGCGTCTTGCCAGCCGCAGATAGCGATCTGCCCTCTCCCTCAGGAGCGCCCGGTCGACTCCGTATACATCGCGCAGGCTGCCCAACATCCCGTAGCCCGCGAAAGAGCCCTCCCGATCGTCGAGATCCATCTCCCCTTCCGAGGGCCAGGAGGCCTGCTCCAAAAGCTCTCCTGCGTCCAGCAACGCAGCAATGAGCTCATCAACATCCAGGCCCGGCTCCATCGTCGGGATCGACATCGAGCCTACCCTCCAATCAAGAATCGCGAGGCCGCCAGCGATCGGACCCCGCCCAGATCAGGGATCTAGCCTGACCCACCGCCCCGGAGCGACTCGGTCCCACCTTCGGCCCCTCCCGCGCCGAGTTCGCAGACCAGACTACGAGCTTGTCCCAGCCTATCGCTATCCTCCCCCAGCTCCAGATAGACAAGGAGATCGGCCAGCGCCTCCCTCCGGCGGTTCACGCGCAGCAGGCAAATCCCCCGCTGAAAACGAGCACTGGCGTCCCTGGGATTTGCAGCCAGGACCGCGCTGAAGTCGGCGATCGCCTCGGAAGGCCGGCTCAAATCCCGATAGACCAATCCCCGGTTATACAGAGCATCCAGCTCACTTGCTTCCAGCTCCAGCGATCGACTGTAGCCCTCCAGGGCCTCCTCGAGGCGACCCAGGGCATAATACGCAATGCCGCCGTTATAGTAGTTGACAGCGCCTATATAGCCCAACCGGATGCTCTCCTCGTAATCCCGGATGGCGTCCGCATACTTCCCCTGCTGCAGGAGCAGACCAGCTCTATGGACGAAAGCTAGGACAAGGGCATCTTCCGGAACCGATTCGTGGGAGCTTTCCAGTCCCGATTCAAGCGCGGCACCAGGGGGAGACCCCAGCTGGTCCCGGCGCCCCGAAACGCTCAAGTCGGCCAACCCGGCGCCGCGAGCGGGCGCCGGGGATGAGCACAGCTCTACGATCCTGTTGAAATCGGAAACGGCTTGCTCCAACCGATCCCAGAGACTATAGGTGTCGCCCCTCTGGAAGAGCGCTTCAACCCAACCCGGCTCCAGGAGGATCACCTGGCTCAGGTCCCGGATCGCCTCCTCGTAGCGCCCCAGCTCCTTCTGAACCACGGCCCGATTGAAATGCGCGCCCGCATCCCCAGGGCTCAGAGAAACGGCCAAGTCCAGGTCCGCGAGCCCCTCATCCACCCGCCCCATGGCCAGCAAGATGTTGGCTCGGCTACGTAACGCAGGAATATGGCCTGGCTCTCGATCCACGATGGCGCTGAAATCCTCCAGCGCCTCTCTCAGCCTGCCCAGCATCCGAAACACCGCGCCCCGGCCCAGGCGCGCCCGGGTCGCACCCGAGTCTAGTCCCAAGGCCTCGGTGAAATCGGCGATAGCGTTGGTTAAATCCCCCTTAGCCATGTAGGCCTCGCCCCGTCCGCAGAAAGCAAGCGTCCGGCTGGGGTCTAATCGGATCGACCTGCCGAACGCCTCGATGGCCTCCCGGTAGCGCCGCGCTTGGATCAGCGCTACCCCAAGATTGAACGCTGGGATGGGCCATAGGGGATCCACTTCAGCCGCCCGAGTGTAATCGGCTATCGCCCTCGCGACATCGCCCTTCCCCAGTTGAGCGGACCCTCGTGCATTCAGCGCCCTCGCTTCCTGCGGAGACAAGCGGATAGTCTCGTCGTAGTCCACCAAGGCGGACTCAACATCGGCCAGATCGGTGTGAACCAGACCCCGCTGGTAGTGGAGTTCCGAATCCCCCGACCCCACCCGCAAGGCACGGTCCAGGTCGCCCAGCGCCGCCCGCGCGTTCCCGCGCCTCCGATGGGCCTTGGCCCGCCACAGCAACGCCTCAGCGCAATCCGGCTGAACGCCCAGGGCCAGGCTTGCCAGATCGACGGCCTCGTCGACGTCACCCCTCTGCACAGCGGCAGCGGCGCGGTTGATCAGGTCAGAGATCTCTCCCAACGAATCACCTCGCCAGCAACTCCCTCCATCGCCCGCAGGGAAGAACGCGCTCCAAAGTATAGCCAACGGGACTCCGCGGGACAAAACAGGGGAGACGTGCGGCTCTCCCTACCCCGAAACGGCCTCTGAACTTCCAGCCAAATCCCGGTCCGAACCCAGCCTCCCCACGATCCCCGCCGTCAAGAAGACGATAAAGGCCAGGTCGACCAGGAAGTACGAGTTGTCCACCAGCCCGTGGGCGAGGAACCCCACCATGCTCGCCATCAGACCCAAGGCCAAGGTCCGGCTCCAAGGCGCCGCCCGCCGGTAGACCTTCCAGCCCAGCCAGAAGAACCCCCACTGCAGCCACAGGGCAACCGCCACCCCCGCCAAGCCCAGGCGAGTCCAGTAATCCAGAACGGTGTTGTGGGGATGAGACAGGTGAGGCTCCTTCCAGGCCTCAGGGAGCATGTACTGAGGGTAAAGATAGAGGAAATTGTCCAGCCCCACCCCCCGCAGCGGATGATCTTGGATCATATTCCAGGCCGCCTGCCACAGCCTGACGCGGGTGAAAGTGGTCCCCTCCCTGAAATCGAGCAGGGACCTCACCCTCTCCCCCCCCAGAACGGGCACCAGTCCCAGCAAGGCTGCTGTCGCCGCCCCCAGGAGCGCCCACAGCGTCTTGCCGCCTCGAACCAAACCGATAAACAGCAGCGCCGCCGGAACGGCGAGGAGCCAGGCGCCGCGAGAGTAGGTAAAATACAAACACCCTGCGATGGGAATGAGGGCCCCGATATAAGCCGCCCGCCGCCATCCGCTCCCCGCATCCAGGATGGAGACGGCCAAGAGCGGGATGACCCGCCCCAGAAACAGGCTCAGGTTGTTCGGGGAAGCGTACACGCTTCGAATGCGACGTACCCCCTCCGCCACGATGACATCCTCGGTGAACGCATATTGGTGAAGGCCCCACAGCGAGATCAAGACCGAAGCCAGAATCCATGCGCCCACCAGACGGCGAACGGCCCTGCGATCCAAGCTCGCGTTCCTGAGAAGGACGTAAAGGAGGATCGGCTCCAAGATCACGACGCGCAGCTCCCGGAGGCTCACCCCCAGATAGGTCGATGCTCCCAGGGATGCGATACTCACCAGCGCCAGGGCGACGACCCCGGCATCCAGGGGGGTGAATCTGGACAGAGCGCCACGCCCCCACTCGAGAAGCGGGCTGGCCAGGAAAACTCGCAGGCGGTCCTGCCACCGAGAGCCCGTCTCCGCCTCGACGGGGCATCCCCTCTGATCCCTCCACCGCCGGGTGAGGGTCTGTGAAAACCAGACCCCAGAGGAGAGGATGGTCAGGATCTCCACCAGGGAGAAAGCCTTGGGTCCAAAGCGCACCGGCTGCAGGAAGAAAGGAACGGCCAGCACCAGGAACGCCAATCCCAGATCCAGTCGCAGCCACACCAAGCCCATCAGGCCCACCAACGCCACCAGCTGGATCGGGAGCACAGGAACGAACTGAAGCAGCAGGACCACCGCGGCCATCGCCGCGATCTGCCAGCCTTCGCTCAGCGAAAGATAAGCCCGGGAAACTCCACGCATCCACTCCCGCAAGGGGAGCCGCGCCAGATCCATTCCCAGGCGCCATAGCATCAATCCGAGGCCGACCGCCGCCAACCCCAAGGCCCAGCCCAGGGATGTGGGCCCCACTTCCAGAATGATGACGAAACCCAAGAGTCGCGAGGCCGCCACATCTCTCCCCATGAGCCGGACCGTATGAAGCCCGAAGGGCAGATCCCGCACCACGGTCAATCGTCTCTCCTGCTCGATGGGATCCCCCAGATCAAGGTGGCTGTCGGGCAATTCCCCCGCCGGCTCGCCGTCCACCCAGACATCGTAGCTCCCCCCCTCGGGGCCGGTCGACCAAAGGGTGTCGAGACGAGTTCCGTAGAAGCTCATATCCAGCTCGGCATCCGCCCTGGACGCCCGCACCCCATCACCCTGGAAGACCCAGCCGTCGTCAAGCTGAACGGCCAGGCTGCCCGGCTCGATCCATCCCACGTGCGCAGCGGAGGAGAACGCGACCAACGCGCGCAAGGCGGCATACGCGAGTCGGGGCTGACCCGACCGATCCACCAAAGCGAACCCTCCCGCCGGATCGCCAACATCCGGGGGCGGGCTCAACCGCGGCCAAAACATGGGGCCCATCCAAGGCCACTCGGTCCTGGCCCGCCGAACCGCCTCCCGGACCCGCTTCGCCTGCACCTTCTCCTCATCGGTGCCCCAAGGCGACGGATGGCTTTCCCAGTCCCGGGGCAGCGAATTCCAGCCGAAGGCCATCGCCCACACCGCCTTCTCGGTGTCCCCATGGCGGATCATCGTCTCACGTCCCAGGAGGGCGCGAGAGAAGTTCAGCACACCGGGATCGACCCGCCGGTCGTCCGGGCCGGTCCAGAAGCCGTAGGGCTCGAGTGCCAACACATCGAAGTAAGGCCCCGCCCCCCCCTCGTACATCCGCTCGAGGAAGAGGACCTCATTCATGTTGATGGGGCCATCCTCCACATTAGGCGCCAAGCTGGCGGTGAGGATCAGGGCCTGAGGGTCCTCCGAGCGGATAGCGGTGCTCGCACCGATCAGCATGCGGGCATAGCCCTCCGGATCCACGAATCGCTCCCCCCAATGGGGATAGATGTTGGGCTCATCCCAGATCTGATAGGCGGAGATCCTGCCCCTGTAGCGAGCGGCCACCGCCCGGGCGAAGCGGCTGAAGTCCTCCAGGTCGGCCGGAGGGGCCTCCTCGAAATTCCGGTCCCTGGGCAGGCGAACCCAGAGCGGCGAGCTCTTCAGGACGGCGACCACCTCCAGCCGTTCCCGGCCGAAGTCCTCCACCAACTCGTCCCAGAGCGTCCAATCCCACTCCCCGGGCAGGGGCTCGATATCCGACCAGGGGAACTCCAGCCGAACCCAGCGCACCCCCATATCCCTGACGCGCTCCAGGGCCCTCCGGCGAGCGCTTGAGCCCTCCAGTTCGGCCAAGTTCAGGTGGACACCCAGGGACTTATCCTGAGCGCGAGGTACGAAGGGGGGCGTTCCCACGGCGACTCCCCGCCACGCCGCCCGTTCCTCGACGAGAATTCCACAGGCAAGCAGGCCCACTCCAGCCAGAAGCAGCAGGTCCAAGACGATCAGCGACAGCGATAGCCAGAGCAACCAGCCCCCGCCCGGACCCCGCCCCTCCCGGCCGCTCACGAGCCCTTCCACTGGGGCTGACCGCTATGTCCGTCGTTGGTCAGCTGTACGACCTCTCCCCCCTCCACATCCAACCTGTACAGGTCCCCGCCTCGCCTGAAGATCAGGCCGTCCCCCCTGGGGCTCCATACCACTTCAGGGTCGGTCAAACCATATCCCCCCTCGGGAGGGTAGAGCTTGATGCGGTTGCTGCCATCTCGATCCATCACGTAGAGGTCATAGGCGCTATCTTCGGTGTGCCGATCCGACTGGGCCACGCCGTAGGCGATATGACTCGCCGAGGAGCCTTCCGAAGCCTCGATCCTGGGCGACCACCTGGGATAGGACCACATCCCCACCTGATCCACCAGCTTGATCGCGAACCTCCCGTTCACCCCCACCACCCACAGGTCGAAGAGGGGGCTGTCCTCGGGAGACCGCGCCCCGGAGAGAGATCCATGTACGACCAAAGTTAGGAATCTGCCGTCGGGAGCCCACGATGGGGAGGTAACCCAGACCCAATTCTCATAGGTGTGATGCTCCGGGAATCTCAACAGCGGCCTCTTGACCCTCCTCGCTAGCTCCACCAGGCCCACCGAATCGGGGGTGGAATAGGCCAAGCGCGCGCCATCGGGACTCCAAGCGAAGTTCGTCCCCCACCAACTGTAGGCGCCCTCTGAGGAGGGCGCCAGCACCATGGTCCGCGTCATCCCATCCGCGGAGGAGACCCAGAGATCATTATAAGCCTTCCAGCCCGGCAGGCTCGCCGTTCCCTCGGCGGTGGAGTAGGCGAAGCGCGTGCCATCGGGCGACCACTCGCCATAGATCGCGTCCCGCACCCCCAGGAAACGAGGTTTCGCCCCGACCATCACCGTATTCACCTCCCACAAGGTGTTGAGGGAGGAGGCACCCTCCTTCTCGCTGCGGGTGAACAGGAGCGAGGTTCCATCAAGGGACAGCGAGAACACGCGCTTGTCCAAATCTCCCTCAAAAGTGATAGGGCGTTTCTCCGCGCTGGTGCCTCGCATGATCCAAGCGTTGCCGTTGGAGATGTAGGCGATCGTTCCTCGGAGGGGGATAGGTGGCAAGTTCCCCCGAACGCCGACCACGATGACCTCGTTCTGCGGCTCCCTCAGCACCTGGACATCCAGGACCTCCCTAGAGATCTCCTCCCCCTGGAGTGTCTTGACCAGGTAGGTGACCCGCTCTCTACCATTGACGCCCAGCTGCACCAGTCGAGACTCGCCCTCGGCCAGCGCCTCGTCCTTCACCGTCTCCCTGGAGAAAGGTAGTTCCCGCTCCACCACTTCCTCCCGTCCGCGGATGACCTCCACCGTGGCACTCCGATCGATCTCCGACCAGATGGGAGGCTCCACTTCGTCCAAAGGCCCCAAATCCACCCCGACCTGAGCCAGGACCTCCCGCACCGTCTCAGCCTCGGTCATGAGGACCCGCGTCTCTCCGTCATGCCGAATCACCACGCGCCGCTGAGGCGAGCACGAAAGGAGAGTCAACGAAAGGAGCAGTATCACGAAGAGGAGGGGAGTCGGCCGGAGCTTCCCTGTCGGGCGGAGAGAGGCTGCCATAAATAAGAAAAGGTCTTGGCCCCGCGATCCAGCTCTCATCAGGCTATCCTACTACAGATCCTTCCCTCTCACAATCGATGCGCTAGGGCCCTGGCGGTCGGGCACGCGTCCCTCCTGGCCGGCATCTGGTATAATGGGACGCTAGAAAGGCTCAGCGCGACTGGATCGTCGCCTACTGGGAGGTGGCTCGTGCCCCTGAAGAAAGCCGGCGTAGCCCAAGCCGTGGACCGGCTGTCGACCCCCTTTCACTTGGTGGATCTGGCCAGCGTGGACGCGTTCGCGGTCCGGGCTTTCATCTGCCACGGCGAGGTCCCTTGGCATAAGCACATGGACCAGGATGAGAGCTTCCTGGTCTGGCGGGGTCAGATCGAGATGCACAGCCAGTGGGGGAATCTGCTCTTATCCACAGGGGACCTGATAGTGGTCCCCAAAGGGGTAGGCCATCGCTCCTCAGCCGGCCAGCCGGCGGTGGTCCTGCAGATGGAACTCGGGGTCATGGCGGACCGCCGGAATGGCGAGCGACGCCTGCCGGGTTGGGAGAGCGGCGCCTCCCTGCCCAAAGCCAGCCTGCCCTCCCTGACTTCCCGCCCCGATCCGCCCGCCGGCTGCAGAGAGTTAGCCCACCTGGACGATTTCTCCATCCGCCAGGCCATCCTCCAGGGGGAGTATCCCTGGCACCTCCATCGGAACGAAAGCGAGCTTTACTACGTGCACGAGGGCGCTTTAAGGCTGGATACCATGGAGGAGTCGCTCGACCTGGCGGCAGGCGAAATGGCCACGGTGCCCAAGAACGTCCTGCACCGCCCCGTGGCGGCCTCACCCTGCATCGCAGTCACCTTGAGTCAATCGACCCTGAGATGGGAGGGAGACTCTTGAAAGGAAGGAGGGCTTTCCAAGTGAAGAAACTACTTTCGGGCAATGAGGCCATCGCCCGAGGAGCCTACGAGAGCGGCGTCCACTTGGCCGCCGCCTATCCCGGGACCCCCAGCACGGAGATCCTGGAGAACATCGCCCGCTATCCGGAGATCTACGCCGAGTGGGCGCCCAACGAGAAGGTGGCCCTAGACGTGGCCATCGGAGCAGCCTATGCCGGCCGAAGGGCTTTGGCCGCTCTGAAGCACGTCGGCCTGAACGTGGCTGCCGATTCGCTCTTCTACGTTTCACACACGGGGACGGAAGGGGCCTTGGTGATCGTATGTGCCGACGATCCGGGAATGCACAGCTCCCAGAACGAGCAGGACAACCGGCGCTACGCCAAATTCGCCCAGGTGCCCTGTATCGAGCCCTCCGACAGCCAGGAAGCCAAGGATCTGGTGAGTGTAGCCCTGGAGATGAGCCTCCGCTTCGACACGCCGGTGATCCTTCGAGTGACCACCCGCATCAGCCACTCCGACGGCGTGGTGGAACTGGGAGAGCGCATCCTCCCCGACGGCGACCAGGCTCGGGACTATGAACGCAACCCCAGGAAATACGTCATGATACCCGGCCACGCCCGGCCTCGTCACCCGGTCATCTTGGAGAGGACCAGGGCGCTTTCGGAGTTCGCCGAGACCTTCCCCCACAACAGGGTGGAGATGGGGGATCCTGCCCTGGGCATCGTGAGCGCCGGGGCGGCCTACCAGTACGCGCGCGAGGTTTTCCCCAAGGCCTCTTTCCTCAAACTGGGAATGACCTATCCGCTCCCCCCGAGGCTCATCGCCGATTTCGCCTCCCAGGTGGACCAGCTCATCATCGTGGAGGAGCTGGATCCCTTCCTGGAGGAGGAGCTCCTCCTCATGGGGATCGAGGCTCGAGGCAAGGACATATTCCCTCTCACCGGCGAGCTGGACGCCCAAGTGGTGGCAGATAGCGCCCGCGCAGCCGGCCTCCTGCCGCCCACCAAGGAGATAGCGAGGGAGGAGCCCGGCCCGCTGCCCCCTCGCCCTCCGGTCCTATGCCCAGGATGCACGCACCGAGGGGTCTTCCACGTCACCAAGAAGCTGAACCTCGTGGTCAACGGGGACATCGGGTGCTACACCCTCAGCTGTCTCCCCCCCCTGGAGGCGCTGCACACCTGTGGCTGCATGGGGGCCAGCATCGGCGTGGCCCATGGAGTGGACAAGGCGGGCGTCGAGGGGGAAAGCATAGGAGTCATCGGCGACTCCACCTTCTTCCATTCAGGCCTGCATCCCCTGGTCAACATGGCTTACAACCACGGCAAGAGCACAGTCATAATCCTAGACAACAGCACCACAGCCATGACCGGTCACCAAGATCACCCTGGGACAGGTCGAACCCTGAAGGGAGAGGCGGGGTCGGCAATAGAGTTGGAGCCCTTGGTGCGCGCCCTTGGCATCTCCGATGTGCACACCGTCGATCCCTACGACTTGGCCCAGATAGAGGAGGCCCTTCGCGCCAGCATCGCCACCGATGAGCCCTCGGTTATCATAGCCCGCCGGCCGTGCGCCCTCCTCATCCGGAGCGAATGGCGCCCCCTGAGAGTGCTGGAGGACATCTGCAACGGCTGCGGCCTGTGCTTCCAGGTGGGTTGTCCCGCCATAGTCCAGAGCAGCGTCATGGACGCGAAGACGGGCCGCCCCAAGGCCATGATCGACGCCGTCCTATGCACGGGCTGTGAGATCTGCGCCCAGGTGTGTGCCCGGAAGGCTATCCTCTTCCGGGATCAGCTGGAAGATGAGAAAGGAGGGCGGGAATGACCAAGCAGGATTTCATCCTGGCCGGTGTGGGGGGGCAAGGCACGATCCTCGCCGGCGAGTTGCTGGCCAAGGTGGGCATGGAGGCGGGATACGATGTCAAGAAGTCGGAGGTCCACTGTATGGCCCAACGCGGCGGCAGCGTGGTAAGCCATGTGCGCTGGGGCGATAAGGTCTACTCACCTCTCATCCCATTCCACCAGGCCGACTTCCTGCTCGCCTTCGAGAAACTGGAATCTCTTCGCTGGGTCCGGTTCCTGAGCCCCGACGGAATGGCCCTAGTAGCCGACCATCGGGTGCCTCCCCTCTCGGTCAGCCTGGGCCAGTTCTCCTATCCCGAGGACGATAAGGTCATGGAAGTCCTCGACGCCCAAGCCAGCGCTTCGCAGCTGGTGCCCAGCTTCCAGATTGCGCAGGAGTTGGGGAATGCGCGGGTCAATAACATAGTGATGCTGGGGGTGCTCTCTCACCACATCTCCATCAAGGAGGAGGTATGGCGGAGTGTGACAGAAGACTCGGTGCCAACCCGCTTCATAGATCTCAACTTGGAAGCCTTCGGCAGGGGGCGAGGCTGGGCGGAGGGAAGGCGAGGGGCTTGAGGCTACGCCTGGAGCGCTGAGGCGGCGGCTCGCCGTGAGGACGTGGTGATAATCGTGGTGGCGATGGGCTGGATGGACCAAACTGCGATCGAGGACAGCTATTCAGCCCGCGCATTGGGCCGGCGGTTGGTTGAGATGGGCGCCCACCCGGACGATCCGCGGGGGCTATCCCAGGCCTCGGCCGACGCGGCCATCATCTTCGCCGAAAGCGCCTCGGGAAGGCGCTTAGCGAACCTGGGCTACGGAGAGGACGTGGCCCTCTGCGCCCAGACCGGCGTTCTGGACGTGGCTCCCATTCACGATAGGGCAGGCTTCGTCCCCTTCGATCCTAGGTGATGCCATGAAGCAACTCCAGGCCCCCGTCGTGCTCGTCGGCCGGGATCTCGGGCCCTGGCATCTCCTCGGCATCGAAGCTCCATCCTCGGCCTCCCAGACCGTGGCAGGTCGGTTCGTCATGGCCCGATGCCAGGGCGCTTACCTGCGCCGGCCCCTTTTTCTCCACCGGCGTGAGCGGGAGCATGTCTCTTTCCTCTTCCGCCCCATCGACCCCGGCTTGAAGTGGCTGACGCGCTTGCATCCCGGCGATACCATCGACATCCTGGGACCCCTGGGTCGCGGGTTCGACATGCGAGAGGACAGCCGAAACATCCTCCTGATCTGGGGGGGAGGCGAGGTGGCTCCCCTTCTCGCCCTGGCGCACCGGGTCAACGACAGCGACCGCTTGATCGCCTTCCTGGCGGAATCCGATGCGCCTGAGATTCTCCCCAGCCTGCTGCCCATCCAGGCAGAGTATCACTTCCTCCAGAAAGGGGTCTCCCTGGCCTCTTTCCTGCGCTGGGCCGATCAGGTTTTCGCCTCGGGGAGCCCCGACCTCTACGGCCGATTGCGGCGGGCGGTACTGGAATTGGAACCCCGCATCAGGCCGGGCTACGCGCAGGTATTGGCGAGCGGCCCGATGATCTGTGGGTTAGGCGTATGCGGGGGGTGCACGGTGGAGACCCGGCGTGGCCCTTGCCGGATATGCTGCGACGGGCCCGCCTTCGATCTGGGGGACTTGATCCTGTGAGAGGCGACGTGGAGCTGGCACCAGGGCACAAGTGGGATCTGGCGCTGGCCAATCCGGTCATGGCTGCCTCGGGGGCGCTCGGCTACGGGAGCCCCTGGCCCGATCTCGTCGACCCCTCGACCTTGGGGGCCGTGGTCACCGATCCGGTGAGCCTGCGCCCTCGGCGGGGGGCTCCTCCCCCCCGAGCTCTGGAGAGGCCAGAGGGGTTTGTCCTACGAACGGGAGGGGCTAACCCTGGGATCGAGCGCGTGCTGGCGCTGAACGCACGCCGCTGGGAGCAACTCTGCACCCCAGTGATCGTCCACGTCCTAGCGGCGGATCCCGCGGAGATGGCCAACCTGATGGATCGCCTGGAGGACTCCCCAGCCGCCGGGGTTGAGATCGACGTCGGCCCCTTCCAGGGGCTGGAAGTTTTGCGGGCCGCCTGCACGGGCTCCCTGCCGGTCCTAGCCCGGGTCCCGCTGAGCGGCGCGCCAGACTGGGCTCTTCAAGCTGTGCGGGCTGGCGCCTGTGCCTTGGTAGTGGCTTCCCCGCCTGAGAGTGTCGCCCCTGGCCCCAGCGGGCTCATGCGCGGCGAGTGGCACAGCCGAGCCCTCCTGCCCCTGATTCTCGCCGCCCTCGAAGCGGTGCGGGAGGCGGTGACCGTGCCCCTGGTGGGATCCGGGGGCGTGCACTCCAGCGACGATGCCCGCGCCGTCCTCGAGCTGGGCGCCGATGCGGTTCAGCTGGATGATATCCTCTTCCTAAATCCATCACAGGCGATCGACATCGCCCGCGAACTAGGGACCAACCCAGGAGGTGAGGTGGAATGCGAGCGGTGATACAGCGGGTGACCAGGGCATCGGTCTCCATCGACGGGGAGGTGGTGGGCGAGATCGGACCAGGGCTCGTGGTGCTCCTGGGTATCGGGAAAGGCGACGCCGAAGAGGACGCGCGCTGGCTGGCGAAGAAGGCGGCCGCGTTGCGCATCTTCGCCGACCACGAGGGCAAGTTCAACCGGTCCATCCTAGAGATCGACGGCTCCGCACTGGTGGTATCCCAGTTCACCCTCTACGGCGATGCCCGTAAGGGTCGCCGGCCCAGCTTCTCCAAGGCTGCCCCGCCTGAGGTGGCGGAGCCTCTCTGCGACCTTTTCGTCGATTTCCTGAGGGCCGAAGGTCTCGAGGTGGCAACGGGGCGCTTCGGGGCGATGATGCTGGTGGAGATCCACAACGACGGCCCGGTGACCATATGGCTGGAGAGGTGAAGGGGCCAGGCTGAAGGACACCCCAGGGGGAAGCCAGTTTACTGAAAAGCGGGTCCGCCCACGCTACAGTATCAGCACCATGGCCCAACCATGCCAGCCTATGGCAAGCGCATGAGCAGGACCCGCGGTCTGCTCGCCGGTTTAATCTCGGCTCTCGTCCTGAGCATCGCGTGGATCGGATGCGCCCCGGCGACCGCGCCGTCCCCCCCCCGCGCCGACGGGGACGCCAGCGATTCCCGATGGAATCTCCCCCACGACTGCATCGGCTCGACCAGGGCTCCCAACGAGGACGTCGAGGGCAGGAGACTGCTCATCCGCCAGAGTCTCCTGAAGGGCTACGCCGATCGCCCGCAGAGGGCCTGGGGCACGGTAGAGCACCTGCGAGGGCGCGATCAAGCGAGTGAGCTCCTGCGGTTCTCGCCCGACTTTCGAACCGACGGCGATCCCCAGGTGGACGTCATTCTAACCGAAAGCTCCCATCCCTCCCCAGAAGAGATCTCGGCCTCGCCCGCCCGGGCTGAGATCTCCCGCCGGCGAGGGGCGCAGGAGTACCCAATCCCTGCCGGCAGCGATTTTGGCGCCGTGGTCCTGCGCGAGGCGGACTCGGCAGAGCCCCTCGCCATCGCCACCCTTCAGGCCAGGACCGAGTGCGAGGATGTTCCCCCGGAATCGGTAATAGTGCGTCTCGCCCCCGCCAACATGTACACCTCCTGCCTCCTTCTGGACGAGGGGCTCGAGGACCTGGGCCTCACCGGCACGCCTCCGGACGAGGTGGACATCTCCACCTATCGGCTGGTGGTGGATGGCGCGGTGGAGAATCCGCTGAGCCTGGACTACCAGGGTCTCCTGGCCTACACGCCTCACGCCGAGATCGTGCTCCTCATCTGCCCATACACCTTCGCCGACGCGGCGGAATGGACAGGGACGCCCCTCTCCGCCACCATCCAAGATGCCAAGCCCCTGTCCGGTGGCGCCGAGGCCGTCTTCACCGCCATGGGCGGATACGAGAAGGTCCTGCCCCTGGAGGAGCTAACCGATCGAGGCGCATTCCTCGCCTATTGGATCAACGGGGGTCCCTTGCCCCTCGAGCATGGCTACCCTCTGCGTCTGGTTGCTCCCAGCTTCGGAGGCCACGACTGGGTGAAGTGGCTCATCCGCATCGAGGTATTGAAGGGATAGACAGGGGAGGCTGCTGCCTCCCCTTCAACAGAAGATATGAAGTGCGGCCACGACTCGATCTCCAGCCGACGCCAAGCGATTGAAGGTTCGCCAGGCGCGATCGGTTCGCTGAGCCACCAGACGGATGCCTCGCTCCTCGAGGTCTCGGCGAGTCTCGCTGAGGACCCTCAACAGCCCGAACCTGCCCGTGCCCACCACAAGGGTCGTCGGCTCCAGAGCCAAGGTCATATCCAGATCCTCAATGCGCAGAACGTGGCTCTGCCGTCGCCGCCAAATGCCTCTCACCCCCTGGCGATCCACGACCAGATCGGTGGTGTGCTCGATCCCGTCTGCCCACAGGCGGCCGAAAGAGTAAGCCTCGATCAATTCGAGCGGTCCCCAGAGCCCAAGGTTACGGCCGAAACTCGAGCCGCAAGGCCTTACCTCCCCGGAGGACGGTCAACGCGGCTCGTTTGCCGGATCCGAGGCCAGCGGAGGCCGCCTTAAGGTCTTTCACCCCCGCCACAGGCCATCCTTTGATCTCGGTTATCACATCGCCGGGCTGCACCCTCGCCGCCTGCCCCAGAGAGCCGGGCTTCACCCGATCCACATAGGCTCCAGCGGAGGTGGACAGCCCCTCCTTCCTGGCCACCTTGGCGGCATCGGTGATCCTCAGCCGGAGTGACGCGGCTGGCTTCCGGTCTGCCAGGAGTCTCTCCAGGCGCTGCCAGTCGAATCCCACCACCACCTCCTGATCCACTAACTATGACGGGCACCCCGCGTTGCCCAGACAGCCTCACCATCTCGGCAGCCGCATCGGAGTCGTACGCGACGTTGCGCTCGATATAGGGTATTTTCCTCTGCGAAAGGAACTCCTTCGGCATCTCGCAATAGGGTCACGTATGCGTGGAATAGACCGTCACTTTCATAGCCCATCCTCCGTTGAGCCTCATGACTCACCCCCTGAAGGATAGCCCGGCAGGCGGCGACTGTCAAAGGCTCCGGCGAGCCTACTCTCCTCGTCCACCGTCGCTCGGGATCAGCGGGGCGGGGCCATCAAGGGCGATGTTTTCTTCTAATTCGCACGACTCCCGGGCAGCGGATCCAAGCCCCTCAAGTCATTCCAGCGGCCCGGGCGTCAACACCCTCCCTTGTCATCAGAGCCAGTTCGTGTATAATCTCGCATCATTCAGACAGAAGAGGCCCCAAAGGTGTCCCCCCAGCGGTCCCCGAAGCCCGGAGGGGGGGCGAGAGGATGCGAAAAGAGGTGCGATGTTCAGAGCCAAGTCTCTAGTATGGCTGCTGGCGAGCCTGCTGATAGCTGCCAGCTTGTTAGCGTGCTCCGCCGAATCGGTGATCGGCCTGGTCACGGCCAAGGGAGCGCCTACGGCACCGCCTCCCGTGGCCACCATGACGCCCTATCCCACCTTCACCGCCGCACCCGAGGCGACCAACACTCCCATACCCGCCGCCACCCCGATGCCCTCGCCGACGCCGGTTCAACCCACCAAGGCGCCTGTGCCGCCCACCAACACGCCACCGCCGCCCACCAAGGCGCCACCGCCTGCGCCGCCCACAAACACCCCCCTGCCGCCCACCGAGACCCCTATCCCACCCCCGCCCACGCCAACATTCGCCTTCCAGCAGGAGTATGACCCCTGGGG
>SDBT01001710.1_pt1 | contig 39018 bp, 35 predicted proteins | sample 2277101 | NCBI WGS metagenome assembly SDBT01 (sample SAMN10404973, study PRJNA504765) | marine sediment metagenome | isolation source: marine sediment core GS10_PC15, 103 cmbsf | place: Arctic Ocean: Southern Knipovich Ridge | collected 2010 | reverse complement strand
TTCTCCAGTTGTCAATGTTCCTGTTTTATCAAAAGCGATATTTTTGCATTTTCTAATAGCATCTAAAATAAATCCGCCTTTTAACATGATTCCTTTCTTTGCTAAAGAAGAGATCGCAGTTAAGTAAGCAAGTGGAGCGCCTATTATCAAGGCGCAAGGAGAAGAGGCTATTAAAAAAGCAATAGCTCTGTAAATACCGCCTTCATGTCCTAGATAAGTAATATTGAAAATAAACGGCAAAATTATTGCAAAAATAAAACTTAAAAAAATTACTATAGTAGAATAAATTTTCCCAAATTTATCAAGCCATCTTTGGATCTTTGGTTTTGCCTCTGTAGCTTCATTTATTAGTTTTATTATTCTAGATATAGTTGAGTCTTGAGATGTTTTTGTAATTTCAATTATTAAGCTTCCATCTATGTTTATTGTTCCTGCATAGACCATATCATCTATTTTTTTTTGAGCAGGCATACTCTCGCCAGTTAAATGCACTTGATTTACCTCTGAGAATCCTTCTATTATTTTTCCATCTAAAGGAACTATTTCTCCGGCTTTTATTAAAATTTTCATGTTTAGCCCTATATCTTTAATAGAGCGCTCAGTAATTGTTTTATCTTCGTTTACAACAAATGCTTTAGTCGGTGCAATTTTATTTAAGTTATAAATAGCGCTTTTGGTTCTATATGAGATGTTTTTTTCTAAGCTATCTGAGATATTAAATAAAATTAATAAAAGAGCTCCTTCTAAAGGAGAGTTTAATAAAATTGCTAAAAAACCAGCTAGTGTCATCAAAATACTTATATTTATCTCAAAATTTTTGAGATCTTCAATCGCATCTAAAAGAGCTGGTACTCCAACAAATAAATAGATAAAACTAAGGAGGAAATAAGCTATGTTTATATTGAGGTTTGTAAATGAGATAACATAGCTAATGATCAGTAAAAATAGACAAAAAAAAGCAGTTTTTAATGGTAGATTTTTTGACCATTTTTGAGATTTTTTCTCTAAAAATGGAGAAATGCTCTCTTCAAGGCCTGATTCAAAAAACTCATTGAATGTATAAACTTTATTATTTCCCATAAATATTATTTTATAATGTATTTGAAATAATTTAAAAAGAAAAAGAAAATTCTTTAAAATTACGAAATTGATATTTATTTGCAAAAGATGTATACTTATTTGAAAAAGAGCACGGGTATTTATGTCGGCTGGTCTTCAGTTTTTAGATTTATCTCGTCGAGCAGCATCTTTATCAGATGAATCTATTAAAGATTTAAAAGATACAAACAATTTAATGAGGCAAGAATCGAAAAAATTGAATGCAATGATTCGTAATACATTCATTTTTGTTACATTCGCTATTGGAGGTCTTTGTATATTTGGTATATTTGCGACAAAAATTATTTTACATTCTCCTTTGATAGCTATAATAGGAAGTGTTTTTATTGCAGCTATAGCGATCAAGAAGTTAATATCTTATAAAAATCAAATTAAAGAATTAGAAAAAGAAACTCATGATTTAGATGATCAAATTTCTAGAGTAGAAAGTTTGGCAGAAACAGCAAGAAATATATCACAAATTATGGAATAAACTTTTTTATTTCCCATAAATTTTATCAGTTAAAAGACAGCTCGATGCTCAAGACTAATAGATAAGTTATTAATGAGGAAATTTAAAAACTAATTCTAAGAATTTTTATACATGCCTATACACATCGCAGTTCGAAAATGCACTGTAAGAACTCGTAAAGAACATGAATTACTTACTAGTCCTTTCTCTCCAGATGGAGAGAGATTCCAGCTTATGAAGAAACCTAATGAAGAGTTTGCAAAATGTTTCGGTTTGTTTGATAGATCGGCTGAAAATGAATATCAAGTTGATGATAAAAAAGCTCTAAAAATTCAAGTATTTGGAGTTGAAAGAAAAGACGGTTTCATGAGCCATTATGGGTTTTTATTTCCTTTAAAAAAACAAAATTATGTTATTCATATAAATTCTTATAATAAAACAGTTAGCTTTGAAAAAACAGAAGATGCTTTTAACAGAGAAAAGCTAAAACCAGATTTCAAAGCAATTTATACCTTTATGCTTCCATGGATAGATGACGCCAAATAAAATCTTAAGTAGAAGAATGTATCCGACAGAGATTTTAAGTTTTGAAAAAAGGCATAATACTCATAGCTAAAAAATGACAAGTGCTCAAAACAACAATTGCTATTGCTAAATCCCATACAATTTCTTTCGACATTTTAGTTTTTTCATATTTGGCTGCAATAATTGAGCTTGCAATAATGTTTATCCCTCCTGATACAAAAAAGCAGTAGGCAATAGGAAGAATAAAAAAAGTAATTGCAAAAACTATTGAGGCTAAAAACATACCTAAAAAAGCGCCAAAAGCTTGTTTTATTGGGTGTATAAAATAACCAAGAGAAAGGCCCATCTCTTCTTCTAACATCGTTTGAAGTAGCCGATTGTCATCAGAAGTTAAAGTATCTACGATATCTGTTAGAAGCTTATCAGAGAATCCTTTAGCTCTATAAATCTCTTCTAATTGAGCTTTCGTTTCTTCTCTTTTATGTTCAATATGCCATTTTTTATCTTCAATAATTTTATGAAGCCTTTGTAGTTTTGTCCAAGCTAAAAAAGCTACTAGAAAAATTTTCAAAATAAAGAAGCTAAAAGAAAAAATTAAAATAAAAGGAAGAACTGGTAAGTGTAAATTTCTAAGCGCAATAAAAACTATTAAAAATAAAATAGTAAATTCTTTTGCACACTGAGCAAATTTTATGAAGTGAGAGGGAATCTCTTCAAATTTAAAATCTGCAAAACAGATAAGATGTTTTTTGGAAATTGTAGCTTTTGCTTTTTCGTGCATTATTTTTTGGGGGTTAAATATTTTTGATCATCTAGATATTTTCTGAGTGCTATTGGAATTAAAACACAGCCGTCTTTTTGTTGAAAATTTTCTAAAATAGCAACCATTAAACGAGAGGTTGCAACTCCAGATGCGTTTAATGTATGAACAAAAGTTGGCTTTTCATCTTTTTTTCTATATCTAATTTTTGATCTTCTTGCTTGAAAGTCTTTGCAATTAGATACAGAAGAGACTTCATAATAACGATCTTGACCAGGTAAAAATACTTCAATATCGATTGTTTTGGAAGATGCAAAAGACATATCTCCTGTACAAAGAAGCATGTTTCTATAGTGAAGATCCAAGCCCTTTAAAACTTCTTCAGCAGATGAGAGCATTTCATTAAAAACTTTTTCGCTATCTTCTGGTTTTGTTAAAGAGAAAAGCTCAACTTTATTAAACTGATGCGTTCTAATAAGGCCTCTTTCATTTTTACCAGCGGCTCCAGCTTCTCTTCTAAAACAGGGAGTATATGCTACATATTTTATTGGTAGCTCATCTTCATTTAATATCTCATCCATATGAATTCCATTTAAAGGAACTTCAGCAGTTGGTATCAAATAAAGATCATAGTCTTTGTCTTCTAGACAAAAAAGTTGATCTTTAAATTTAGGAAGCTGAGCAGCGCCAAACATCGTCTCTTTTTTTACTAAAAGAGGAGGGATTATTTGCATAAAACCATTTTGAAGATGGATGTCTAGCATGTAATTGATAAGAGCCCATTCGAGTCTAGCTCCCATGTTTGTATACATAGAAAAACGATTTTTAGATATTTTTGCAGCTCTTTTAAAATCAAAAAGGTTTAAGCTCTCGCCAATTTCGGTATGATTTTTTATAGGAAAATCAAATGTTTTTTTCTCGCCATGAGTTTTTATGCATTTGTTGTCTTCGACATTTAAAGAAATAGGAGCTTCATCATCTGGGATATTTGGCAAAGTCGATAATAAAAAATCTTTTTCTTGTAAAAGTTTTTTGAACTTTTCATCTAAAGTTTGAATCTCTTTCGAGATTTTACTCATCTCATTAAAAATAGCTTTTACATCTTTATTCGCTTTTTTAAGAAGAGGAATTTCTTTCGAAACCTTGTTTTTTTGAGCTTTTAAATCATCAGTTTTTTTTTGAATTTTCCTTGTTTCTTCGTCTAAAGATAAAATTTTAAATATATCTATATCAGGAATTTTAGATTTTAATTTTTTTTCTATAATTTTTGGATTTTCCCTAAGAAGCTTAATATCAAGCATTTTTTTTTCCTAATTTTTCTAAATGATTATAAATTTATTTACTCTTATTTTCAATAGCTGCTTGTCAAAGGCTATTTTTTATGCTATAATATTTTCAATATTGAAGACAAAAGGCAAGTTCTATGGTTAAAAAATTGGAAGCTAAAATACCATTAATTCTAAGATTTCATCGCCTCATGGATGCATTTGCAAAATCCGATGATGAAAGAGATTTTTATTTAGATAATTTAGAAGGTTTTTTGGTTTATGCAGATTTAGATAAAGATGAAGCAGATCTACATTTATTAGAAAAAGAGATAAAAGATAATTCAAATAGGTATTCTTTAATTCCTAAAATGGCTTTTTATGAAGTTAAAAAATTCATGGAAGGTTTTGTTGCTGAAAAAGTATATGACGTCGATACCAAAGAAAAACTTCTAGATCTAATCGGCGGAAAAGAAGCTAGAGAAAATTTTCTGGAATATATTTATGATAATTTGACAGAGCTTGAAAAATGGCAGCAATATTATCAGGAAAGATTTAGAGTGAGAATCATCGAATGGCTCAGATTTCTTGATATCAAATTTGTTTTTGAAGAGGATTTGGATATTTCAAAAGTCATTATAGAAAAATTAAAACAAACTCTTTTTGATGATAAAGTATCAAAAGAGTTATCTAGCGCTAGAGATCTAATTCATAATAAATCAAAAAGTTATTATTCATCAGAAGCTTTAAATCCAAGACCAAAAAGAGGAAGGCCACCAAAACAGATTATTAAAGTAGAAATCGAGCTTCAAGTTTCAATGGATATATATACTCAAGTTCCTAAAGTTGTAAGGTTATTTTTATATATCCCAGATATTATAAGTGCATCTGCTGTAACGTTTTCTGCTAAATTTGAATCAGAAGAACAACTACTTGCTTCTTTAAAAGGCACTCCAAGAGTTAAAGTTGATGAAAAATTAGAAGCTTTATCTAGAAGACTAGAGTCACTTCAACAGCTTCAATCCAGGCTTTCTGCATCTGAGATTGATATAGGGATTGAAAAGCTAAAAAAACCATTTACTCCTTTCTCAAAACCAAAACTTGCTGAAATCAAAAAAATTGAAATAACTTCAAAAGAAAAAGAGTTGAAAATTGGAGCAGCTGTTCAAGCCGTTTTACCATCGGGTTTAAAGAAAAAAGAAAAAGCACCTAGAAGAGCTATCAGAATCAAAAAAGTTGCTCCAATAAAAAGTGCTAAGAAAAATAAAAAATAAAACATTAAATCTAATGCAAACTATTGATCTAAGATCTAAAGATAGATGTACAGATGTACTCAAAATGCTATATATCTGTAGATTTACAGATGAAAAAATGAATAAACTTGTAAAACAAAATAAAGGAACTGCATTTTTCTTATCAAACTCAGGGCATGAACTTGCAGGAATTTTATCTGCATTTGATCTTGATTCTAAAAAAGACTATTTTTTTCCATACTATCGTGATAGAGCTTTTGTTATAGCTCTAGGGTCTAATTTAAAAGATATTTTTGCTTCTTTTTTAGCAAGAGACTCAATTCATCACTCATCAGGAAGAATGATGCCAGATCATTTTTGTGATCATACCATGAATATCGCTTGTCAATCTAGTTGTGTCGGTTCTCAATTTCTGCAGGCTGTAGGTGTTGCAAAAGCTTTAGATAATGATGAAATTGTTTATGTATCAGCTGGAGATGGAGCAACTTCTCAAGGTGATTTTCATGAAGCTTTAAATTTTTCAGCAATTCATAAGCTTAGAGTTTTATTTAGTATTCAAGATAACGAATATGCAATATCTACAACTAAAAAAGAACAAACAGCGGGCTTAATTGAAAATGTATTTAAAGGTTATGAAAATTTAAAAATAATTACTATAGATGGCTCAAATTATTTAGACAGCTCAAATGCATTAATAGAAGCGACAACTTATTTAAGAGAGAAAAAAGGCCCTGTTTTAATGGTCTCAAAAGTTTCTCGCCTTGGAGCTCATAGTATTTCTGATGATCCTAAAAAATATAAAACAGATGAGATAATTCAAAAAGAATTAAAAAAAGATCCAATCCCTTTATTTGAAAAATTTTTATTAGATGAAAAAATAATAACTCAAGAAGAGATAAATAAAATAAAAAAAGAGTCTTTTGATTTTGTTGAAAAAAATGCTCAAGATGCTGAAAAAATAGATTTTCCAAAAGTTGAGAGTGTCGATGAAAAACTTTTCAAACCAATCGAGATAAAAGAAAAAATAGATTTTATTCAAGATCAAGATAAAATAACCATAATGGATGCTTTAAATCATGCTCTTAAAGAAGAAATGGAAATAAATCCAAATATTTTGGTTTTTGGTCAAGATGTTGCTGATAATAAAGGGGGAGTCTTTGGGATTACAAGAGGCCTCTCTGATAAATTTACGAAAAAAAGATGTTTTAATACTCCTCTTGCTGAATCTACAATAATTGCTCTTGCTATCGGCCTTTCAATAGCTGGTAAAATACCTGTTTGTGAGATTCAATTTGCAGATTATATTTGGACTGGTATGAATCAACTTGTAAATGAACTTGCATCTATTTGCTATCGCTCTAATGGAGAGTATAACTGCCCTGTAGTTATTAGAATACCAATGGGCGGATATATCCAAGGAGGGCCTTATCACTCTCAAAGTATAGAAGCTTTTTTAGCCCATGTGCCTGGTCTTAAAATAGTAGCGCCTTCTAATGCAAAAGATGCAAAAATGCTTCTAAAAGCTTCAATAAAAGATCCGAATCCAGTTGTTTTTCTAGAGCATAAAGCTATTTATAGACAAAGGAATTTTGCAGCGACTCTAGAGCCAACAAAAGATTCAATAATACCTCTTGGCAAAGCAAATATTGTACATTCAGGAGATGACGTAACAATAGTCTGTTATTCTATGATGGTCATGTATGCTGTTGAAATCGCTAAAAAACTAAAAAAAGAGGGGATATCTATAGAAGTTATAGATCTTAGAACTATAGTTCCTCTAGATATTGATACGGTTATAAATTCTATTAAAAAAACATCAAAATTACTGATCTTACACGAAGATAAAAAATTCGGGGGATTTGGAGCAGAAATAGCTTCTTTAGTCTCAGAAAAGGCTTTTGACTATTTAGATGCTCCGATTAAAAGAATTGGCGCTTTAGATATTCCTGTTCCTTTTTCAAAAGGTTTAGAAGATGCTTATTTTCCAAGCAAAGAAAGAATTGAAAAAGAGATCAGAAAATTAGTTAGTTTTTAATTTTTTTATAAAAATCAGAAAAATTTCATGTAATTTTATTTTGCTGCCAATTCTATAAATCATTAAAAATTAGCAATTTGTAATTTAGGGATATGACAAATTGAATATTGAATATTCAATTTGACATAAAAATATAAAAAAAGTATTATATAAATAAAAGTAAGCGAGTTTATAGATGTTAAAGCGTAGTTTATCAAAATATTTAAAGCATTACTTAACAAAATATCCTATTGTTACTATCACAGGTCCTCGTCAATCTGGTAAAACTACATTGGCAAAAAAAGTATGTCCTAATTATGAGTATGTTTCTTTAGAAGATCCTGATATAAGAGGATATGCAATTAATGACCCAAGAGGTTTTTTAGATAGATATAATAATAACGTAATTTTTGATGAAATTCAGCAAGCTCCTGAAATATTTTCGTACTTACAAAGTAATGTAGATAATAATCCCAAAACAGGGCGTTTTATATTAACTGGTTCTCAACAATTTTTATTAAATGAAAAAATTTCTCAAACTTTAACAGGTAGATGCGCTCGTTTATCTCTATTACCTTTCTCTTTAGCAGAATTATCTCAAAGAAATTGTCAAAAATTTTGGCTTTTAGAAAGTTTAAATAAACCAAAACCTCCTAAAAATAGTTTATATTATTATTTATTTCATGGAATGTTTCCTAGAATATATCACATGAAATTAGATCCTAAACAATTTTATAGAGAATATATTGATACATATGTAACTAAAGATTTGCAAGCTCTTTTACATGTGGGAGATCTTAAAATTTTTGAAAAATTTTTAAAAATGTTAGCTGGAAGATGCGCACAAAAAATAAATTTAACTTCTCTTGGTAATGATTTAGGTCTTACTCACTCAACAATAAGAAGATGGCTAAGTGTTTTAGAAGCTAGCTATATTATATTTTTTTTAGAGCCTTATTATAATAATTTTAATAAAAGACTTACTAAGTCTGCAAAAATTTATTTTTTAGATACAGGCCTTTTATGTTATTTACTCAGAATTACTAAAATAGAAGATTTAAGATTTCATCCTCATATCGGAGGAATTTTCGAAACTTTTGTTATGTCTGAAATAATGAAATCTTATTATCACCATGATCAAAAACCACCAATATATTTTTGGCAAGAAAGATCGGGTCATGAAATTGATGTTTTAATAGATAAAGGAAATCATTTGCTGTTTCCTATTGAAATAAAGTCTTCTCAAACAATCTCAAATCAATTTTTTGATAATCTTAACTATTGGCTTAATATTAAAACTAATCCTCAAAAAGAGGGCTCTTTAATTTATGCAGGAGAAGAGTTTCAAAAAAGAAAAAGTATTCAAGTTATCCCTTGGTATGCTATCAGTTGATTTTTTTTTAGTATTTTGCAAAAAATTATCAAAAAAAATGTATTTTATCTAAATTTATCATATCTTAAATTATTAATGATTTTTTAGATGGTTTAAATGATAGGATATTGTCCGCTAGCTTCAGGCTCTAGAGGAAACTCAATATATTTTGGTTCTAAAGAGACGAAGATACTAATAGATGCAGGGCTTTCCTTTCTTCAGCTAAATTCTAGACTAAATGAAATAGGCATAAAATTAGAAGATATTGATGCTATTTTAATCACTCATGAACACTCTGATCATATAGCAGGTTTAAAAATCATCACAGAGAAATTAGATATTCCCATTTTTACAAATTCTGATACTGCAAAAAGTATCTATAATAATTTACATATTTTACCTAAATTTAAAATTTTTACAACTCAAGAAGAGTTCGAATATAAAGATCTAAAAATTTCACCATTTTCTCTGCCTCACGATACTCCAGATCCCGTCGGTTTTATTATAAAAAATCAAAATCTAAAATTTGGGTTTTGTACAGATTTGGGTTTTGTATCATCTTTAGTTAAAGAGAACTTAAAAAATTTAGATTATTTGTATATCGAATCAAATCATCATATCCCATATGTACATGCATCAAAGAGATCACATGTATATAAACAAAGAGTTTTATCTAGATTTGGTCATTTATCTAATCAAGATTGTTTAAAGCTTTTAGATGAGATATTACATCCAAATTTAAAGCATATTCATATAGCTCATATTTCTTCCGAAAGTAACTCTAAAGAGCTCATTTTAGATATGTTTACAAAGCTTTTAAATGAAAAAAACTCTAAAACTAAACTATCAATAGCTCATCAAGATAAAATATCTGAAAAAATTATTTTTTGATTAAGGAGTTATTGGAAGTGGCTCTGGAGCTACAGCTTGAAGCTTTTCTGCTCTTTTAGCCATATGTTCTAAGATAGTTTTTGGCTTTTTAATATCTTTTTTTTCATCAGCAGGGACATTTCTCCAACTAGGCACATAGTTTTGCCAAAATCCTGATAATTTAGATATTAGCATCATAGAATAATAGATTAATTTTAGAGTATTTTTATTATCAATGGTTGAAAGGCTCTTAAATGCAAAAGCTCCGATTGATAGCGAAGTTGCAATTATTCTTAGGCCATCTGCTATATTTCTGTAAAATAACTCTTTTCTAATGTCTTCTTCAAGAGATAGATCTTCAGCTCCATTTATAAAGTCTATAGCTCTTTTTGTAAGTTTATTTCTTAAAAGCTTTTCTACATTAGCTATTTTTTTTCTTTGAAGAATCCCAAGCTCTAAGTTAAAAAGAAGATTTTTTTTGTCATCTATAGTTTTTCCATTAATCTCATCAAAGTCTTTAGTAGATAAATATTTTTTAAGAAGTTTTTCTAGTTCTATTGCTTTTTCATCTTTTAAAGCCTCTGTTTTTTTCTTTATATCTTCATATTCATCTTTGTTAATTTCAAGTTGCTCTTTTAAGAATTCTTTTAAATTTTTTGCATCATTTAGTTTTTTTCTGAACATTTGTGTTTTTATAGTGTTATATGTTCCTACACCAAATGAAAAGCCGGCACATATAGTAAGGAGCATTGTAAATACAAAATCACTTGAAAAATGAGCAATAGCTGTTATACCAGTTGTCATAATTGCAAATGAAAATAGCATGCTAACGAGAGCTAAAATCATCTCCTCGTTATTTTGATTTTTTTTAGCTTTTGCGAAGTTTTTCGCAGCTTGAACAAAAATAGATAGACCAACACTAATATTTAAAGAACCAAAAATTGGAAGAGAATAATTAGTGCCGATGGCTGCAAAATGAAGAAAAGATAGATGCGGAGCGAAAAGAGTTATAGCCGTAACTAATATTGTAAATGTAAATAAAGAAAGCTGTGCAATATCAGCTGCTTTTGCATGGTATAATTTTTTTACAAATATAAAATCTAAACCACTTAAAAAGCTTTTAAAAGCCGTTTCTAATATATTTTTAGATTTTTCTTCTATAGAGCTTGAACTTTTAGCTGTTGTAGTCTTATTGCTTTTTTGAGATTTTGATTTTGATTTTGTTTTATCTAAAATCCACAGGCAATGATTTGAAATCTTATCAGCAGATCTTGCAACGGCCTCTTTAATGGGAGCTGTGAGATGTTCTGTTATATCTTTTGTTTTAGCTTCTGAAGAAGCAATGTCACTTATCAATATAACTCTTTCATTGTCAAGCACTTGTACGTAGCATTTCTGGTCAATGATAATTCCCTTATCAATTAAGCTAGTTATTGTATTTGCAAGAGTGTCGTTTAGATGGCTTTTAAGGGCATTTTCAAGAGAAGAATTTTTAAAATATGTAGTATTTGGATACGAAAAATCGTTAACAGACTTTATTCTGCTTTCAGCATCAAAGGTAACTTTTGCTGTAGCTAATATACTTATACTCATTTTTTTCTTCTTTTAACCCTCTTCTTTACCTACAACTCTAGTATAGGGGATTGTTAAGTTTTTGTAAAGAAAAATCTTGATTATTATTGCTTTAATTTTAAACGTATACAGCTGGTATTAAGCTATTTATGTCTAAGGCGATGATTTTTGAGTTTAAAAAAAAGTAAAAAAAGTAAAAAAATATCTTGAATAATATTTGAGTGTGAGTAAAATTAACTTTTTTATTTCACAAAACTAGGCGAATGAAGAGAATCACTAAACTCGAAGAACTAGCAGACGCTATCGAAAGAATTAAAAATCAAAAAAAAGTAGATACAGAAACTATAAACAAGCTAAAACTTAAACTCGATGAAGAGGAGAAAATTTCTAGAAATTACCTTCAAATTACTCAAAATGGTATTTTTGCAAAAAACATAAAAAAAGCTCTCAAGTGGAATAAAAAAGTTATAGATCTAAAGCATGAATTAAATACTCTAATTAAATCTTATTGATCTTCTACTAAAAATATTTTTCTAGGTTTTGAGCCGATTTGAGGGCCTATTATTCTATTAGCTTCTAGCTCATCCATTATTGAAGCTGCACGAGCATAACCAATCTTTAACTTTCTTTGCAGAAAAGTTGTAGATGCATTTCTAGTAGATATTACGATGTTTAGAGCTTGATTATATAAAGCATCTTTAGCATCAGATGATTTATTTAACTCTTCTTGTTTTGCCATAGCATCAAAAGAAGGGATTAAATAGTTTGGTGGATATTTAGCGCAGATGAAATCAATAACTTTGTTAATATCTTCATCTCGAATAAATGCTCCTTGAGCTCTTATTAGCTGAGATGAGCCAGGAGGAGAAAATAATAGATCGCCATTTCCGAGAAGAGATTCAGCGCCAACTTCATCTAAAATAATTTGAGAATTGATTCTAGAAGATACTTTAAAAGCGATTCTAGACGGGAAGTTTGCTTTAATAATACCTGTTATTACTTCTCTAGAGGGTCTTTGAGTAGCTAATATTAAATGAATCCCCACAGCCCTTGCCATTTGAGCGATTCTAGCAATTGGAGTCTCTAAATCAGCTGATGATACCATCATAAGATCAGCGAATTCATCAAATATAGCAACTATAAGAGGCATCTTTTCAGGAACTTCAATATCGAGCTCTTTTTCTTTTTTAGTCATTTTTCTTTGATTGAAAGCGGTTACATTTCTCAGCGTTAAATGCTTTAAGAGATCATATCGAGAATTCATCTCTTTTACGAGCCATTGAAGAGCAGCGTATGCACCATGCGCTTCTGTAATTACTGGTGCTAACATATGAGGTAAATTAGAGTATTGAGTGAGCTCAACTTTTTTAGGGTCTACCATAAGTAGTTTTACATGTTCTGGAGAGGAGTTCATTAAAATGGACATAACGAGTGTATTAATACAGACAGATTTTCCAGAGCCTGTAGCTCCAGCTATTAAAAGATGTGGCATTTTTGTTAAATCTGCAGTTATGCACTGACCCGTTACTGTTTTACCAAGTAAGATAGGAATAGATTTTTGTGCGTTTTCATTTTGATAATTTATTATCATCTCTTTTAAAGAGACTTCTTGAGGGTATAAAGAAGGTACTTCTACACCAACTGCGGCTTTTCCAGGGATTGGAGCAATTATTCTAATTGATTTTGCTTGCAGATTTAGTGCAATATCATTTTCTAAAGATTTGATTTTTTGTACTTTTACACCAATAGATGGATGGACTTCGAAAGAGGTGATAGTAGGACCACAATTTATTTCTCCAACTCTTGCAATGATACCAAAATTTTTTAAGGTTTCTTCTAAGACTTCAGCTTGTTTTTCTAACTCTTTTTTAATAGTTGGATGATCTATTTTAGCAGGGTCTGTTAAAAGATCAGCTGATGGTAGATGATATGGATTTTTTAATTTATCTAAAAAGGTTGGTTTTTTATATTCTAAATCAGTTATTTTTGTATTAATTTTAACGTTTTTCTCTTTTATATTTTTGTCTTCTGATTTTGGTATATTTTTTTCTGTTTGAATAATTGGCAGAGTCTCTCTTATTTTAACTTGAGTTAAAGGAATCTTTTTCTTTAATTTTTGTTTTTCTCTCATTCTAGAAATCTTATCGAAGATAAAAATAATAAATCTTTTTAAAAGTTTTTGTTTTTTTCTTTTTTTAGTTTTGGATTTTGGCCTTTTTATAAATACCTTTTTTGCATTTGAAATTACATTCATTCCTGTAAAAAGCAAAAATGAAATCATGCAAGATGATGAAAAAATAAGCATTGAGCCAGTAGAGCTCAAAATTTTTTGCAAATTAAAAAATGGTAGATCTTTATAGATATAATAAAATATTTGACCTCCCAGAAAATGTCTGTTTTCTACATGAGGATATGGCAGATATTTATATATCTGATCTGTAAATATTTTATTTTTGTAAGCTTGCATTAAATGAGGATATTTATCTGCGTAAATGCTTAAGAGAAAGCAAACAGATACTAAAAAAGTAAAAAAACTAATGGTTTTGAATACAAAATTATCTAACTTTTTATCTGAGATATATTTTATTCCAAGCCACCCTAAATATAAAGGAAGTAAAAATGATGCAAATCCAAAAAGATAACTAGAAAAATAAGCAGACCAATAACCTAAAAATCCAAGCCAATTTAAGGAAGGCATATCTTTTACAAAACTAAGAAGAGATAAAAATAATAATAGAGTTAAAGATAGAATCAAAAGTCCTCTAGCTTCAAAATTTTTATTTCTTTTTTTCTTTTTTGAAGATTTTTTTATTTTTGGCTTTGATAATCTTTTTTTTCTAACTTGCTTTCTCATATTTTTAGTTTATAGCATTTAAGAAAATAAAACTAAAGATTGCTAAGCAAAATAAATAAATTGCAAAAGGTCTTAATTTTTTATTGGTATCTATAGAAAAAATGTATCTAATTGCAAAAATACCTACTAAAAATGACGCTAAAAATCCAATTATATAAGAAGATATAGCTAAATTATAAGTTGTTTCTTTTTTTAAAAAATGTTTCAAACTCTCTAAAAATGAGCCTCCCAAAATTGTTGGAATAGCAAGTAAAAATGAAAATCTTATAGCTTCAGATAATTTCCAACCTCTAAAGTAAGCTGATGTTATTGTAAATGCACTTCTAGAAATCCCTGGAATTAAAGCTAATGCCTGCATGATCCCAATTAAAAGCACATCTTTGATTTTTCTTCTATGAGTTAAAGGCTCGATCTCTTTGATTTTTAGTTTTGAAGCTACAAATAAAAAAATACTAGTTATTAATAAAAAAAAAGGCAGAAAATACGTTTCAGAGAAAAATTCTCTAACAGGTTTTAAAAGAAAATAAAATGGAAAAAGAGGCAAAATAGCAAAAATAAATAAAGATGCTTTTTTTTTGTCTTTTAAAATTTTAAAAATCTCTTTTCTTAAAAATATGATACTCGCAATCAAAGTTCCTAAATGACAAACCAAATCAAATAAATATAGATCATTTAAAGCATCTGATTTAAAAAAAAGTTTTGCAAGCTTTAAATGAGCAGATGATGAGATCGGAAAAAACTCTGAGATTCCCTGGATTATGCCGAGGAAGAGAGATTCAAAAAAATTCAAAAGATCTAACTATAGTTATATATTAGTAAAACTGGGCGAACGACGGGACTCGAACCCGCGACATCCGGAATCACAATCCGACGCTCTAACCAACTGAGCTACGATCGCCATAAATTTTAATATATTTTGACTTAAAGTGCCATTTTAAGTCAAATCAGAATCTATCAACAACTTTATTGGGTTTTTCTATAAATAATTACAGAATTCAGGGGTATTTTCGTTTGTTTGTAAAATTTTTAAATAATATCTTAACATCAAAAAAGATGTTATTATTATTCCTAAGTAAATTATTACAAATTCAAATGAAACACTTTTATATCTCAAATAAAACTCTATTTTTGCTGGTGGATATGTGATTAATTTTAAAATGAATTTTGTGAAATAGGTATTTATGTAATTTATAGCTAAACTCAAAAAAGGAAGTGCAAAATGAAAAATAAATCCAAAAATTGTTAAAACCATAGCAAATCCAACTAAAACAGGAATGAATAAATTATAGATGAAACTTAAATATGAGAATTTGTGAAAATGATATAAAATAACAGGAATTATAAAGATATTTACAGTTAATGAAAGAGTGATGCCATCTCTTATAAAACAAAGTAATCTATATCCGATTTTTGATGAAATATTTAGCTCAGTTATCTCATAAGAGTTTCTTTTTTTTAAGATTTTTGAAAAAACGCTAGATACGGTTCCAAATGATAAAAGTATCGCAAATGAACTTAAAAAGCTTAACTGAAAGCCAATTTTAAAAATGTTTGTTGGATCTATTAATAGAATTATAATTAAACTGATACCGAGTGCATTTAGGGCAAAATATCTTCTATTTGCTATCGATGCAAAAAGAGCTATTTGAATCATCATAAAAGCTCTTTGAACCGATATGAGAGGCCCTATGAATAAAAAATATAAGCTAACTAAAAATATTAAAATGTAAATAACTTGCTTTTTTGGGAGAAATAGATTTAAAAAGTAAGAAAAAAATAGAGTGAATATCCCAAAATGAAATCCTGATATTGCTAAAACATGTTGAAGACCTATTTTTGAAAAACTATATGCTAAAAATTTGCTTGAGTTTTCACCTGTAATTAAAGTGTATAAAAATAAAGCTGAGTTTCTATCAAAAATAGATTTCTTTAGGAAATTTTCAAAATTCTTTTTAAGGGAAAATCTAAGATTTGCAAGATTTTTAATCTGCTTTACTTTTTTTAAGTTGTTTAGGCGGAATTGAAATTGAAAATTATCTCTAGGGATTAATGTTCCTTTTACTTCATATAAATAGTTCGAGGGGAGTTTTTTTTTGGAAAAAATAGAAGTTTTTATGTTTTTTGTGAATTTGATTTTATCAGAGTTAAATGATTTTAAAGTGCCACTGTAGATGTAGTATCTTCTATTAAAACTATAGGTTTCTTTTATTGAAGAAATTTTAAAAAAGCCAACTCCGTTTAGTGGCTCTTTTATCTTTTTGATATCGCTATAAAAAAATAGAGAATAAAAGAAAGCAAAAAAATAAAAAAAAGCTATTAAAAAAAGTTTTGTTTTATTTTTTATTCCTAAGAGTAAAAGCAGAAAAATTATAGCTGAAATTAGATACAAAAATAAGTTATTTAAAAGGCAGCTCGAAGCTCCTAGTAAAAAAAATAAACCATATAAAAGCGATGGATAAAAGTAAAAAAAATCAGCTAAAAATTTTAAATTTTTCATTTTTTTTTAAATTTCTAAATTTTAAATTGTTTTTTTATTTTGATCTCAAAAATCATTTTTTAAAAATAAAAATTTCTTTTTTTTAAAAAAATAATTAGTTAAGATGGAAATCTAGCTAGAGATGGTTTCATGAATCGTTTGGCTTTTGAATATTTTAAGAAAAATTTTGATAGTGGGTTTGAAGATGTAATCATTGTCGATACAAAAACCCATAAGTTAGACGATCTTCAAAAGTTGTCAAAAAACTTTCCAAAAGCATGGTATGAACTAGCGAGTTTAAATACTTCTGATCGTATCGAATTCTCTACAGAGTTTTGTTTGAAAACTCTTCCCTATACACCGAATACTTATCAATTAGTTTATGACTTTTTTTTAAAGCTAGAAGATGTATCTATAATTTTAACAAAGAAAAAAAAATACCCATATAGAGTTGAGCTTGTCTATAGCATGCAAAATGATGCTTTTTTCAGAGGTCAGCCTCCTCTTAGAGATGAAAAAATTAGTCAAATTAATCGTAAATTTAATGATATGCTGCCAAGAGACTATTTAAAATTTTTAAAAATACATTCAGGCTTTGCTAAAAATTCAGATACTGGAATAATAGAAGCCGAAAATATTTTTGAAATTACAAAACACATGCAAGATTTAATGAAAAGTCAAAATAAAACGATTAAATCAAACGGGGGGATTATAGATCCTAAGAATCTCATATTTTTTTATCAAACCTATGACAAGATGGATTTTCAGTGCTTTTTATCTTCTTGGTATCCAATTTCTGAGATGGGAAATGTTTATTTTTCTTATATCGATTCTGCGATTTCTAACTATAAAGATAACTCATTTGAAAATTTAAGTTTTCCTACTTTTTTAAATTGGCTGATGTTTTATTTAGAAATAATGGATTTTGAATGATTTATAGAGTTGAAGATTTTTATAAAAAACATAAAAACAGCTTAAAGCTAGAGCTGTTTGCTGGAGAAAAAGGTTTAAAAAAGAGAATAAAAAAACCGGAAGTTCACCGGCCTGGTCTTAGCTTGACAGGCTATATCAAAAATTATAAATCTTATAGAATTTTAGTAATAGGAAAAGGGGAGATTCAGTATCTAAAAGAGTTAGATCCCAAAAAAAGACTCATAAGACTTAGAGAAATTTTAACAAAGGATACTCCTGCTGTTATAATTTCTAAAAAAATAACACCTTTAAAAGAATTAAAAATTGTTTGTGATCAACACTCGATAGCTCTTTTTGGATCAGATATTGAAACTATGGCCCTTATTAGTAAAATGATTATCGATTTGAGCTATGAGTTTTCTCAAACTAAAACAATGCATGGTACATTAGTTGAGGTTTTTGGGATGGGAGTTTTAATTCAAGGCGAATCTTCTGTTGGAAAAAGTGAAGCCGCTTTAGGGCTTTTAGAAAAAGGACATAGATTAATCTCGGATGATGTTGTTAAAATTAGAAAAAAAGATGAAAATTCTCTAATTGGATCAGGCCCTGAGATTACTAGACATCTAATGGAAGTTAGAGGCCTTGGAATTATAAATGTTGCCCATCTATATGGCGCTGTATGCGTAAGAGAAAATATAGTTTTAGATATCGTTATCAAATTAGAACCATTTGATCCAAGCCATTTTTATGACAGAGTTGGTCTAGAAGATAAATGCGTTGATATTTTAGGAGTAAAGATTCCTTTTCATTTAGTTTTCGTAAATCCAGGTAGAGATGTTGTTCTATTGATAGAGACTTTAACTCTAAATCAAAGATTAAAAAATAGTGGTTATAATTCTGCTAAAGAATTTAATATAAAATTGTTACAAAAGCTTGCAAAAAGGAATGTAAATACTAGTGAGATTAGTTAAAACTTTAAAAGTTAAAAACACTTTAGGTTTGCATATCAGACCTGCTGCTAAAATTGTAAAGCTACTTCAAAACACAAAATGTGATGTTTATTTCACTTATAAAAAAGAGACTATCAATGCAAAGAGTATTATGAGTATTTTAATGTTAGCAGCTAAAAAAAATGCTCAAATTAAAGTAACAATAGATGGGCTAAATGCAATTAATCTTATGGAAAAATTAAAAGTAAATTTTGAAAAAAGATTTGGAGAGAAAAATGTCGAAAGTTGATGAAATAGTTCTTCCTGTTAGTATTTTGAGCTCAGGTGTTGGCTTTGGTAAACCTCTTTTTTTAAATTCTCAAAAAATCTTTGAAGAAAATTTTTATCTTAAAAAAAATATCGATCAAGAAATTTTAAAATTTGAAAAAGCGATAAAAAAAAGTAAAAAACAAATCTTAGAGATAAAAAAAAGCTTTGCAAATGATGAACTCAGCATCACTTTTGATATTTTAAATAGCCATTTAGAAATTTTAAATGATCCTGTTATCTTAAGTGAAGCTATCAATAGAATAAAAAAAGAACAAAAAAGCATTCAAACAATTTTAAAAGATTTACTAAATGAATATAAAAACAAGATTACCGATCCCTTTTTTAAAGAAAAGCTAGCAGACATCTCGGATGTCTTTAAAAGAGTTTTAAAAAATTTAAAACCTTCAAAAGTAGATATTTTAAAAAATATAGGAAAAAAATCGATAATTATTTCAGATGAAATTATTCCCTCAGATATCTTTGAGAGAGATTCTTTAACCATTTCAGCATTCATAAGTGTAAGAACTAGCTACAACTCTCATGCAGCTATAATCGCTAGATCTAAAAATATTCCATTTGTATCAAATATCGATATTGAAGGAATAAAAAATATTAATATGCAAGATATGATAGTTGATGCTTTTAAAGGAAAAGTGATTATTAACCCAACAAAAAAAACATCTGAAAAATATAAAAATTTTTCAATCTCAATAAAACCATCTGAAAAAGAAAAAATAAAAATTCAAAAAGATGTAAATATTTTTGTAAATATATCTTCTCTAAAAGAGGTCAATCAAATAGATGATAAAAAAATATCTGGAATTGGCCTACTTAGAACAGAGCTTTTATTTTTTAAAAAAGAGATCCCTACTCAAATTGAGCAGTTTAATGTGTATAAAAAAATAGCTAAAAACTTAAAAAATCGTCCATTTGTTATTCGCCTTTTTGATTTAGGTGCAGATAAGAATTTTTATAATATCATTGAAAATAACAAAACCTGCTTTTTCTCCTCTAGAGGAGCAGATCTTCTTTTAAAAAATAAAAAGATTTTACAAGATCAGATAACTGCGATTTTAAAAGCTAGCCTTTTTGGAAATATTTATCTTCTCATTCCTTTTGTAAAAGATTTATCTGAAATAATACTAATTAAAAAAATCATAAAATCTATTCAAGAAGATCTAAAAATATCTCCATCTACTATAAAAATAGGATCTATGATTGAAACACCTGCCGCTGCTTTAATGGTAGATGAAATAGCAAAAGAAGTTGATTTTTTATCGATTGGAACTAACGATCTTTCAAGGTATACCTTTGCTAGCAATAAAATCTCTTTAAAAGAGCTTCATCCAGCTTTAGAAAAGTTTTTTAAGATGATAATAAAAGCTGCAAAAGATTCTAATAAACCTATGTTTTTATGCGGAGAGATGATTGCAGATAAAAAGATTCTAGAAAAATTATACAATCTTGGAATCAAGAATTTTTCTGTAAGTCTAAAAAATGTTGAATTATTTTAAAATTTTTTGCTGAAATCAGGCCTTTTTCAATGTTAGAAAGAAAGGACAAGCAGCAAAATCACAATATTTCCCTTTCGCTTAGCTTATTTAATTTTATCTTTTGGTGGATTTAGAAATTTAATGAATCTTTAGCTTTTTGATATAGTACTTTATTCATCTCAATTTCAGGAGGCTTTTCATGAAATTCTTCATACTTAGTCGAGCCTGAAAAAAAACAAAAAAATAATTTTCCATCTTGTTTAAAGTTTTTATTGAAAATAAGAATTTCAAAAGTTATTATTCAAAATCTTTAAATTTTTCAATAAGGAGAGAAAAATAATGGCAAGTGCTACAGACGTAAAAATTGGTGATAATAAGAGTATCTGGAAGAGTAGTGCCTGGAATAGTGTGAAAACAGGTGTAATCTACGGGGTTGCAACCATGGTGTTATTAAATACAATTACAACAGTTGCAAGTTCTAATTTTAAAGCTTTAGAAGGAGCTAGTACAGGAATGTGTATGTATGTTATCGCAAGGCTTCTCTTACTAGGGATCTTGTTTCTCTAGCTTGTTACGGCTCTGTCTTTGGTGCTGAGGCAGGATTGCTCGCAGAGTGTACATTAAGAGTGGTCAGTGATCTAAAAGGAACAGGCAAAGAAAAAGCTATTAAACTCTATATCATTGCATTTAATGCAGGACTGTTTGCTCTCAGCCTCGACTGTAATTATAACTTATTGTGGCCTAAATTACTTTAAGTAAATAATTCTACTAAAGTGTTATTAGAAAAAACATCTAATAACAATTTAGTTTTCTATGATTTGATGCTGATGAACTTAGATGATTCAATTTTTGAGATGGATATTTATCAAATTAATCTCAATAACCGTTGTCTTTCTTCATATACAACTTGAATTGTTGATTTTTCATGAAGGGTTTCAACCCCTGCTCTAGAAACTATTCTGATTTGAGTATCTGCTAACAAGTTTGTTTGATCAAACATAAACATGCTGGCAGAATAAGTGTGCACTCTTCTTGTCACATCAAGAATATAACAATTACCGGGCTCAAAGAAAGGGTCGTCCCGACCAAGAACTAGAAAATGTTGGTTTTGATCATAAATTTCTTGCGTTTTTCTAGGATAAGAACTTAGATCGGTATCAGTAGTAAATTGGACCCATTGTCCAATTTCTAAAATTCTAGAATAATAATTTAGATCGTTATTAGTAATAAATTGGCCACATTGTCTAACAGGTAATTCAAATCCCCCGCCATCACAAGACATAACTTTTCTTTCTTTGTTTTGATTGATTAAATAATAATTATCTTTAAAATCCAAGCATGTTATTTAAATTGCCCTCTTCTTCTTCTAGTTTGCTAAAAGCATCTTTGTGAGCTTGGAAGATTAAATCTTGAAGTCCTTCTACATCTGAAGGATCTATACACTCTGGATCAATTTTTATATTTTTTAGTTCTTTTTCACCACTTAGAGTAATTTTTACAAGTCCATTAGCTGCTATGCCTTCAACTTCTTTATTTTTTAGATCCTCTTTCATTTTTTCCATTTGCTCTTGCATCATTTTTGCTTGTTTTTTCATTTTAGAAAATCCGCCGCCCATAAAAAAAATCTCCTTTTTAGCTTTTGTTTATAGCATCTAACTCAACTTGAGTGAATTTTAAAAGAGTATCATAGTGAGATTGCTCTTTTGTATTTATAACTTTTATATCTTTAGTTTTTGATAGACTAAAATTTACTTTTTCATATTGATGTTTGTTTGCTTGTTCTAGAGGAGGTTTTTCTTGCTTTATGGGCTCATTTGTAGATAAAGGTTTTTGAGGCTCTTGCTTAATAACTGGTTTTTCTTCAGATGTTTTTGATTCCTTAGAGAGAGAGGTCTTATGAGATACTATTTTTACATTTTTCTCTAGCTCGATTAGTCTTTTTACTAAAAGATCTATAGGGATGATATTTTTGCTTTTAATAATCTTTAAAATTAAAGTCTCTAAATGTATTTTTTTAAATGAATTCTTATTTACAGATATCGCATTTGTTAAAAGATCTAATATGTAAAAAAGCTGTTCTTGAGAATAATAAGTTATAGACTCTAAATATTTTTTTTGAGAACTTTCAGATAAAAAATTTAAGCCGTTTTTATTTAGTTTTAAAATTAAAAGATTTTTGAAATGCGATGTTAACTCTTCTACAAAATAAGATAGTTCTTTTCCAGAGGTGTATATTTGCTCTACAAACTCAAATGCAAAATATGAATCTTTTTCGAAGATTTTTTTATCAAGTTCAAAAAAACAATCAGGATTTATAAAACCAAGCGCTTGATTAATGTAGCTAAGTGTTATTTTTCCTTCACTATAGCAAAAAAGTTGATCTAATAGGGATTCTGCATCTCTTAGAGATCCTTCAGAAAAATTTGCTATTTGATATAGAGCATCTTTTTCTGTCTCTTTTTTAAGCTCATTTGAAATGCTTTCTAATTTTTTTATGATTAGATCTGTAGATATTCTTTTTAACTCAAATCTTTGACAGCGAGAAATTATCGTAGCTAAAACTTTATGTGGCTCTGTTGTCGCAAAAAAGAACTTGATGTTTTCAGGAGGCTCTTCTAGCGTTTTTAAAAGGGCATTAAATGCTTCTTTAGTGAGCATGTGAACTTCATCTATGATATAAATTTTATAGTTGCCGGAAGGGCTGTATCCTATCGTATCGTTGATTTGACGAATGTCATCAATCCCTCGGTTCGATGCTCCATCAATTTCAATAACATCTAATGATCTAGAAGCTGTTATCTCTTTGCAGGATTGACACAAGTTGCATGGTTCAATATCTTCATTTAAATTTTTGCAGTTTAGAGCCTTTGCAAAAAGTCTTGCAAGTGTGGTTTTGCCGGTTCCTCTTGTTCCTGAAAAAAGATATGCGTGAGCTGCTTTTTTGAAACGGATTGCATTTTTTATTGTTTTTACAATAGATGTTTGTGCTACAACTTCTTCAAAAGTTTGTGGCCTATATTTTCTTGCGAAAATTTGATATTTTTCATTCATAGTTTAATTTTTTTGCTTTATTATAATATATTTTTAGCGAAAATTATTTATTCGTAAAGGAAAATTATATTTATCGAAATCATGATTTGGTGTATCAATAGTGTAAGATATTTTTTTTATTATGAGTGATATCGTTAAAAACATTTTAAGAAAACTAAAAAAGAATGATCTTGGTGTTAGATTAATTTTAGCTTTAGTCTTTTGGTTGTGCCTCACCTTATTTTTACATTTTAAGCAGATCAAATTAGATGTTATAGATCTACACTCTAATTCAAATAGATATGTGGTTTCTCAAATAAATTTTGATTATCCAGATGATGAAGCGACAATACTCTCTAAGCAAAAAAAAATAGCCGATATTAATTCAATATATTTTATCGATGCAAAACAGATAAAATTAAAAAGAATAAATTTTGAAAATTACCTAATAGATAATCCAAAGTGGAAAAATCTTCCATCTATAAGTTATGAAAAAATGAATGATCTTGTGGATCGTTTTGAAAATACCCTTATAGCTTCAAGATTTAGTGATGCTAAAACTATAAAAAGAATGAAAAACCACAAAATTGATATTACAAATTATATAGCCCTAAATCATGAACACAAAAAAGAATTTCCTCTCCCAAAAGGTTATTTTTCTATATTTGCTAAAAAATTAGAAAATGTTCCTGAAAAAACTCTAGATTTTATGGAAAACTACTTTGAGAAAAATGATTATAAACTAACTTTGGACTATTTAACTTTATCAAAAGTAAAAAAACTAATAGCAAAAAATGTAGCTCAAAAATATTCCCATATAAGCGCAGGGGAGTTAATTATTGGCTCTAATGAAAAAGTTACAACTAAACATTTAGCTATTATGCAGGCTATGAAAGCCGCTTTAGCAAAAAATAGAAATTTATTTGAGCCACTGACTATTCTTGGCAATATTTTAATGTCTTTTGTTTTTATTTCTTTAGCTCTTTTTTATTTAAGGTTAGAGCAACCAAAAATACTAAAGTCTATAAAACAGCTGTCCTTGATTTTTATTATTTTGATTTTAACACTTCTCAGTGCTAAAATTATGGAGTTTGTTCTCTTAAAAAGTACAAGCTCTTTTGTAGAAGCAACTCGCTATCCAATAATTGTTCCTTTTGCTGCTTTATTATTTAGTATTTTATTTAATATGAGAATATCTTTATTCTTCTCTGCTGTTCTTTGTATTGTTGTCGCATTATCACTAGCTGTTGAACATACCTCTTTTTTAACAATAAATTTAGTTACTTCTTTGATAGTAATTGTTGCTACTAAATGTATGCGAAAAAGAACTGAAGTATTTATCGTTTGTGCAAAATGTATGCTAGGTGTCATTCCAATTATTTTAGCTTCTAGCTTTATTAAAAATAGATTGTTTCATTTAACTCTACTTACCAACATTACGAGCTCGGTCTTTTTTTTAGTGATTATCGGCATTATGGTGGTAGGGCTTCTTCCCGTTTTAGAAACTATTTTCGATGTTCTTACCGACATTACTTTAATGGAATATATGGATCCTAACAATGAACTTCTAAGGCGTATTACTTTAGAAATACCAGGCTCATATCAACATTCATTAGTACTTGGTAATCTAGCGGAAGCTGCTGCTCAAGAAATTCATGCAAATGCTCTTTTTTGTAGGGTCGCTACCCTATATCACGATATAGGAAAATTAACCAATCCCAATTACTTTATAGAAAATCAAGGATCCGGTGTAAATATTCATCAGCTTTTAACTCCTGTAGAATCTGCAGAAGTTATTATCTCTCACGTTACCGGAGGAGAGATGCTTGCTAAAAAATATAGGCTTCCAAAACAGATCATAGATATTATAAAACAACACCATGGTACTACTTTAGTATATTATTTTTATAGAAAAGAAATGGAAATTAAAGAAGAAATAGATCAAATAGATGAAGTCCAGTTTAGATATCCAGGACCAAAACCAAGATCAAAAGAAGCTGCAATTATTATGATTGCAGATGCTATGGAAGCTGCCGCTAGATCTTTAGAAGAAATTACAGAAGAAATTTTGTCTTCGTTAATAAATAAAGTAGTAAAAAATAGAACAGACGATGGTCAGTTCGATGAGTGTTCTTTAACATTTGAAGAGATGAAAATAGTAAAAAAATCAATCGTTAGAACTCTTTTGCTAACAAGACATTCTAGAATAAAATATCCAGAGCAAAAACAAGAAAAATTAAGGTTTTACCTAGAATCTTATTTAGCTGATAAAAGTGTTTAGAGTTTTTTTAAATTTTTTGTAAATATTTTCAACAAATTATTAGATAAATACAGTTACTTAAAAGTACTACTTTTCATTCGCAGAACTTATTTGGCCATTTATACTGATACCATTTCTAAAATTTAAGTATTAAAATTTTAGAAATGGTATTAGATGCTTGTTCAATTGCAGGGAATAATTTTGTTGATGAAAAAGAAGCTATAAAAAATTTATGTACAAGAGAATGGGTCGGTAATTTTACTAGTTAAATTTTAGAAATGGTATGATGTTATATTTGGCCAAATGTATAGATATTATAAAACAACACCATGGCACTACTTTGGTTTATTCTTTTTATAGAAAAGAAATAGAAATTTAAGATTTCATTTCAAGTTCTATTGCATCAATGAGAACATCTAAATGCATATCACATTTTTTTATGTCATTTTTTAAATCGGTTATGTTTAGCTCTTGAACTTCTACATAAATTTTTACTTTAGGCTCTGTTCCAGAAGGTCTTATTACAATTTTACTATTATCGCTTAGCCAAAATCTTAAAACATCAGAGGAGGGAAGGGTTATAAATGTTTTTGTTTTAGTTTGAAGATCTAAAGTTTCTGAAGTTTTATAATCATCGATAAAAGCTACAGTTTCATTAGCAATTGTTTTAAGAGGATTATCTCTTAATTTTTCCATTAAGTTTTTCATTTTCTCGAAATTTTCTAAAGTTGGTTCAAATGCAATAGATGCTTGTTTTTCTCTATAAATTCCATGTTTTTTATAAAGATCATATAATAGATCTATTAGAGTTTTATTCTCTTTTTTAGCATCAGAGGCTATTTTAGCTATTAGAAGCGCAGCTGAGATAGCATCTTTATCTCTTGCAAAAGCATGAATTAGATAACCTAAAGACTCTTCTGCACCAAATAAAAATTCAAAAGAATTATCCATTTCCCACTCGTGAATTTTTTGAGCAATATATTTAAATCCAGTTAAAACATCGATTGAATGAATATCATAAGATTCGCAAATTCTTGTAAAAAGCTCTGTTGTAACAATTGTTTTGATGGCAGCTGTTTTTGAATATAGAGATTTTGATTTGCAAAGGTAGTCTAAAATTATGCAAGAGAGTTCATTTCCAGATAAAATAAAAACTTCATTATTATGATTTATAACAGCTCCAACTCTATCTGCATCGGGATCTGTTGCTATAAAAATATCTGCATTTTTTTCTTTTAAATATTTTATTCCAATCGCTAGAGTCTTTTTTTCTTCGGGATTTGGTCTTGGAGCATTTGTAAAATTTGGATCAATAGCTTCTTGCTCTTTTACAATAAAAATATCTTTAAAGCCGAGCTCATTTAAACATTTTGGTATTAGAGCAATTCCTGTGCCATGAAAATTAGAATAAATGATTTTGAGATTTGGATTTTCTATTTTGTTTTTAAATAGACCTAAAGAAAATAGATTTTTTATATAAGCATTATCAACTTCTTCTAAAATAAATTCGATTAGAGGATTTTTTATAGTATCTACAATTTTTACCTTTTCTATTGAATCAATTTTTTTATATTCAGAAATTATTCCAACGTCGTGAGGAGGTAAAACTTGTCCTCCGTCTTTCCAATAGACTTTATAGCCATTGTATTCCTTTGAATTGTGTGAAGCTGTTATCATGATTGCTGAGGTGCAATTTTTAAACCTACATCCAAAAGATACGATTGGAGTTGGCCTTAGCTCTTTTAAAAGATAAGCTTTTATTTTATTTGCAGCTAAAACTTTTGCAGCCTCGAAAGCAAAAAGCTTTGAGTTTTGTCTATTATCATAACCTATCAATACAGAAGGATCTTTAAGATTTTGAGATAATATATAATTACAAAGAGCTTGAGTTGCTATTGCTATCGTGTATTTGTTTAACCTATTTGTTCCAACTCCCATCTTGGCTCTAATGCCACCTGTTCCAAAATTTAGAGTATCTGAAAAAGCAATGAATAGTTCTTTTTGATTTTCTTTGATAAGTTTTTTTATTTCATTTTTAGTCTCATCATCAAATGGTCCTTCTAACCAAGTTTGAATTCTTTTTTTAGCAGAAGAGTTTTGATCCATTTTTTATCCCTAAATTAAAGAGTCTTTTATGTTTAATTTTTAAAAGATTTGATTTAAAAAATCAAAATAAATCATCAGATCTTTTTATTTATTTCTTCAGATGAATATAACTTGCCAGTTTTATCATCAATACCTGGGCAGTGATTTTTTTCTCCTTCCCAACTATTTGGAGATTTTAAAATGCTTTTCCAGAAAGGAAAAGTTTTACATTGCCCTGGTCTTACATCATAGATTTGACATTTTTTATCTTTTAAAAAACAACAATCATAATTTTTGAAATTTTCTATAAGTGAGATTTTTTCTTTTATAGATCTGGTATATTTTTTTAAAAAATCCTTTTTTGAAATTTTTAAAAATTTTGAAACCTTTTCAATGTCAATATCTTCTAACCAAACATATCCAGGAGCTCCGCTGCAGCAGTTTGCACAGTTTTTTAAACATTTAAAATAAAGGCCTTCTTTATACCACGTCATATTTTTTTTTAAGATCTATGAAAAATTAAACTGATTTTCTTTATCTTTTTGCCAAGTATTATCTTTTAAAACATGACTTTGAATAACACATTTATCATCTTCAATTTGTAAGATATTAAATGATGCATTTTTTTTATGAGATGAGCACCCTGAGCAAATCATAATGGGTAAATTTTCTTTGTTTATAATTGAGCTTTTGTGAGTATGACCATGTAAATATAACTTTATGTTAGGGTAGCTTTTTAAAATTTCTAATAAAGCATTGCTTCTTTTTAAAAGCTTTCTTTTCGGGGCTTTGTAAAATATTGGAAAATGATTTGAGATAATTATGTTTTTATCTTTTGGTATCTTGTCTAAGATGGCTGTTAAGTCTATTTGCATTTCTTTTGAAAAAAGACCAGAGGCTGAAAAAATAGGAGTAACTAATGTTGTATCTAAACCTATATATACCCAATTCTTACTAAGATTGTGAAAATGAATCTTTTTATGTTTTGTATCTAATATATTTTGGCTTTTTAAAATGTTTTTAAAATATGAATTTTTTAAAGCTTTTTTTGTATATGTATCATGATTTCCAGGAATTAGGAAAAATTTGATGTTTTCATCAAATGAATCAATAAATTCTTTTGCCTTTTCAAATTCCTTTTTTAATGAAGTAGAGCTTAAATCTCCTGTTATTAAAATATTTTTTACATCTAAAGATTTTAAAAGTTTTGGTAGCTTAAAGAGATGTGTATCAATATAGGATCTTTTTCTTGTAATAAGAAGATTTGCTGTTCCAACAAACCTTTTTAAACTTAAAGGCAATATACTTATCTTTGAGAAATGTAGATCTGATAAATGGGCTATTGTAAGCATAATAAATAAGTAATAATACTATATAAGTTATTTGTTTTTAAAAACTTAAATTAATTATAGCCTGTTTTGCCTTTTAATTAAAGACGAATTTGCTTTTTGTTCGATCTTGCTCTAATTACAGGGGTTCTGCCCTTCATCTTCTTGTTTTTCTCTTCAACACTTAAATGCTCTGGGGCCTTTTTCTTTCTTGTTTTTCTCTCTATACTTTTGGTTTTTTTTACCTTTTGTCTGTTTTGCTTTGAAGAGACCTCTTTTCTGTAGTTTTTTTCATAACCTTTTTCTTCCTCTGTCTTCTCTTTAGTGACTTTTTTCATGAACTTCATCATATTGCTTGGCGTATCTTTCATACTTCTCCCTCCCTCTTATCTATAATTTTATTATTTATTTTAATTACTAATCAACTAGATAATACAATAGATTAACTATGAATAATTTATATAATTATTAAGACAATTAAATTAAAATAATTAATTTTAATTAAAATATAAGTCTTTTAGTTACAGCGGATTGAGTCGAAAGTTTTTAAAACTTTTCTGATGCTTATGAACTTTTGAAAGTACTTTTCTCTAAGCCTAAATCCTTTAAGATTTAAAATTAATGAAGAGGGAGAAATTATATTGGTTTTTAGCCAACTTCCTTGCCATTTTTTGGCCATTTTTTGACTTTTGGCGATCATAATATGATCAATTTTGAAAAGTGATGCTAAATGCACAGCTAAAGAATCATTTCCAATCAAATAAGATGATTCGTAAATATATGAAGCAAAATCGCTAAGTGTTTGAAATAAAGGAAGATCTAAGCCTAGCTTTTGTACAAAAAGCCACTTCTCTCTCTCTTTTGGAGCAACTGAAATCACACATTTAAATCCCTTATTTTTAAGCGTTTTTGCAAGTTTTATGAATTTATTTTTGCTCCAACATTTTTTTTCATCTGAACTAGTTGGTTGAATAATTACTCTTTTTGGATATTTTTTATGTATTAGATTTTTAGGAATTACAAGCCCTGTATCTAATAGGGTAGATTCTAAAATTTTTTTATCTAAAATATTAATAGTTTTGTTTAAATGAACAGCGGAAAACTTTTGAAAGTTTTTAGCTAAACTCTTTGCTATTGGAAGATTATCTGATAGCGAGATATCTAAGGGAGAAAGAGGTGAAAATTTTGATTTGTTATATCTAAAATATATTATGCTTAGTTTATTTTTTATCAGTTTTTTTAAGTCGTTTATTTTTTCTATTTTTACTTCATCTTGCTGCAGAAAAATATGATCGTATGAATCTAAATCTTTTTTAGTAAATTTTTTAAAATGATAAAATGGAAACCATCTTTTTAATGAATAAATATTATCGTGTAAAATAGTAACATCGTATCCAAATTTTTTTAATTGGTTTGCTGATGTCATTAAAAGAAGAGCATCACCAATAGTATCAACCGGTATAATAGCTGCTTTTTTCAAGATTTACTCTCTCAAAATATTGTAATTTCACTAATCAGAGCTCTTGTTTTAAAAGAGGTGATTTATTTTATAAAAATTTTTAAAAAACTATAGCTTTCGCTTCAAATCCATCTAGCTTTATTTTAAATTTCGAAGAAAAAAATGATTTATCTTCTTTTTTATTTGTTATTATATTTTTAGCTCTAGAATATTTAATTTGTGTGATATCAACTTCTTCTTCAATAGGGTCTTTTGAAAAATTCAATGCTATCATTAAGAGCGATTTATCATAGAGTTTGTATGTAGCTACGTATAAAGGAGCGTTTTTGGTGTCTAAAATATCTAAAATCCAAGCTAAATTTATCTTGTAATTTTTTCTAACTTTTAACATCTTTTTTAAAATAGATGCATATGACATGGGATCTTTTAGTTGATCTAATAAAGATCCATATAAAGTCTTAGCTTTGGGTAGATGAGATGCACTAAATTTTGAATCACTAACTCCAAGGAGATCATATGCCCCTCTGTTTACCCAACGATTATCTCCATCTTTTATTAAGTCTTTTATTTGCTCTGGTTTTAGAGGATAAGCTCCAACTAGATCCCAACCAGATACCATGAAAATGCCAGGTTGCATAGCGTTGAAAAAAGTTAAAAGAAGATGGGCCTTTTTAACCGTTTCTTTTTCATCTTTTGTCATAGAAAAAATATCTTCATACCCCAAAGCTGCTGCGCAAAGACCAACCATAGTAGTGCATGGCCCATTGCCACTTGGTAAAATATATGGAGTTTTTTTTGTTAAAATTTTTGAGAAATCTTCATCTCTAATTTTTTCTCTAATCTCTTTTCCAGTATATTGCTCCCCTTTGTAAGGGAATTCTTTTTCTGCATTGACATCAAATTCAACAAGCTCATATGTAATCTCATCATGGTTTTGAAGTGCGTGAATAAATCTAATAGGGGATATTTTAGCATTGTTCATCAAAGCTAAATTAAGCCTTAAAAAATCAGCGTCTTCAGAGATTAAAGCGTGTACATATGCTGTTCTTGTTATAAAATCATAGGAAAAATCAGATCCTAATTTTAACATGGTTTTCATATCTTCAATTGTAAGATTCAGCTCCTGATATGTAAAACCACCGTATTCTTTTGAAAAATTACCAAGTTTTCTAGTTAACATAGAAATTAAATTAGTTGATACCAAAGATAGAGGATGTCCTTCAGACCACGCTTTTTCTTTCCCTGGTTTTTTCTCAATTCCTAAAAAACCATTTGCATCTAATCTAAGACCATCATTTTTTAAAACTCCAACAGAATCCATGATATCGCCAGCGATGAGTCTATTTGCTGCAAAAGTAGGATCTAACCAATTAAGAGATGGTTGGCCTGCTTTAAAGTAGTGTAGATATACCCATCTTCTTTTTTTGCCGTCTGCACCTATTATTTCTTTGGTTGCATCCCAATTTGTAACTTTAATCCCAGGCTCTGCAAAAATAACTCTTTGAAGTCTACCTACTATATATCCTTTTTCTTTTAACTCATCGACTTCATCAAAGCTTAAATTTTTAGAAAAATTATCTGTGCCGACATTTGGAAGAATAGACCAGTCTTTTTTATCTATCTCTACCATAGTGTATAGGCCTGGATAATCTTTATAATTCATTAAAGCTAAAACAAAATCATATCCAAGTCCTGTATGACCAGGCACTAAATCTCCAACAATTGCAGCTTTATAAGAGTGAATAGTTTTTGCCATTTGAAGATATTGAGCTTGAGTACCGAAATTTTGATCTATTTTTAAACTCATCCTATCATATCCGCCATCAACAGAAGGTGTGTGTTTACCAGTTATAATGCCGCCAGCTTCTTTCATAGGGCCTGTATGAATGCCTTCAATTCCAAGGTCTGTTAAAACACTCCAAAGCTTTGGATCAGCAAGCGTTTCAATAACAGTTTTGCCTTTTTCAGTAATTATAGCTCTTGCATATGAATCTAACCAAACAGATGTTCTTTCACAAATCTGTTTAGGCCTTGGAAGACCGTATTCATGTTGCCATTGAGTTTTTTTCCCGGAGTAGTTTTTTGCAAGCATTTCAGAGGTATATAAAATTGATTCTTTTTCAAGTTCATCTACATTGAAATTTTCAAAAGAAAAAGAAGATAGGATTAAAAAGAAAAAAGCTAAAAATAGATGTTTCATTAAAAAACCTAATTTTTTTTTAACTTAAACATATAAAAAAAAAATGGTCTATGTCAATTAAAAAACTCTGAAGATTTATTTAATTCTTCAAAATTTTTATAAAAAATTGGTTTTTTATAAAAAATTATTTTTCTTCTTTTGCATCAGCAATCAAAGCATCTGATAAAAGTACAATCTTTGCAATCGATACAGCCTGAATTAAAGATGTCTTAATTACTTTTGCAGGATCGATAATTCCAGTTTTGAAAAAATCTTCTATCTTTTCACTAACTACATTAAAACCAAATGATTTTTCCTTTTTTAATAGCTTTTCTATTATCAAATGATAATCTATTCCTGCATTTGAAATTATTTGTTTTAAGGGTGCTAAAAGAGCCTGTTTTAAAATAGCTACTCCAATTTTTTCATCTTTTGATAGATCTGTAAAATCATCTAAAATATCTTTTGCTCTTAAAAATGAAATTCCACCACCTGCTACTATTCCATCTTCAATAGCTGCTTTTGTCGCATTTAAACTATCTTCATATTTTTGTCTTTTCTCTTTGAGTTCGCTATCCGATGCTGCCCCAACTTTGATTATTACAACGCCGCCTTTTAGTTTTGAAATTCTTGCATCTAATTGATCAATATCAACATCATCTTTTGAGTTTTGTTTTTCTTCTTCTAATAGTGCTATTCTTTTTTTAAGGTTTTTTCCTGTTCCTCCAATAATTAAGGTTTTATCTTTTGTTATTACTACTTTTTGAGATTCTCCAAGATCTTCAAATGTAGCATCTTTTAAAATAAGACCCTTATCTTCACTAAAATATGTGCTGCCAGTGAGGCATGCTATATCTTCTAAAACATCTTTTCTTTTATTTCCAAAACCCGGTGTTTTAATAGCTGCAACTTTCATTACTCCTTTGATATTATTTATTACTAAAGTAGCCAAGGTATCTGAATCTATCTCATCTGCTATAATTAAAATCTCTTTAGATGTAGAAGTTGCTGTTTGTAAAATAACTAAAATATCTTGAATAGTGTGTATCTTTTTATCAGTTATTAAAATTTTGGGATTTGTCATCTCTACTATCATCTTTTTAGCATCTGTGCAAAAATAGGGACTTAAATAACCCCTTTCAATCTCCAATCCTTCTGTGATTTCTATTTCAGTCTCGTTTTTATTTCCACTCTCAATTGTTATGCTCGCTTTTTTCTCAGCTTTTATAAAACTATCTAAAATATCTTCACCAATTTTTTTATCGCCAGATGCAGAGATAGTTGCTATATTTTTAATATCTTCATCGCTTTTTATTTTATCAGACAACTCATCGATTTTTTCTAAAACTTTTTCAAGTGCTTTTTCCAATCCCTTTTTTATACAAATTCCAGAAGCTCCAAATGCGATCTGTTTCATTCCTAAATTTATGATAGATCGTAAAAGAACAACTCCTGTTGTAGTGCCATCGCCGCAAGAGGTTTTTATCTTTTGAGCTACTTCCTTAGCAAGCTTTGCTCCCATATCTTCAAAATCATCTTTTAAATCAATGTCATCGATAACAGAATTTCCATCATTTGTGATCTTTGGCATAGCCCAAGAAGATATAGCTACGTTTCTTCCTTTTGGGCCTAATGTTACCGAAATAACATCAGCTAATTCATTTATTCCCTTTTTTAGTTTCTCTCTAGCTTGCTCATCAAAGATAATCTCTTTCGGGTTTGAAGACATTTTTTTACTCCTAAATTTTAAAATTTTTATAAATTTCAAGTTTATAATTTAATAAAAGAATAATTTAGATAGTTTTTTGTTTATTTTCAACAAGGGGTTTTAAAAATTAGGATAGAAATAATAATTTTTTGCATGAATAGCTCTTGACATACTCCAATATTTAAAGAACATTGGAATATGTCAAAAAAAATTATTTTAATATTAGCTTTCTAATTTAATAGCGTTTTTTTAGCTTTCAATGATGGCGCTGAAGGTTCATGTGTAGGAACATTAGGAAGTTGTAGCTCTTTTTCTAAAGATGGAGCTGAAGGTGCAAATGAAGTAACCATAGGAAATTTTGGAATTTGTAGATTGTTTTCTGAAGAGGAGACTGAAGGTTGCTGTATCATAGGGACTACATCTAATTCTAGATTTATAAAGGCAATAGGATCCATGATTTGTGAAGCAAAGAGAATTTATGATGCCTAAAAGAGAGTAATAAATTCAAAAAGCTCTAAATCCAGATATTATTTAAGCATTATTTGCTCATAGATCTTTTTTTTGGATATATTCTTTATTTTTGATGAGACTTTCATAGCTTCTTTTAGACTAAGCCCATACATGCTTTGAAGAAGCTTTATACACTCTTCAATGCTCAGATCGTCAATAATTTCACCATTATTTACCACTAATACTAATTCACCCTTAAGAGGGTGGTTTTTTAAATGCTTGAGCATATCTTCAGTTCTATTAGCTATTCTCTTCTCAAATTTTTTTGTCATCTCTTTTAAAATACATACTTCTCTTTTAGGATCTAATGAAGCTATTTTTTCTAGGGTTTTTAAAATCCTTTTAGAGGATTCAAAACAAATCGATACTCCATCAAAAAAAAGCATTTTTTTTATAAAAAAATTAAGCTCACTTGTCTTTTTAGGTAAAAATCCTAAAAATTGAAATGGCTTAGTTTTAAATCCACTTAAAACCAGCGCTTGGATGATGCTACAAGGCCCTGGAATTGCTTCAACTTTGATGTTTTCTTCATAGCAAGCTTTTATAAGGCTCTCTCCCGGATCTGAAATTAATGGAGTGCCGGCATCTGAGATCAAAGCTATTATTTTTTCTTCTTTCAAATCCTTTAAAATATTTGATTGAAGTTTTTTCTCATTAAACTTATGAAAGCTAAATAACCTTTTTTTTATGTGATATCTATCAAGTAAAATTTTACTAACTCTTGTATCTTCACATAAAATATATTCGCAGTTTTTAAGAGTCTCTATAGCTCTATAGGTTATGTCTTTAAGGTTGCCTATTGGCGTAGATATAATATATAGCATAAAAATAATAAAAAAAAAAGGTGGCACTCAGATTCGAACTGAGGAATAAGAGCTTTGCAGGCTCCCGCCTTACCACTTGGCTATGCCACCAAATTTAAGTTATAGATTATGCTTTAATTATAAAAGAAAATCAATGAATTTTTATGAGGTATATATTTGATTTTAATTTTAGAGGAATAAATGATTTTTTTTAAAAATGATATTTTGATCGATTAAAAAGAATTTGTTTTTCTTGATTTGAAGGTGATTTTACAAGTTTTGACTTTTCTTTTGCTCTAGTAGAAGATTTTTTGCTTTCAGAAGTTTAAGATTTTTCTTCATAAACTAAAACACTAGCATGTCTTAAATGTTTTTTTACTTCTTTCAAATCGATTACACGAGCTTCTTCAGTTTGTTCTTTTAGATTATCATAGATATACCAAATGCCATTTTCTTTATAAATTGAATAGTAATGGCCTCCATTTCCATCTCCTTCATAAATTGTTGCATAATTAAATTCGAAATTATTATCCTCGCTAATTACAAGCTTTTTTGTTGATTCCGAAGAGTCAAACGTTAAGCCAAGAGGAATAGATGTAGCATCTAGAGTACGTTTATCAGCGATTTCAATTGTAATTGAAGATGGTTTTTTATCTGGTAGAGTAACTTCAGATTTTGTAACTACCCATTCTTTATCTGCTGCAGTTTCAGGCGCTCCTTTTTTTCTTTTCTTAATAATTCCTCCAGTTGACCCTTGTAAAAAGCTAGTTATTTCTTGTAAGACGTTTACTGCTTCTTCTTTTTTAGAAGAGTATCCGATTTGAATTGAATGAGTTTCAGATTCGAGTGTTTCTTCTAATTTTTCATCATCATCTTCTTTAGTATGTAATGTTTGTATGTGTTTTATTTCAAAAGGTTCAATCAAACCTTGAATTTCAAGAAAATCTTCTAAAAAGTTATAAGTCCCTTCTGAGGATTCATAGCCTTTTTCTGATAAATTTAAATCTTTTCTTATTTGCAGAGCATATTTCTCAATAACCTCTTTTTGTTTTTGGGGGGATTTGTCAATACATTCTTTTAAGCATTTAATTAAATTTTGAAAACTTTTGCCATTATGAGTTATTTTAGAATCATCTACTTTAATTTTTCCTATTGCAGTCTTTATTGCTTTGTTTCTTAAAGCTCTTTGAGTCATTTCATGTAGCCAACAATTATTTTTCCCTGATGTAGGCGTTTCAGGAGGTTTTTCTGTTTTTTGTGTTTTTTCTACATGCTCTTTTTCTAAATTTCGAAGTTCTTCAAAGGTTTTATAAGTTTTTCTTTTTTCTAACCCTACCATTGTCCAGCTCTCCACTGCTGTTGCTGCAAATTTTAAACAATCAACCCATTCATAATTTTGCCCATCAAATAATGTAATCGTTTCAGTTTCAAAAAAACCTTGCCCTTTATATTTACTAAATTTTTTATATTTACCTATCTCTTCTCCTGTTTTTTTTTCAGTTAAAATGGGCTTTCCATCTTCTCCTCTTTTAACAATTGTTACTTGAAAAGATATCTGTTTTTCAAAGTCAGGCTTTCCGTCTTTTTTAAGAGGAATTTTCATCTTTAAACTAATAATATCTTTGATATCTAATCCTTTTTCTTCTTTATATTCTTCCCAGGCTTTATTGAATTTTTCTATTAAAACTTTTTTCTCTTTTTCATCTAAAAGACCATAGGATAAATTTGTATAAACTAGCTCTCTGAGCTTTCTAGCTCCATCTTTTATTTTAACTAAGTGGCCCGTTTCTATAAGACCTTTTTTCATGTGGTAATAAGATTTAGAGAAAAAAGCAGAGAATTTAGATGATTTTGAAGTATCGGGTATTTTTGGAGTATATTTTTCTAAAGGATTTGGTGTAAAAGAAAAAGGAGTGGGAATTATTAAAGAAATGTCAAACTTTTCCCCATCAATTTTGCCTTCTGAAGAGGGAATTGGTTTCAATCTGGTTGTTTCTGATGTATCAGTAAAACTAATCCTAGATCCATCGGAAAAACTAGCTCGAGAAGCAGTTCCGATCTTTGCAACTGTGCTTGGAGAATCTTCTGAGCTCGCTGGAGCAGAAGATGCGGATGTGTCTCTGCCTGCAGCGGGAGCTGGATTAGCTGGAGAAACTGTTTTTAATGGAGTTGTCATAAAATTATATCTTTTTATTATTATATCCTATTATTATTATACTAATTTTTTAATATAATATCAATAAATTTTTAATTAATTCTTAATGTTTATTGGATGTATAAGAGACTTAAAATCAGATGGATAAGATAATTAAAAAAGTGCTAGATTTGCAAAAAACTCTCTATCAGATAGATAGTAGAAAAATAAAAAAAGGAGATGTATTTTTTGCTCTAAAAGGAGAAAGAACAGATGGTCATGTTTATCTCAAAGATGTCGCTAAAAGGGATGCTAAATTAGCTATTATTGATAAGAGCTTTAAAATAAATGAGCAAAGCCTTGATCTAGAGCTTCTTAGAGTGGAAAATGTATTAGAATTTTTGCAAGCTCTTGCAAAAGAAGACCTTAAAAAAAGTAAAGCTAAAATAATAGGGGTTACAGGCTCTAGTGGTAAAACTACTACAAAAGAGTTCATATATTCACTATTAAAATCTGAATTTAAAGTATCTAAAACTCAAAAAAGCTATAACTCAAAAGCAGGACTACCTATTGCTATTTTGAACATGGATAAAAATGTTGATTTTTTAGTTTTAGAGATGGCTATGGACGAAGTAGGGGAGATAGAAAAACTTATAAAAATTGCTCCGCCTGATATTGCTTTAATTACTGAAATAGCTAGCTTCGCAGGAGACTTGGGTAGCCAAGATATTTTAGCTAAAGCTAAAAAAGAGATTTTTTTGTCTGAAAAAACAAAAATTAAATTAATAAATAAAAGGTTAGAAAAATTCAAAATTTTTCAAGATGAAAATTATTTGAGCTATTCAATAGAAGATAAAAAAGCTGACTTTTATTTAGAGATCGAGAATCAAACTTTTTATGAAAAAGGAAAAAAATATGAAATAAAAGAACTTCCGTTTAAAGAAACTCATCTTTTAGAAAATATGCTCGCTGCTATTTCTATTTGTAGATTAGTAAATGTCAACGTCTCCACGCCTAAAGGCGGGAGCTTGTAATTATAAGCTCAACGTTGATTAGCTTTAGGCCCTTAAAAGGGCCTACGTTGGATTGGTCAGGATACCTTGGAATGCCCCTCTAGTTCCAAGCTCTATCGCAGGTGGTTAAAAGCTTTTTGGGAGAAGAAGCGGTGCTGCTAGCTAAAAAAGCCTACCCAACATTGGCGAAGAGGATTTTACCGGTTTTTTAGGTTCCGGGATTGTTTCGTAAGTATTAGCAATCGGAAAAACCTAAAATTTTTTAAGGAAAAAAATGTTTATATTTGTAGTTGATAATAAAAATAAACCTTTAA
>SDBT01001709.1_pt1 | contig 39023 bp, 30 predicted proteins | sample 2277101 | NCBI WGS metagenome assembly SDBT01 (sample SAMN10404973, study PRJNA504765) | marine sediment metagenome | isolation source: marine sediment core GS10_PC15, 103 cmbsf | place: Arctic Ocean: Southern Knipovich Ridge | collected 2010 | reverse complement strand
GGCAGGTTGGTCTTGGCGCTGAGGGGGATCCAAGACGAGCTGGAGCGTTGGGTCATGGTGTCTTCGGATGCCCTCAGGGAGGCCCAGCGACACCACCGGTACACCACCGAGCGGGTACACCAATCACAACACGGCGCCGCCCAGCTCGACCATCAAGCCACAGTTGACGCCACACTAACGGCCGAAGAGGTCCACACGTGCCGACGCCTGGCCGCGGACTGCGCCGGCACCTGCGAGCGGACTCAGCGCTTGATCGAGAACACCGGGCGGGTGATGGTATCCGCCGAATCTACTCTGTCGCATTGGATGTTCGAGGTTGAGGTCGCTCAGTCGTGGCTGGAGCGGGCTCACGAGCGGCTCGAGATCGCGCGAATGGAGTTGGAGCGGGCAGTTAGTGAGTTAGACGACGCCCACTCCACTCTGGCCAGTGCCGAAGGCGCGCTCCAGGAAGGCCAGAGCTACCGCGACGAGGACGGGGGCGAGCGCGACTGCAGCGGGCTCGAGAGCGCCGTCGAAGCCGCCCGTGAGTATGTGCGAATATGCGCGGCCCATGTTCAGGTCTGCAGGGCCGAGTTTGATGCTGCGGAGCGGGAGGTCGCCGCCGCTGAGGACAGCGTTGCGTGCTCTCGGCGCGGCGTACACGAGGCTACCCAGGCCGTCGAACTGGCCACGATGGCCAAGGACCGGGCTACGGAGGCTCTTGAGCAGGCACATTGGAGCGGAGACCACAGCCAGGCCGCCCTCAAGCTCGCTCACACGGCAGTCTCGACTGCGGTGCGGGAGCGCCAGATCGTCGGGCTGGTCAAGGGAACAGTGCAGCGCGGTACGACGCTAGCCGAGCAGGCGGGCTTGGCCCAGCGCCGCGCCGCGGACTCAGGTGACACCGGTCAGCGCGATGCGTTGGGTGCGGTTCGCGAACTCGAACGGCGTATGGCTTCGTTGCGCCGACTCGACATGCCAACCCTCTAGTGGCGTGGAACAAGCTCTCTGGCGTCTTCGACAGCAGTCGCGCTCACTCCGAGAGCGGCAAGCCGACGCGCGCGGGGTCTGGGACGACGAGGCGTCGCGGTTCATAGAACAGCGCTTCCTGCGCCCCCAGCTCGATGCCGATGAGGAGGTGCTTTCCCAACTGGAACTTCAGCTCGCCGATTCCCGCAGGTGCCAGGAGGTACTGGACGAGGGTCAGGTCTTGGGCGAAGAAGCCATCGAGCTCTCAAGTATGTGCCACCGCGAGCTGGTCGAGGCCACCCAGGAGATGCGGACTGCGCGCAACTATGTGCAGCTCTCCTGGGAGGCTGAGGTGCGGGCTCTGGGCCAGATTGACGCGACCCTTGATGCGATTCAAAGGGCCAACGCGGTCTGCTCTGGGGTCGGTCGGGATCCCTACGGCCCCGCGCCGCTCGCCCAGGTGGCTTATGCACCGGCCTCTGAGCGAAGCGGGGACGGGCCACCCGGCAGCGGTCCAACGTCGCCGAGTACCACAAGGTACGAGTGGCTTGCCTCGATCAACGCGCCCGGCGGGCCGGGCCGAACCAAGAATTGCATGAATTGCGCGATCGCAGTCGACGACGCCCTCGGCGGCGTCGTGCACTCCGCCGCTGAATCGACCAGGGGGGGCTCCGTCCCCCAACTCGAGGAGCGCTACGGCGGCACGTTCTCGCCTTTGAGCAAGGAGCAGATCGCTTCCGAACTCGAAGCTGCTGGGCCGGGGTCGCGGGGGATAGTGTTCGGTGCCCGCTCCTGGCCGATCCCGGGGCACGTGTTCAATGCCGTGAACGACGACGGCACGATCCGGTTCATCGACGGCCAAACCGGGGGCGACGCCGTATTCGACTCGAGCTTCGTCGCCACCTATCTTCTACGCACCAACTAAGGAGTCATCGATGATCGACCGGCAGGAGGCGCAACGGCGGGCCGAGGCGCACGCCGCAGAACTTGAGCCAGAGCGCGACGACCTCCGGGTTGCCGAAGAGAACACGATCGAGGAGGACCGGTTCTGCGTGTTCATCGTCAACTGCCAGGCCTTCATCGAGGACGGCGATGTGATGGCCCAACTGCTCAGCATCCCGCCCCTGCTGGTGAACAAGCACGACGGCTCGGTCCACGAACTCCCTACCCAATACCCACCGGAGCACTACCTCGACCGATACCGGTAGGGACACGGAAGGCTATCGGCCTTCGTCTTCCTAGACTGCCGACCTAGCCTCCTACTCCTGCCGCCGTTGGCAGGCGCCTCGCCAGGTTGGTGGCCGTGCTAGATAAGCTCGATCAGACACGCTTGTCCCTCGAAGTCGAGTTCAGAGTGTGGTTGGACGGACGTCGATTTCAACCGACCCCCCAGCGCTGGAGCAACTGATCGAGAAACGCACGAACGACTTAATAGACCAAGGTGGCAATGTACACCTATCTCAGTCGCGGTCTGATGATCGCGTGCTCGGCGCAGAAAGCGATGGAACAGTGGCCCGGTGCTCGACAAGCTTCTGGCGTACTTGCCGGAAGAGAGGCGGATAAAGGTCTTGAGAAGACGGCAGGTAAAGGACCTGACCGCACTCATGTCGCCTCGGGCCCCCAGGCTGGTGGCGGACGGAGATGGGGACGCGCTCCGTGAGGGGAGAGGCTAATGCCGTACTCTTGAGATTCCCAGGATCACAGTTGTCCTGGGGTAGCGAGATGAAGCGGTGTCGAAAGTGCGGTACGGAGCTGCCGCGGAGGCCTCTTAGCGCCAAGGCGCAGCAAGTGGCTCTCCGTAACATCAGGTATTTCTCCAGCCTACTCGCTGAAGAATGCCACCTCCTGCGGGTAGCTCAGGAGCGAAAGATGCATCGGATTATGTATGAAACCGAACTCGCTCTCGACGGCGCCCATACGTATTATGAAGCCCCCTGCTCTGCGTGCAGGGACCGTAAGTTGACCCCGGATGCCGGAGTAACCCAACGACTCGTCAGTATTCGGACGGAGACAGGAATGCCAGGATTTAAGCTCACGTTTTGTCGCCGATGTGGTCAGCGTTCTGCCCATGACATCTACATCAGCAAGGGAGGGTACCTTCACTCCCTCTGCACCGATTGTGGAAAGGACGCCGACTCCAGTGCTCGATGTGCCGAAATCACGGGGGAAGCGACCAAGGAATGCGGCAAGTGTGGGACGAACACGGAACATCTGCGTTACATAAGCGAGGGGGGCTATATCCACTGGTTTTGCTGTTCTTGCGGCAAGGATGTAGACAGTTCCGCCCGCGGTCGCTAGCGCCCAACGGTTGAGGTGTCCATCGAGCCGGGTAATGCGACACTGAGCCATGTGATCGATGAGTTTGATTGACGATCTGCGCGAGGGGGTACACGAGGATCAGAGAGCATACCGACACCCACGGATGCCCCTCTTCGAATTCTGTTCCGGATATGACCTATTCCCGGAACGCGATACCAGGCTGACTGCGAGTCGCTCGTGGCCTAAGCAATGGGAGCATGGTGGGCGCGCTGGGATCTACGCGGTCTGCGATGAACGGGGCGAGCTCCTGTATGTCGGAAAGGCGTCAGCACGGAGCAGCCTTGGCGCACGCCTCACGACCTCCACGTCGTGGGTGGCGAATTAGTTACCCGCATGCTACCGTAGCTCTGCCCCCCCAAGGCTTGCCGCAGGCCAAGACGCTGCGGCGGGTGTCTCCCAGACGATTGTGAAGTCTGACTTCGTGACAGCTGTCGCCAGTTGGTCCGGTTGAACTGACAGGAGGTGAAACTAGTGGAATCAGCCGCCGATCCCAGGTACTTCTTTGTTCGCGCGATGGGGCAGACGGATCAGGAGTTCGCCGTCTTCTTCGAGCAGAACGTCGTAGCCGTCGGTTGGAGCCGGATCGACTTCACTACTCATGAGGACACGGGGACCCTTGTTGCTGCCGTGGAGCGGGAGTACTACCCCGAAGGCCGCAGCGTCGCACCTCAAGTGGTGGGCAAGAAGAAGAACGAAGCGCGTCGGTTCAAGTCGATCCGTGTGGACGACCGGATCCTAGTTCCCTATGGAAGCTCCGTGCGCCTCGCGGTGGCGAAAGCCGAAGAACTCTACGACCGCGAGGCCGGCCATACCTTAGATTTGGCGAACCAGCGTCGCGTCTCCTACGTAGCGGAACCCAACGGTGCGAAGGTGACTATTCCTCGGGCCGCCTTATCAGAGGGGCTGCAACGTCGGCTGCGAGTACGGGGCACCACCGTGTCCGATCTCGTCGAGTTCTCCGATGAGATAGAGGACCTATACCGGTCAGGGGGTCGCGAATGGTCCGCCCGCGTGCAAGAACGGATGGAGGAGTTAGCGACCTCGTTCAAGACCACTCTGCTCGAGAATATCCGTGTGGGTCGATCGAACCTGAAGGCCGGTGGTCGCGGCCTCGAGGAACTGGTTCGGCACCTGTTGGAAGTTGAGGGATACGAGGCCGAGATTCTCTCGAAGCGTGCTTTCGCGGGAATGGGCGACGCGGATATCGCTGCCAGTCGCGCCGACCGATTCGGCGAATCGAAGCTACTCGTGCAGGTCAAGCATCATCAGGGAGCGTCGGACGCATACGGAGCGGAGCAGTTACTGCAGATCCTTCGAGATCAGCCCGAAGAGTATGCGGATTATCGCTTGGTCCTTGTAACGTCGGCCGAGGCCTCGGAGGACGTGGCCGCTCTGTGTGAGGAACGGGACATAGCCCTCGTGTCTGGGCCAGAACTGGTCGACTGGATCTTCTACTCTCTCGAGCACCTCGGTCCGGAGTGGCGCACGACACTTGGGGTTTCCGACGTGCCGCAGATTGCGGTGTGAGGTGCTGAACTGGGTCAGTTAACACCGCTGTCCCGCACGGGCCCTCGGAGCGTGCTGTCGCGCTGACCGCATCGCCGGAATACGCAGGGGGTGTAGCGAAGGCTCCAACTCCCGGGGTCGGCAAATAGATGTCGCCGTATGCGGATCGCTATCGCGCACCCGTTTAAGGGTGCGTTGGAGCCATAGAATACCGCGAATCAGAGGCATAAGATCGGAGGGGTCCCGTGGCTGGACACCGCGTAGGCAAGAAGAAGTCAAAGTCGGAGCTTCGAACCTGGATTGTCGATCAGATCCTAAATGCCATTCGAGGCGAGGACATCTTCTCAACTCTTGATTACAAGAAGAAGAACGAGGCATTCCTAAAGCAGTACATGCACCAGCCTCTTCAGCGTTGCATGCTCGATATCGTGCGTCGGGTATATCCGAAGGTGAGCCCAGCGACCCATGCGAAGAAGGCAAAGGATGCTCTGCTCTGGGAAGGAGACGTGAAGACAAACGTGAGTCACGTTCGCTTCCTGGGAGTACAGCATCGTCCCGACTTCGTTGTGGAGATCGGCGAGCTCAAGATTGCCGTTGAGGTCAAGCGCGGTGAGAAGGGAAGTGCGATAAGAGAGGGGATCGGACAGAGCCTGGTGTATTCGTGTTCCGGGAAGTTCCAATTCGTCGTCTACCTATTTGTGGACACGTCGAAGGACAAGAGACTTAGGAACTCCCTGCAGCAGTCCGCGGATGCTGCCTTCATTGAGTCTCTTTGGAACGAGTTCAATGTCCGTTTCGCGATAGTGTGAGGATGCTCCGGCAGGAGACACCCCGCCTGCCACCCACGTGTTTCGGGCGGGACCGCGTCGGCCCGTCCGGATAGGGGATCCTTCATCCATCCTAAGAGGCAATCCCAATGGGTCGAATCTTCCTGATCGCGGATGATAGCAAACTCATCGAACTCAGCGAGACACCGTATCCCTCTGAGGACCATCTTCAGGGTCTGCTCGCACAGTATCCGGCTCTTCTTCCGGGAGACGAAATCAACCCTGAGAATCCCCGCCGCTGGCTACTGGTGTCCAGGGAGGCAGGGGTCCCAGGAGAGGAGGAGGGCGCCGCGAGATGGTCTCTTGACCACCTCTTTCTTGACCAGGACGGTGTTCCAACCCTCGTCGAGGTGAAGCGCAGTAAGGACACCCGTATCCGGCGTGAGGTGGTCGGGCAGATGCTCGACTATGCGGCGAACGGCGTCGCCTATTGGCCCGTGGAACGGCTACAGGCTTTGTTCGCGAGTTCCTGTGAACAATCCGGAGACGACCCCGATGAGCTTCTGGACGAGTTCATCCAGAGTGGCAGTCCAGAGGAGTTCTGGAAGAACGTGAAGACCAACTTGCAGGCTGGACGCGTGAGGATGGTGTTTGTTGCTGATGAGGTGCCAGCGGAGCTTCAACGGGTGGTTGAATTCCTGAACAACCAGATGGACCCCGCAGAGGTTCTTGCAGTAGAGATACCGCGGTACTCCGGCGGCGGACTCCAGACACTTGTTCCGCGATTGATTGGTCAGACCGCGGAAGCGCGAGCTAGAAAATCCACCACAACCTCTGGCCGGCAGTGGGACGAGCCGACCTTCCTGGATGAACTCGAGCGACGTGAGGGCGCTCAGGCCCGAGCGGTGGCCAAGAGCATAATGGTGTGGTGCAAGGAACAGGGTCTACGGAGTGATTGGGGCAGCGGATCGCGCAGTGGCTCCTATTTCCCAGTCCTCGATCACGAAGGAAACTGGTATGCGCCCTTCGCCCTGTGGACCTATGGACAGGTAGAGACACAGTTCCAGTACTTGAAAGAGCGTCCTGCCTTTAGCCTCGAAGAGGACCGCCACGAGATGCGGGGACGGTTCAACGAGATAGCGGGAATTGATATTCCACCGGACGGGATCGAGCGGCGACCGAGCTTCCCAATTGCGGTGCTGACCAACTCAAGTGGCCTTACCGGCTTCCTTTCCGTCGTGGAGTGGATGCTCGCCCGGATAAGGGACAGCCAATGACGCCGCCCTCCCACTTGGAACCTCAGCATGCGTTCCCGTGCGGATGACGGTGGCCTAATGGTTGAAAGTGCGTTCGGCTGCGGCGGACTTCCGCAGCATTGAGCCGACTTCCTCTTCGGCGGTGCGACGATATGACATTCCGAGGAAGCCGAAAGCATGTTCTCGACTGGACTGCCCGATCTGAGTTCCCTTCGGAACTGACCGCACTGATTCCGGCGATCCCAGTCGAGATCAAGGCGGGGGCACGTTGGATGCCTCGAGGTCTCCAGGATCCAGGGGAGGCTCGCCTCGAGACCTTCGGCCCAGAATGGATGCCGTCGCACGAGGCGTGGGATCACCTCTCGGACTGGTGGTTACGTCACAAGCGAGGCGCCAACACGCCGAACTGGGATATAGCGCTAGGATGTACTATCGACGACCGCCCCGGCTTGGTTCTGGTCGAAGCAAAGGCCAATTGGCCGGAGCTGAACGTGGGGGGCAAAGCCCTACGGGAGGATGCGTCAGACGCGAGTCGTGAGAACCACATCCAGATAGCGCGCGCGATCGATGAGGCGCGATCGGGTTGGCAGCGGATCGATCCGCGAATCTCGATTTCCCACGACTCTCACTATCAACTTGCCAATCGCCTGGCCTATACGTGGAAGCTGGGGATGCTCGGTATTCCCGTTGTGCTGATGTACCTCGGCTTCACGGGCGATGAGGGGATTCGGGATGTCGGAGCACCCTTCAGCGACCATGAGGATTGGAATCGGGCGTTTTCTGCTTACGTCGCCAATGCGGTGCCCCTCGAGCTCTTTGAGCGGCGGATCGAGCTTGGGCCAGCCCCGGTATGGCTGGTCTCGCGGAGCCGACCCGTGCTCGAGATGTCGCCGCGGGTTACCGTCTGACCTGGCCGTGCAACTCGTTGGCACCTGGAGCCCCGGCGGTGGCGTCGCTGGAGTCCGTTCGGGAAGCAGTCGTCCGTGATGTGTTGTTCGCAGTTGCCTCTGCAGGAGACCTGAAATTGAGTACCCAGATGGGGGAGTACCTGGTCGGAGCATACCTGAAGATCATCGAAGGATGTGATATTGTGGTCTATAACCTCCGACCACCCGGCGGAGGCCTCAAGGGACTTGGAGAGCTCGATGTTCTTGGTCTCCGGTTCCGAGACGAGACTGCCTACCTCTGCGAAGTCACAACGCACATCGGCGGCCTACTCATCCGAAGCAACAAACACACAGTGGAGAAGATCCGGGACAAATATCGGAGGCAGAGGAAATTCGCGGCCTCTCAGCTCAAGGACTTTCCGAACCGACACTTCCAGTTCTGGTCTCCGGTGGTGCCGGTTGGGTACCTGACGACGAATCTCCCGAAGATCGGGCGCGATCTTGATGTGGTGATTAATGCTGATTACACAAGACGGATAGACGAACTCCGGATTGAGGCGAAGAAGAGGAAGAACAACGAAGAGAACCCAGCATTCCGGATGCTGCAGATCCTGGAGCATCTTCGCCGTTTGGAGGAACCCGCCGAGGGGGCCTCATGACAGAGCCTATTGGCTTCCCTGGGACGTGGCCCTAGAGGAACGATGAACCCCCACCCCTGCCCATTCTGCACACCCGATCCCGCCCGGGTGTTCTTCGAGGGGAACAGGGTGTTTGGCCTCTGGGACGCCTTCCCGGTAACCGATCACCATGCCCTGATCATTCCCTATCGGCATGTGGCGAGTTGGGTCGATGCGACCGAGGAAGAAAGGACGGAGCTCTTCCAGGCCATCTCCCTGGTCATTGAGAGCATAGAGGGGGCCGGGTCTTCCCCGGGAGGGTACAATATCGGCTTGAACCTAGGCTTCGCGGCCGGGCAAACGATCGCCCATCTCCACCTACATGTGATTCCTCGGTACGAGGGTGACGTGCCGGACCCTCGTGGCGGAATTCGGTGGGTGATTCCGGAGCGAGCCCGGTACTGGGAGGACGATTGACCCACTCCGTCCCTTCGGCCCGAGAGCAACTCGACTTCATCCAGAAGCTGCAGAGGCTTATGGACGAGGGGATGTTCGTAGCCACGTACAAGTATGCGTTGCTCCATGCCATCGCCGATTTGTGTGTTACTCGGGGTGACGACAGCGGTGCGCCTCTGCGCATTTCCACCCGGGATCTGGCGGACCAGTTCATCCGACTCTATTGGCGACAAGCGGCCCCGTTCCCGGTGGGGGATGCGGACCAGCCACTGCGTCAGAACCTCGGCCGACAGGCGAGGGTGGTGAACGTTGTCCGGGAGGCCCGGGCCGAATACGACGGCCACATCGCAAGAGTGGCAGGAGGTGAGGGCTGGGGCGGGCTTCTCAGCCACGTAGAGCAGACCGTTCGAAAGATGCCCCTCTGGAAGCTTCAGACGGTAGGCAGCGAGTGCATCGAGTTCCTCTATCAGAACCGAGAGGTAGAAAACCCTCGGGAGATCGTGCTGAAGCCCGGCGTAGCCTATTGTTTCCGGCAGTTCTACTCGCTGGTTATCGAGTTGGTCGAGGGGGCCTGGACCCAGCACGTTCGTCGCACGAACGACGGGCTCTTGGGCCCCGAGGCCGAGCTCCGCCACTTCCTCTTCGGCACAACGCGCCGGGACCTTGCCCGTTACCGGGAAATCCTCAAGGACATTCAGAAGGACCGGTGTTTCTACTGCGAGGGAAAGCTGCGGGAGGCCGCCGCGGTCGACCATTTCATCCCCTGGCGCCGCTATCCCCTGGACTTGGCCCATAACTTCGTAGTTGCCCACAAGGGGTGTAACGGTAGCAAGGGAGATCGTCTCGCGGCCGTTCCCCATCTCCGTCGCTGGTACGAGCGGAATAGGAGCGGGCTGTACGATTTGCCACGCCGATTTGACGAAGCCGCCCTGGTCCACGATGGGGATGCCTCCATCAAGATCACGAGGTGGGCGTATCAGCAAGTTGCTCGGCAGGGCGGACAGGTGTGGGTGAAAGGAAAGACGCTAGAGAGGCTGGGGGGGGAGTGGGAGGAAGTCTTCCTAGCTTGAAATCTCCCTCTCCAGATGCGGAGGGCAACCATGCACATCGTTCTGCTGGGCGATTCCGTCTTAGACAACGCTCCGTACACGGCCGGTGGTCCAGCGGTCGTCGATCACCTGAACGCCCTCGTCCGGGAGGGGGAGGAGGCGACTCTCCTGGCAGTGGACGGCGACCGCCTCGAGGACATGCCGTCGCAGCAAAGGCGGATCCCTGACTCGGCCACCCACGTCATCCTGTCGATCGGGGGCAATGACGCGCTGGGACACGCCGATCTGCTGAATGCGCCCGTCCGCACCGCTGGCCAGGGCCTGGCGGTGATGGGGGAAGTTGTGGACGACTTCGAGGAGCGCTACCGAGCCCTTCTGGGTGATCTGTGCCGGGAATTCGATTGGCTTCAGGTCTGCACGATCTACAACGGGAACTTCGGGCCTGAGGCGCCCGTGCTCAGGGCGGCGGTCCGGCTCTTCGACGACGCTATCCAGCGGGCCGCGAACGAGTGGGATGTGCAGGTCATAGAGCTGCGGGATCTGCTCAACGAGCCAGTTCACTATGCCAATCCCATCGAACCGAGTGTGGAGGGTGGCCGGGTGCTGGCGGAGGAGATCCTCAGGCGGGTGAGAGGGTAGGGCAGGGAACCAGGTGACCAGAGACAACTGGAATTGCCTTCCGGAAGAAATGGTTGTCGCTGATCTTCCACCGCCCGCCCCCCAGGACTGTCTCTCGCCGGTGGGCCATCAGGGGCTCGTCAGCCCCCCTCTCTCCCACTTCCCTCCCTTGCGCCTAACCCCCACAAAGTCCAATCTCCATAGCAACGACAAAGCGGCTTCGTTCAACTGGTTGTCCCCGAATCTCCCGTCTGTTCTCTCGGCCAGCCCCCCAGGCCTCTCAGGGAGAGGTCGGAAACAACCCTGTTCGTGATGCGGCAATGGAACTCAGGAGGAAGAGGTGTCCCGAGACGCTGAAGTGAGGTCCCTAATCTCCCAGGCCAAGAAATTGGGGCGTCAGTACCATGATCTGATGGGACGCCCGCTCGGGGTTACTGGAGAGATCGGTGAGAATGAAGCTGCTCGCCTGGCTGACCTCGATCTCTGTGAGGCACGCCAAGAGGGCTACGACGCAATCGCCCAAGTGGATGGCCGACGCGTTCAGATAAAGTGCCGACGTATCCTTCCGGGAAGCCGAGGCGGACGGCTGCCCAGCATCAACATTGAGAAGAAGTGGGACACGGTGATGTTAGTCCTTCTGGACGAGCGTTACGAGCCGTTCAGTATTCTGGAAGCGGACCGACGGAAAGTGCGTCGGACCTTACTGCGCCCCGGCTCAAAGGCTCGCAACGAGCGCGGTCAATTGAGCATTAGCCAGTTCAGGGCCATAGCGAACGAGGTGTGGAGCGCTGACCGACGCCCCACCACCGCATCCCATTAGAAGCCTTGGAACTAGGAGTCAGGCGAGAGATCAATGAACACAATCGGAGTTTGGTTGATCGAGGAAGAACACGGAGGAGCGGCCATGGCCGTTGCGCTTCAGGAAAAGGAGCGGACAGAGACTGAGGCTCTGCTTGAGGACGTTCTGGTCGGTGCCCCCCAAACCCTGGCTCCGGGACTGCGGCTGATCGGGCGACAGATTCCCGTATCGGGAGGAGCGCTTGATCTGATCGGAGTGGACCAGGATGGTGAATTGGTGCTGTTCGAGCTTAAACGAGGCACTCTCACTCGGGAATCCGTGGCGCAAGTGCTGGACTATGCCTCCGACCTCGCTGAGATGGATGGCGAGGTCTTCGCTCGGTTGATTGAAGGGCATTCCGGGCAAAAGGGGATCGAGGCTATCGCAGACTTCCTCGATTGGTACCAGCAGGAATTCCCGAATGCGAGCCCCGTCCTCGAGAGGCCACCGAGAATGGTGCTAGTAGGCGTCGGCGCAGATGAAAGAGCCAGGCGCATCGTTGAGTTCCTCTCAGTTCGTGGTATTGATCTCCAGCTCCTGACCTTCCAGGCATTCGATCTTGACGGGAAGCTGATTATAGCTCGGACGAGTGAGACGGCATCCCCCCAGCCCGGTGAGGGCTCTGGTGCGCCAACCAAAGAGGGAAACCGTAGGATTCTCCACCAGAATGCTGAAGATCTTGGGGTTCTCGAACTACTCAAGGAAGTGAAGAAGGCAGCTGAGGCAAAACTCCCGGTCTATCTCTGGCCAGGTAAGACCGCCTATTCCTTCGCGTTTCCCGAGACCACAGAAGAGGGACGGCCAACGCAAAGGACATATGTTACGATCAGCCTGAACATGAAGGAGAAGGGGAAGGTCTTCCTTCGGTTTCCGCCTCGAGCCGCGGACTTTGCGGGGGGCTTTCTGGAGCAGATGGCGGAGGAGTTGAAGGAGGCTAAGAGAATCAAGAGCCCAACCTGCGATTCCGAGATCGTCTTAACACAGCGAAAGTGGGCAGAACTGAGACGGGACGTCGAGAGGGTCCTTGGGGGGTTCTTTGAGATATGGAAAGCCCACCGAGAAGATCAGGAGGCGGGTGAGAAGGAGGTGCCTCCGGATGACTCCGAATGATGATTCCATCGAGGAAGAAGGAAAGGCGCTAGAGAGGTTGGGGGGGGAGTGGGAGGAAGTCTTCCTCGATTGAAATCAGCACAAGATTGCCACTAACTCTCCAATGATCCTCAACTCCCGAGTCGCATCCGGTTCCAACTCAATGGGTCGGTAGCCGGGTAGGGTGCTGTCTGGACGGAGGATGACCCGGGCATGTCTCCAACTGTCCTCGTCGGGGCTCTTCTGGCTGGAGTAGACTTTCACGGTGCAGCGGGTGCCCGTCTCCGGGTCCTGGATGTCCCTGTGTCCAGCAATGACCACCTTGCCCTGGCGTGACCCTCCCGGATTGGCCTTGAAAAGGCACCAGGCTCCGTTCGGGATCCGACGGTTCATGGATTCGCCCACCACGCGGGTCACGAAATGACCGGGTTGGGGCCTGAACGAGTCAGGCAACTCGACCCAGTCATGTTCCTCGACTGTTTGCTCCTCGCTGAAGTCCAATCCTGCGGCCATCTGGAGGTCGAATACGGGCACGCAGTTCTCGTAAGGCCGCACCTCGTCCTGTTCCAGAATGCGCAACGTCAAGTTGGGGTATGGTTCAGGTGGCGGGATCGGAACGCGGGCCTCCCCCGCGCTCAGGCCCCTGAAGTACTCGCTCGTCTCCGCATCGGTGCAATAGACGTAGCAGCCCTTCTGCCCCCTCGTCATAAGCGTCCGGTAGGTGTTCTTGACGATCCTGTCGGCCATGGCGTTCGCCCGCTCTGGATCGGTCTTCAGCATCTTCTTATAGCCGTGAATCGAGCGGTCCTGCGACGATCGCTCGCCGGCATCGATCCGTACCTTACCGTTTCTCACGACGAAGTCGGGGCCGATGATCACTCCCACGTACTCGAGCTCGAGCCCCTGGCAGGTGTGGATGCAGCCGATCTCGCTGACTGACTCGGGTTTCACGATCCAGAGGCCTCCATCGCTGCCCAGATTCCATCGCATCGAAAAGTCATGCTCTGGAATGGTCACATCGCGAATCGTGGGGTCTTTCTTCCCCTTCCAGTCCCAGCAATATCCAGCAACGAGCCTCGCCTTGTTTCTGCTGCGGTTCTTTTCAAGGATCTTTCGATACAGTTCGTTCGGGTCATCGAACACCTGCAAGTCGTAATCAATGCCCTCGAGGGTTTCGTTTGCCGTCTGCCGGATCTGGAGGGTGTTGTCCACCCAGGCCAGGTAGCCATCGGAGCCGTTACAGCGGAACTGAGACTCCAGAGCCATCTCGTGGATCGTGGCGCCGCAGGAACGAGCCCATCGTCGGATCTCGGCCGTCTCGCCGATGTCCCGGAAGGTGATGCGCTGATCTTCGTCGATGAAGAAGACACTCAGCTTGGAGGCCTCGATGATCTCCTTGATTTGGTTCTCGCCCTCGTTCTGGTAGAAACCAGACTTCTCGTTTAGTCGATGGGCCTCGTCGACGATAAGGGCGTCGATGCTGTCCGCCTCACAGTGCCTGTAGGAACCCGAATTCCTGAACAGGTTCGTGACGTGGCTCTTGTTGAATGACCCCGTGAGCTTGCTCTCATAGACGGCGCGGGGCGCCGCATTTCGGGTCACGTACTGTGCAACGAGTCTCTGGCGCGTCAACTCAACCAGGAGGTTGATCGCCACGACCGATTTTCCGGTGCCGGGTCCACCCTCCACGATCAAGACTTGCTTCCCACCCTCCTGCGCCTTCTTGCTCAGGGCCAGGGCTTGTTCGAAGACGACTTTTTGATCGTCTATCAGGATGAATTCACGTTTCCCGTTTAGCAGGGACACGAGATGATCGGCCAGGTTCTTGGACGGCCGTATCCTGCCGTTCTCGATTCGATAGAGGATCTGGCTGGAGTCGCCGTAGTGCACGAACCGCTGTAGAAAGCGCTTGAGCCGTTCGGTGTCGGCCTTCACAAATACGGGAGCCAATTCGGTGTGGTGTCGGTATACCTCGGCATGGATGGCATCCGGCGTAATGCAGTTGTGTAGGTAGGCACAAGGCACCAACTGAATATGGTCTTCCTGGACCGTTTCGTTGAAATCCCGGATTAGCGCGGCGTAGGTCCACGCCTGATAGGAAGGGTGCAGCACTTCACGCTGCGCTTTGCCGACGAAGGTCTCGACGATCGCATCCTTGTCGGTCTGCTTCGTCTCGGTCCACTGTTTGAGCTCGATGATGACAGCTGTGTCTCGGCTTTCCTCGTCCTTTCCGGTCAGGATGAAATCGATACGCTTGGCGGTCTGGGGGATCGTGTACTCGATCGCAACCCCGGCATCCTCCGCGATGTCGCCGTCGACGAGCAGGTTGTTCATGTACTGCAAGGAGTTCTTCCATGAATCCACTTCGTTCTGTCCGACGGATTTACCGAGGCGGGTCTGGAAGGCGTCGAGGATTATCCCCTCGATTTGATTCGAAAACACGTCATCGCTGAATTCTCGCCTCGTCGCGGAATAGACGATCATTGGGCGGGGTCGGTCTCGTCGTAGTGAGAGTACTTCTTGGAGCTGCCCTTGACCCGACTGGGTGGGTACTTCCGCTCGTTCTCCTGGATCTTGGCCTCTGCAGCCTGGAGAATGTCGATTCCCAGCTTGTCGGCCAGGCGCACCAGGTAGATTTGGACGTCGGCGATTTCCTCAGCCACTTCATTTCGTGTCGCCTCGGGCAAGTCATGGGACTTGTCCTCGGAGAGCCACTGGAAGTGCTCCATCAGCTCAGCGACCTCAACGCAAAGTGCCATGGTGAGGTTCTTGGGGGAGTGAAACTGGTTCCAGTCTCGCTCGTCTGCGAATTGCTGAAGGCGGGTTCTCAATTCTTGGATGTCCAAGTCATGCTCCTATGCGGATCTGACCGAGAGTAGGATCAAACTGGCCGGAACCCAACACCAGTGGCAAGGCACGGCTGTAAGGTTCATCGTGGGGCCGATGACAATCAGACGGGAGGCAAGAGTTGCAGCGGTACGATCCGCCCAACCTGTCCTGAAGTGAACAGTTGAAAAGACTACTGGGTTACTTGCTCCAGCTGTGGCGTCGAGTGGGTGACTCCCCTGTGGGGGGGGGGCCAGGAATGGAACGCGATCTGGCTAGGCTGGCGACGCTCAGGAAATAACCAGGGTTCCGGAGAACCCGGGGCGGTTCGCCCCCCATGCCGTGACTTGGCTAAGTGCCCGGCTTGATGAAGCGTTCGCCAAGCACGGTGTCATGGGCCTCGTGAGCTCGATTCGCTGGAGCAGTTGGGGCTTAGACCGGTCGCCGGAGCGCTGGCTCTCGGCGATTGCTCCCCGGCTAGCTCAACATATGTACCGCATATGCACCCTCAGCCAGTTCCTGTTCCGCAATGTCTAGAATGTGGCGGTGGTGGGTGAAAAGAATGATCTGGGTCTTCTCGGCGATCGTCGCAAGCACTTTGAGACAGGCGCCTGATCTTTCGTTGTCGAAGTTGACGAGTATGTCGTCCAGCACGAGAGGAATCGGTTCCTGGGTCTCGTCCCGGTTCTCGAGGCTGGCGAGACGCAATGCGAGGAACAGTTGGTCGCGTGTTCCGTTGCTCATACCCGCAACAGTGACTCGCTTCCCACCTTTCTCGCCAACGAGGATCTGGTTGTCCTTGCTGTCGAAATCAGATGTGAGGCCGTCAAAGCTCCCCAGGGTGAGATCTTTGAAGATCTCACTGGCCCGTTTCATCACCGGGCCCTGGTTCTCCTCACGGTACCGCTCTATTTCCTTTCTTAGCACGGCGGAGGACACGCGCAGCCGCGCGTATTCTTCGCTGGCAACTCGTATCTCAGCCAGGAATCCCTCCATCTTCTCCGCGTTCTGGACCGCGTCGTCACCACCTTCCATCTTTTCAAGCTCGTTCTCCAACGCACCAATCTTCTGGTTTGCCTCGGACCTGGCCTCACTGAGCTTTGCGGTTTCCTCGCGGAGCGATTCGAGCTCCGCTTTCGCCTGGTCTGTGTCCACCGCCTCGACTTCTGCGATGAAGGCGTTCACGTCCTGTTGCTCTGCGATCTGAGAGATCTGCTTTCGCAGATCGTCGGCGTCATCCTTGAGGGAAGCGGAAGTAGCTGACCTCTGCTCGGCCTCAGGCAGGCTACTGGCTTCCTTGCATCCAGCAGCGTCCATCTGCGCCTGCAGCGCCTTACCGGTGACGTCTGCTTTGGCTTCCAGTCCAGCAATTGTGCTGTTGATTTCGTCCCTGGCCTTCGCCTTTTCCTGGAGTTTGGTTTGCTTCTTCAGGGCATCCTTCAGCGCTCCCAGCAACTGCTTGACGAAATCAGCGGGATCTGTGCTATCCGTGGGACGCTCGACAGCCTCGCTCAACGCTTTGACTTCCTTCTTGAAACGGGTGTGGTCGGACTTGATCGCGCTTATTCTTGATGCTTTCTCATCGATCTTCTCCGATGTGTCGGAGAGGTCCGCCAGACGCTCGAGAACTGCCTTTGCCTGTGCCGGAGAAGAATCGGCTGACAGCCACGTAGGTTCCAGGGCCGCCGTCCACTCCTCGCGCCAGCTCTGCTCGTTCGCTTCCTCTCTCTCCAGTTTGGCTCGTCGCGAGTCGACGGCCGTCCTGGCATTTTGTAACAGTGCTTCCTGTTTATTCTGTTCAGCTATTTGTTCCCTGTTCTTCTCGATGAGCGCTACTGCCAGCTGACGGAGTGTGCCGAGAGCGGCGCCATCGGGGATCTCCTGGCCCACTTCGCGCAGCAATGTCTCAAGGCTCTCGGCCCTGGCCTCGATGGTTTTGCTCAGAGAGTTGAACTGACCCTGTAGTTTGCGCAACTGTTCAGCGCCCTCAAGTATTCGGGCCCTGTCCTGAAGCCAGTCCCGCATCTCGCGGGGTGATTTCGGCGCAATGCCACACGGCTTCCATGCCTCACTCCATTCCTCGTTTACGTCGTCCCTCTCGGACTTCGCATCGGCGAGCCCCTGCTCAAACCCCTCTATCTTGTCGTCACAGGCATTCTTGCGCTCTATCAACGCTGCCAACTGTGCCGCTCTCTCGGACTCATGCATGAGTGAGTCGGCGACGGAATCTGCACCCGAAACGCTCTGCTCATACGCTTCCGCCAGATTCCTGGCATCGGGCGCGTAGACTTTGAGATCCTCGGACACATCCTGACTATCAAGCCAGTTCTTTCTGACAAGACCCCAGCCCCTCTCACGCCGGGCCCTGGAATCTCTAAGGTCTTTCTCCGTCCGGACATCCTTCCCTGCCTGCAGGGAAGTGATCTGCCCGCATAGATCCGCCAGTTCCAGCTGCTCGTGAGCAAGATTCGCCTTCAATTGATCCGAGTGCGTTGCCAGGCCGAGCAGCCGATCCTCAAACTGAGACACCGTGCCCTCAGAAGGAATGTCGGCAGTGGTCTCAAAATCGGCGAGAGTCCCCTTCCAGAGCCCCAGCCGTTCGAGGCGAACCCGAAGGTTCTGAGACTCGTTGTCGACTTCCCCTGCCAGCTCCTCTCTGCGCTTGGGGGTGATGCCCTCGCCCGCCAGATCAGTCAGGAAACTGTCCAACGACGAAACGTCTCGTGGCTGTTCCTGCTTCGAGTCCTTTTCCTGCAGCTGCAGTTCCGCTTCAGAGTTTGCGAGTTCGTCGGCAGCCGTGGCGATACCGGTCTTCAGACCAGTGAACTCCGCCGCCAGTCGCTCGATCTCAGCCCGTTGGGCCACAGGCAGACACAGTTCCTCGGCTTTCTCGCCGCTGTAGTCCGAGGCCAGCTCACGCACGGCCCTATCCCGCTGCTTTTCCAGTCTGCCGACTTCGGGTTCCAGCCGGGGTAGCTGAGATAACCCCTGGCGGTAGTTGCCGGACTCCTCATACAGCCGGTCAATCTCGTCCCCGTGTTCCAGGAGATCACCCGGGCTCTCAATATCTGTGATTTCCTTTTCCGTCTCTTCAAGCTTCTCACGCATTCCGGATATCCGCACCGACGTCTCGCGGAGTTCTTTCTCATTCTCACGGCGCCTCTCCCGGAAGTCGTCTGGCAGAACGATGACTTCGCCCAGTTCTCCGAGCTTCCGGTTCGTCTCGGCCAGCTCTCCGACGAGGGGAGCAACTTTGATGATGCGGTCGAGCCGCAGTTCAACGATACGCTTGTCCCGCAACTCCGATTCGACTTCTTCCAGTCTCTGCCGCTGTTCGTGAAGGTCACCGTCAAGCTTCTGCCAGGCTCTGGCCGGGAGCGAGGCCCCCTTAGCAGCTTTTGCGTGCTTCCTGTATTCCGAGATCAAAGCGTTGATCTTTCGTTTCTGGGCCTGCGGCGCGAACAGTTCGCCCGCCTCAGAGTCGAGTTGCATCAGAACCTTCCGAAGGTTCCCTATGCCTGCTCCTGCGGCGAAAAGTGATGCACCAAGCTCGCCTCCGTCCCTTGCGAGGTCTTCGCCCCCGGCAACCAGCTGGTCCAGTGTCAGCCCAAACATCTTCAGGAAGAGGTCTTGGCTCACCGGTCCGAGGAACTTCACCAGAGAGTTGGCAGCGATGGCGCTCTCGTTCTCATCCAGCAGCGTGTCCTTATTCCCCTTCCTGCGAAAGAAGGAGAGCTCCGTCCCGTCCGAGTGCCGTAGCACGGCACCGATCCTAAGGGCTGGATTTTCGTGGAGAAAATTGTCCCTTGTTTGACCCGGCACGCCGAACAGCGCGGCCGTCAGTGCTCTGAGCGCGACACTCTTGCCCGCTTCGTTCTGCCCCCACACCAAGTGCAATCCCTCGGGCCCGGGGAAATCCAAAAGTGTGTCGGTGAACGAGCCGTAAGCCTTGAGATGCAGCTGTTTCAGGTTCATGAATCGTGCTCCGTCTCAAGGAGCCGCTGGGCAAGATCGCCACGGGTGGCAAGAACAACTTCCTTCAACCAGTCGTGATCGCTCAGATCCAAGGGCTCATCTCCTGTGCAGAGTTCTCTGGGCAGCTTATCGCCCAGCGACTTGAGCTCTCCTGCTAGATCATCAAGGACATCCGCGTCAGTACAGACCTCCTCCATATATGACAGCAGGTGGCCGACGGGGCCGTCCATTCCGGCGAGCTCCTCAAGATTGCGGGGGGTGGATGTCTGGAAACAGATCTTCTCGATCCAGACATCCTCACCGCTCACATCGGTTGCTGTCACACGAAATTCATTTATCCAGCGCTCGGGGTCAGCTCTGAACTCCTCATGCGCGGCGCATTGACCATTGATCGTCACACGCAGAGCCAGCGTTCGCCCATCTGCTGCACCAATCCTGTCGGCAATCGCATTGGAAAGAGCATCCCGGACGGCGTAAGCGCTGTCCGCCACATCGGTGGCTATTGTCAGGTGCCCCCATCTGACAACATCAAGGCTCTGGTGTTCGATCGTAGTCCCTTGATCGTCGTCGACGGTCACGATCTCGCATCCTTTTGCACCGGGCTCCCGGATACCCCGTCCCTGGGTATTCCCGGGGAAGACGACCCAAGGATCTTCTGAAACCACCTCCCGGGCATGCACGTGCCCGAGCGCCCAGTAGTCGTATCCCTTGCTCTCTAGGTCCTGCAGAGAACACGGCGCATAGGGATCATGGTCTTCACGACCGTCCAGAGCCGTGTGGAGAACACCGATGTTGTAGTGGTCCGGCGTAGCGTCTGGGTAGGTCGCGGCAAGATTCTGATCGACGGCCCGTTGCGCAAATCCCTGGCCGTGCAGTGCCACGTTTAGCCCATCATGCCTGACGGTTTCGGGCTGGCGAGTGCTGAAACGACGCACGTTGTCCGGCAGCTTCAGCGTACGGGTGATGTTGCTTTGGGCATCGTGGTTTCCGGAAAGCAAGTAGACCGGAATGCCAGCCTTGCCTAGGCGGGACAACTGTGTACAGAAGAAAAGTCCCGTGTTGTAGTCTTTCCAATCCCCATCGAAGATGTCCCCGGAAATGATGACAAACGCGACGGACTCCTCGACTGCCAACTCCACCAGTTTCTCGAACGCCTGGCGGGTGGCCGCGCGGAGTTTCTCAGCGGGGCAGCCTTCGTAGGCTGACAACCCCCGCAGTGGACTGTCCAAATGCAGATCTGCGGCATGGATGAATTTGAACATGGCTCTTTCTCCCCTTAATCGCGCAGGATGGCATCACGTCAGACTATGCTACCTGGGTATTGTCAACTTGAGCCGGGTTGGCGCAAACTCTGCTCCTGAACACGAACGTAGAGAAATATCAGGGTTACCGCTGCCCCCTGAGATCATCAGTCACAGTGTGTTGACTTCGCTTCGGATACTTCGTCGGTGACCGCTCCGCTTCCGGGATATCCCGTCCCCACCACGTAGCGAAACCCCGAGCTATGCACCAACGCCTCCCTTTGGTATCGTGAACCTGAAACAAATCTCGGCCTAACCGAAAATCGCCCGAATCCCGGGGCGGTAGTGTCCCTCACCTCTCACGCTTCACAGAGGACTGCGCTGGAGTGGAGTTGCCCCCGCTATGCGGAGCTACGCATAGCGGGGGTTGAACTAAACCGCTACGCGGTGGAGTTGCGGGTGCCTCCCCGGCACTCGGTTGAGTGACCGACGGTTGAATCTTCCCTTCTTCTCCTCCCTCCCGGAGCATAGGTCCGTGGGCTGTCACCGGTGACGGTCCGTTTCGTGACCACTCTCCAAGGGGGACTCCTCATGGGTAAGCTACACGACCGTATGGACCGCGAGCTCCGCATCCGCGGCTACGCCGAGAACACGAGGAAGTGCTACATCGAGAAGATGAGGTGCTTCGTGCGCTTCTTCATGCGATCGCCGGATGAGCTGACGGCCGAGCATGTCAAGCAGTACCAACTCTTCCTCACCAAGGAGAAGCGGGTGTCGTGGAGCACGTTCAACGTCCACGTCTGCGCCATCCGCTTCTTCTACCGGGAAGTGCTCCGGGTCGAGTGGAACGTCGAGCACATCCCCTACCAAAAGCGCGGCAGGAAGCTGCCGGTCATCCTCAGCGGTGAGGAGATCTGCGCGCTCCTCGACACCACCACGAACCTCAAGCACCGCGCCCTCCTCATGGCCATCTACTCGGCCGGCCTTCGCCCCAGTGAGGCCGTCCACTTGCGGTTGCCCGACATCGACAGTGGGCGGATGATGATCCGGGTCGATCAGGGAAAGGGCCGCAAGGACCGCTACGTCATGCTGTCGGAGAGGCTGCTGCTGACCCTGCGCCGCTACTGCCGGGAGTACCGGCCCGCCCTCTGGCTCTTTCCCGGTCAGGATCCCTCGTGCCCGCTCACGCGCGGATCGCTCGAAAAGCTCTTCACCCGTGCGAAGGAGAGGGCCGGCATCCAGAAGTCCGTCTCCCCGCACTCCCTGCGGCACGCGTTCGCCACACACCTTCTCGAGCGCGGCGTCAACATCCGGGTGATCCAACGCCTGCTCGGCCACCGGAGCCTGCGCTCGACCGAGATCTACACCCATGTGGCCGAGAGCTACGTGAGGGACACCAAGAGTCCGCTCGACGACCTGCTGCCCGACGTCGAGGGCGTCGAACTGCCGGGGACCTAACCCGTGCCGGTCCGGGTAGCCCGGCAGGGCACCCCGGAGCTGGCGGACATCTTCCGGACCCATGGGGAGCGGCTCGACGGCCTGAGAGCGCAGCAGCGCAGGGTCGTCGCCGCGATCCTGAGCTGTCGCACGGCGGCGCTCGGCGGCCATGTCCGGGAGTGTGATCACGGCTGCGGGTACGAGGAGATCTCGTATAACTCGTGTCGTGACCGCCACTGTCCGAAGTGCCAGGGGCTGGAGCGCGTGCGGTGGCAGGAGGCGCGGGCGAACGATCTTCTGCCCGTGCCTTACTTCCACCTCGTCTTCACGATTCCCTCCTGCCTGCACGAGATCTTCCTCGCCTACCCGCGGGTGGCCTACAACCTCCTCTTCCACGCGGCGGCCGGCACTGTGAAGGAGGTCGCCGCGAACTCGAAGAACCTGGGCGCCGAGATCGGCATGACGGCTGTCCTGCACACCTGGACCCAATCCCTGCTCTATCATCCCCACCTGCACCTGATCGTGCCCGGCGGCGGTCTGGACCCGAGCGGGTGTCGGTGGATCCCCACGCGGGAGGACTTCTTCCTCTCGGTGCACATCCTCTCGACGGTCTTTCGCGGCAAGCTGCTTGCCGCCCTTGAGAAGGCGGTCGCTTCCGGCACGATCGAGGCGTCTGTTGGGAGCGGCGTCCGGGTCACGAACCTCCTTCGCCGGGCCGCCCGTCCAAGATGGGTCGTCTACGCCAAGCCCCCCTTCGCCGGGCCAGAGCAGGTCCTGGCCTACCTGGGCCGCTACACCCACCGGATCGCGATCTCCAACGACCGCATCGTCTCCATGGAAGGCGACCAGGTAACGTTCCACTACAAGGACCGCGCGCACGGCAACTGCCGAAAGTCCATGACCCTTCCCGCCGTCGCTTTCCTCCGGCGGTTCCTGCTGCATGTACTCCCTCCCCGGTTCGTCCGGATCCGCCACTACGGCTTCCTCGCCAACTCCGTGCGGCGTGGGCGCATCGCGCTCTGCCGCCAGCTCCTGGGGGTCCCTGCGGAATCTGCTCCGCCCGCCCCCTCGGAGAGCTGGGAAGAGATCCTTCTCAGGTTGACCGGCAAGGACGTGACATGCTGTCCTCGGTGCAAGGCGGGACATCTCTACACGACGCGCGAGATCAAGCCCGACCGCTCCCATCATCCGATCTGGTGCAAAGAGGCCCCCACATGACGACCCGGACGGCCTCGATCCCCAAGAACTTCTCCTGGTTCGACCGGCGGAGCCCGGAAGCCGAGGGGGTGCGTCCTTGCTCGACGACTCCACGGCCCACCACGTCCCCGGAGGCTTCACAGCCGCATCCTAGAGCCGTCTGTAGCCCTCTTCTGGCCTGCACGGCCCCTACGCAGACGCCCCCACGCCGACCTGCAAGCACTCCCGCTTCCGACCAATCCCCATAGCCGAAGCCCTCAGCCACGAGACCGCGGCTCAGTTCAATAAGTTCTTCTCGGCATCGCGCTGCGCGCCACGCCGAGAAGAACCCTCTTCACTATGCCGAGTTCGGGACTATGCTGAGTTCAACAGACAACGCTTCGTCGAGTGGTTATTGATTAAGGGGTTGCGGTACCTGGCTCCTTGCCAGGACTCCGCATAGTCCGGATGCTCCCTCCGGCTTCAATGGCCGGAAAGAAGCACTCCATGACAGCTCATGAATCGTGGACCCTCGATGCCTTGATCTGTGAAAGTCTAGATCTGATCTGACAGCGGCTCCTTCGTCCGGCGTCGTGGTTGTCCGTTGTCCTCACGCGGCCTGGAGCTTCTCTTTGGCCAGCGGGAGGGTGTCCAGAAACGTCTACTTCGGCGTCTTGCCGTAGCACCATCGTCTCTGGTGCGTCCGCACCTCGTTGCACTTCCTCAGGAACGTGTCCAGGGCCTCCTGCAGTTCCACCAGCGACTCGTAGATCCTCTTTCGGAACTGGATCCTGTTGAACTCATCTAGGAGCGTCTTGTTGAAGCGCGTCGATGATCCCGGTCTCAGGCCTGTCAGGTTCCAGGCTCGCGACCGCCTTCTCGCCTTCTTGGAGGCCCTCTGACTATGCTGAGTCCCGACCCGGGAGAAGGCCCGCCATCACGCGGTCCGCCCATCCAACTCCGCATAGTCCGGAACTCGGCATAGCCCCTCTTCAGTGGACGGTTTAGTGCTTGGGTGGAATTCCCATGGTTTGGTGTCCACCGAGAGGGGTCCACTCCAAGGGTGGATCACAAGAGAGCCTGCCTGGGCTTCGAACCCAGCACCCAGGAGACTGAGCTCGTCGCTGCCGTGATACTGGGCAGGGGCTCGACCTCCGGTGCTCCTTCACGTCATCGACGGGTGATAGACCAGACTTGAAGAACAACGCAATCGGGGCTTCAGCTTCCCTCCAGCACCCACCGCGGATCATTCAACGCAGCATCGACCTCCGACCCGGCCCTTCGCGCGACCCGCTGAGATTCCCCCAGGCTCTGCCGGAACTCACTCAGGAGCTCGAGCTCACTGGTATTCCAGGTTGGCTCCCTACCTAGTCGATGGAGGCACCGTCGGATTCTGTCGGCGGCACCGATATCCCTCTCCAGCTGGCGTGTGAGGATGCGGTGGGGGTCGGGCTCCGTGTTGTCCAAGGCTACAAGGTACCGGCCCAGCTCCCGGGAGAGCCTCAAGTGAACCGCAGCGAGCTGGCGCTCACGAGCTTCAGACTCGACCTTCTTCGCCCTCAACTCTGCCGCGAGGACTTCCTTTCTAGATTCCTTCTCGGCCCTTTGACGAGCCTTCAGCCAGGTCTCCTCCGATGGAAACTCACCATCCCACGCATCCAGCCGCTTCCTGAGATCCCTCATCGAATCCACACGAGCGATCCGTTTTCCACCCACCCAGTACGCGCGGGCTGAGCGGAACGACCCCTGTGCGTGTGCTGCGATCACGAGAGGGAGCCGTTCGCCAGGACGCGAGAGAATCCGCGCGATCTCCCTGGGGACTGGGCCGAGACAGTCCAGGGGGAGTACCGACGCGTCAGCCTCCAGGGCTCTAGCGCAATTGGAAAGGCGAATGGCCTTTCCTCCGAGCCCCGTGAGCCGGAAGACGCCGTCCTGCTTGGCTTTCTTTGCAGTGGGGCCGAAGGTCCCATCCAGGAGGGTGATTGCCCATCGAAGCTCGTCCCTTCTGAGCGGCGGATCTTCCGCCTCATCCTCCGCCAGATCGCTCTCGAAGTAGGCCTCCGACGCGAGCGAGTCTTCCTTCACCGAATCTCCGAGTTCTCGTAGAAGGTTCAGATCCAGCGGCTCCCGCCCATCGATCATGCGTCGCGCCTCCGCAAGCACGGGCTGCATAGGCCCAACGAACTGCTCGAACAGGCCGCACCGCCTCCGCAGCGCTGTGTAGACTTTCTCATCGACGCTGTCCTTCAGGTAGAGATTGACAATCCTGACCTCATCGCGTCCCTGACCGATGCGGTCGATCCGGCCAATCCTCTGCTCGACCCGGCTGGGATTCCACGGCAAGTCGTAGTTGATGAGTGCGGAAGCCCTTTGGAGGTTCAGCCCTTCGCTGGCCGCGTCGTTACAGACCAGGAACTGGAGTTCACCAGCGCGAAGGAGACCCGTGATGCGCTCCTTGGAGACTGTCTTCCAGGACGTCCCATCCCAGACCGAGCCTCCAGCACCAGTGAACGACCCCACGTTGGAGCCGTAGTAGGGAACCAGTGTGTCACGCAGATACTCGACGGTGTCCGTGTATTGACTGAAGATCAGGGTCCGTCGCTCATCCTCGTCCAGGCTCCGGAGAATGTCGTAGAGCTTCTCCCTCTTGGTGTCCTTCATGCCAAGCTGCTGTATTCGGATGAGAAGCTTGGCGACTTCGTCCACCTCTTCCTTGGCGGCCCTTGGATCACTGGGGAAAGAGGCGGAGAGGTCCTGGGGCCGGAGTCCACTCTCATCGAGACTCTCGACCAGATCACTGGTGAGGAGTTCCTCCTCTTCCAGCATGGATACGCCATGCCGGCGCTGAATGACGTTATAAAGCCCTCTGGCCCGTCTGGTGAGACTTCGTTCCAGCGCGAGGGGTGAGCTTGCCGCTCGTCGCTGGTAGACCGTCTTCACGAACCCGATCCCCGTGCGGCCATCCCGTTCCGCGAACCGCCGGTCGATGTAGCGACCGACGGCGTCGTACAGATCGCGTTCTCCTCCTCCGTTTCCGGGATCTTCATAGTCGAATACGATATCGTCCACCTGTCGCTCGGGGGGCGGACGATCGAGCTTCCCCTTCTCGTGATATTGTCGCAGTGTGTTCTTCGTATTGCGGTGCATACGTCGCCCAAGCGGCGATCCCCTTCTCAGCCAGCGAACCACTTCGTCTCTCCGACTTGGCGGCACGTTGGCGAGGGTGCGGGCGACCGCGTCTGCTTCAGTCGGCAACACGAGTGAGCGTGGAGGTGGGGGAAAATCGGGGTCAAAACAGAGCAGGTTGGCTGCGCCGCGAGTCGTAGCCGGACGAACCGCACCTTGCTCAAGGCCGTGAATCGCCGAGTAGAAGTGCCTCACCTCGGAGAATTCGGCGAGCCAACGACCGCCTTCGCCAAGGACCCCAAGAAGGTCCCACGGTTCCCAGGGATGCGTCTGCATGGGGGTGGCGCTGAGCAACAGAATGGAGCGAGCCTTCCCCTTCAACTGGAGTGCCCTGAGGAGATCGAGGAGGAGGGTCCCGGCGTTGAACTCCCCTTCTTCTTGGCGGGCACGACGGGCAGCGTGGGCCTCGTCCATGAGGACCAGGTCCCACGGGTCGGCATCTATGAGCCAGGGGCGGTTATTCTCGGTTCGAGCAGTCTCACGACTCATGAGGAGCAGGTCTTGCTGGAGGGCTTCCCCCAGATGATCCAGGCGTCGGCGACTGCCATCAGGCTGTACGATGTGAGTCGTGCCTTCCAGTCGCGGCACCAAGAGCCCACCCTTCTCCCGAAGTTCTTGCTGCCACTGGGTGAGGAGTCCGGCCGGCGTGAGGAACAACACTCTGCCAACTCCCCTTCCTCCCAGCAGCCTACGGATGGCCAGCGTCGCTTCGATCGTCTTCCCCATCCCCACCTCATCACAGAGGAGGCGCCCACCGGGCCATGCTTCAGCGACCTCGCGCACCACATGGTGCTGATGCGGCCAAAGGTCCACCATTGCGGTGTGATCAACAGCTGGGCCGCCGTTCGGCAAGTAGGGAGCTTCCTCGATGAGGCGCCAGACCATGGCGGACTTCTGCCGGTCCAGGGCGGTGCTGGGCTCGTCCAGTGGGGGCTCCATGGGAGCCAGCTGAATCAGCTGCGCCTCAATCGCTGCGGGAAGCGAAAGGGTGTGAACATCGGCGTGAGCATCTGCCCAGAGTGACTCAAACTCGTTCCGGAAGAACTCCAGGCGGTCTGGATCGCCCCAAGAAGTGGAGAGTTCCAGGATCTCATAGTTGGAGAGGAGGCCCTGGGCCGATTCATTTCCGCTCCCGTTGAAGACGATTGCGTCGCCGGAGGCGTCTGTGACAATTCCGAATTTCGCATGCACGATACCCCCACCAGCGCGCATGACTCCGACCCTGACCTCAAGTAGTCTCTTTCGCACCAGCCATCCGAGCATCTCGAGGCGGCGCCTTCCGAGGTAATCCTTAGGGCGTTTGAAACGCTTACGAAGGTGCGCTTCCAGAACCGTGACATCCCCGGTGTCAAGCAGTGCGGCAACATCCTGCTTTGACAATTCCTCATTGACGAGGAGGCGCACAGCAGGTCGAGGGGCTTTCGTGCCCAAGTCCACAAGGTGCTGGATGAGCCCCGCAAAACCTCGAGCGGCGGCGGCCAAAACACTACTGGAGAAGTATGCACAGCAGCGGTCGTATCTCAGTCCGCTCTGAAGTGCCGGAACGTAGAGTTCGTCGAGCAGCTGAGAGTCGGGTCCCCGCAGGAACCGCATCCAACCCCTCTCTCTCAGCCGGTTCTGCTGCTGGCGCGTGTCGCTCATCACAATCCGCTCTGGGTTGTCTTGGAGACCTCTCGCCTACTCGTCCGCCTCCGTGCCCCCCTCTTCCTCTGTGAAGAGATCGGCCTGGTCTGGCCCTGTGACTGTCCAGTCTGGAGTCGACATTCCGAATAAGGGCTCCAGGAGCTGGTGCCAAGCGCGAAACTCTGGGAATTTCTCGCTTGCGGACCCTCTTTTCCCGGGAACTCGCACGGCCGGCGGGGCCGCATTCACAAGGGCCTCCATCAGGCGTGCCACGGGGGAATCGACTCCCCACCCCTGTTGTGCGGACAAGCCCTTCGCTGCGCCGACTCCGGCGCTGCCTCCACCCACCTCCAGGTAGCGAAGGGCAAGTGCGTGACATCCATCCAGGGTGGTGCGGAAGGCCGGATCATTGGGGTGAACCTTGAGTACATCCCGCTTGGATCTCCTTCTCGGGACACTGACCGTGCCGAAGAGGGTCTCTTGAACCTCGTCCCGGCTCAGCGGGGCCTTCCGGCGCCGCTCCCGGGCGGACAGCATGGTGATCTTATCTCCGCTCTTCGTCACCAGGCCCGCACCAGCAAGGTGGTCCACGTCCATACCCACGGCGTGTCCTAACAGCTTCGCCTCATTGAACCTGAACTCGGCTGCTCCGAGCACATCCCAGCAGAGCAACGCAAACTGGCCTTCGGCCTCGACACCATCCAGACCTCTGTCCGAGAGCTGCTCCACGCGCCAGCGGCTCACCGCGTCAGACGCTGCGTCGATCGCTTCTCCCACTGGCACATGCTCGCCGGTGTCAGTGCGCACCTCGTCATACCTACTGTAAATCTCGAGAACGGGTCCGAATGAACCCACCAGCTGGTCAACAGGATTCAGCCCCTCGTCACGGAGACGCTCGGCACTCGCTCGAGCCCGGGTCTCCAGCTCCCTCGCCATGCTGGCGTCGAAGTACCCGATTCCCGCATCTGGCAGGCGCTTGCGTGCGACGAGAAAGACCGTGCTCTGGGCCGCGTTCTTCTTGGCCTGGTGTAGGCTGTGCTCGCTCTCCGTCTTGATCGGCCAGGTGGCAGTGATGGTGAATCCTGCCGAAACGAGAGACTCGAAGAGCGCCTCCCAGGCCTCCTGCTTCTTGTGGGTGAACATGACAGTCAGAACACCGTCGTCTCGGAGCATGCGATGGCATTCGTGAAACGTCTGGGTCATCAGGTCCTGGTAGAAAGTGTGAGCTTCCTCCCGGGCCTCTTTGGCACTCTTCTCCCCCCCATCCCGGTGTCTGGAGATATTGACGACGGCTTCCTCGTCATGATCGCAGAGATAGGTGGAGAACCACTCGGGTCGGCGATGACCCTGCGTGCGTTTGAGCCAGACATAGAAGAAATCGGCCAGCTCCGCGTACTGGACGTTGTCCGCGTAGGGAGGATCGACCACCACGGCTGTAATGGAGCCATCGGAGATCTGCGGGAGATTGGTGGCCGTGCCGAGAGAGACCTCCACTGGCTTGGCGCTCTTGGCCCTGGGGAGCTTCGCGATTTCCTCGTATGCCTTCAGCACGCTGTCAATGGCCCATGCCAGACCTGACCCGGCATTGCAGGGAGCCATCTCTGCGTGTGTCGGCTTCCAAGAGTAGTCGTGCCGATCGAAGATGCTGCGAAGGACTCCGCGCGGTGCGTGCCACGAGGCCAGGTGGTTGTTGTAATTCAGGAACTTGTCCAAGCAGAACGCCAGCAGGTGCACCACGGCTTCTCCCAGCTCCTCACCCTCTTTGGCAAGAATCTCCGGCCTAAGACTCTGAAGCTCCTCCACCAGAACTCCTGCACAAAGAAGCTGGCGCGGTGTGAACATATCGGCCCAGTGCAGGATTCCCCGAGCGTGGGGCTCCTTCGTCTTGTCCCCGGGCGGGATAGACTCGGTCGGCAGGATTCCATCTCTCTCCCACCCCTGCCGCAACTGGCCAAGCTCCTCACGGGCTGCCTGCAGAGCAGCCATCTCGCTCGCCTCTGGAGGGGCAAACTCCAGTCCCACTGTGGGCCTCTTGAAGGCCATCGCGTAGAGGGTACTGCTCATGCGGCCCGCCTGGGCCATGCTCTTGATGTAGTCCGCCGGGATCTGACTGCCCGAGAAGAGAGACACCCCCTTGCCGTTCCCGTAGGTGGCTGACGGGGGAGTCCTGAGTTGCCCGGCTCCCCGGCCGATGTCCCGGACGCGAATGGTCCAGGTTCCACCTGTCTTGTCCACGATTGGCTCCGCCACAACTCGCAAGCCGGTCTTAGGCTTCCGCAGGTGCCAGTCGGGAACAAGAGGCGTTGGATGGCCGGTGTCGGGGCAGGGAACGGTGCGGGCGAAGATGTATGCATGAACTGGTCGGAACTTGTGCGCCGGATAGAACGGCGCCAGTCGCTCCCCGATCCTCTCCAGCCAGACCCTTCCCCACTCTTGAGCCTTTTCACCCGCCGCTACACCGTGATTGAAGGGATAGCTGACCGTCGCCTCGAGAATCGCACAAGCAACCGGGTTGTATTCGTTAGCGAGGGCTCTAAGTCCAACACGGGCCGCTTCCAGCGGAATCGACCCGCCTCCTGCCATTGGATCGATGATGGATGGCTCTTCTCCCCACATCGATCCCCAACGCTCTGCTGCCTCGTCGAGATCCGGCTGATGCACCGTGCCTTTGAAGGCCCGGTCGCAGCCAAAGCCTCCCGGGACCTTCCGGCCAGTATCCATTCGCCGACGAATCGCGACCAGTTCGCCACCCGGGCGTCCGAACCCAAGCAGCCGCTCGAAGACGTCCTTCGGGAAATCAGCCGGGAGAAGAGAACCCAACACTGCCGCGCGAGAGGCAGTGAGGGGCCGTCTCGCCCACCAGACATGGAAGCGCTTGTCCGGCGGCTGCTGTCCAGTCGCTCTCTCCCGCATGCACTCAACGCCGATCGCCGCAGCGGGGAGCCACTCTTCAATGAGGACTCTCGGACGTTCTTGGGTCATTCGACTTGGCTTTCTCCTCTCTGTGTGCGAGGAAGGAGGATTGCGGGCACCTTCACGGCGGTGAACTCGCGTCTATTCTGTGGCCTCAGTCAAAGTGCGAAGGGCGCGGACCGCGCGGATCTTCCGTCCCCCATCCATCAGGCCCAGCCACCACGAGGCCTCCGCACCATCGAGTTGCCGAAGGCTCTCCGCAGCACGGGCGAGTCGGCTCGCATCGCGAAGCCCTTGTGCCACGACCGCAAAGCATGCCACTCGGGCTCCCCAATCCAAATCCAACGGATGAAACGGCCCCGTCGACAGGCGAGCATCAGCCCCTTCCGTGGCCCTCACGGCGGCGCGAAGCAGTGGAGTCCCGGCAGAGAAAGCGAGAGGCGAGATGGCGGCCACTCGCTGGAGACGCTCTCGGCCTCTCCTTCCTAGCATTCTGCGATAGGTGATCCCGGCCAAGCCTTCCTTCCTGCGCACGACTCGTAGGGCAAAGAGGGCTTCTCGTATCTTCATGCATAACCCTCCTCCTCGGGTCCGAGGCTCGCCTCGACCCGGGTCGATTCTGGGGCTTGCTCTCTCAGACTCCTCAGTTTGCTGACAAGTCCCTGGTCCGTGGTGCCTCCAAACTCAAGCTTGAGGGATGCATCGAAGCTGCCTCCCTCAACCAGGGAGTTGAGAACATTCCGAGCCAGCTCGATGGGCTTCAGAGGATGCGTCGGTTTCACGTCCTCCGCCTGGAAGGAGAGAAACCCCTTTCCCTTGGCTTCGCCCGATGCCGAGACCGACAGGGTGACATCCTGAGCGCCCAGCGGCTGGATCAGTGCCAGGAGTTGGCTTGCATCGACATGAGAATCCACGCCTAGGCGAAGATGGTGCAGAGGCCGTCTCACCGTCGCCTCGAGAATGGCATCCCAGTCGTGGAGGGTCACGGGACCGCTGGGACCGGGCAGTACCACGATCGGCTCGTCTCCGTCCCCATTCTCCTTCTTCTCTTTGTCCTCTGTGCGAAGCCAGTCGGCTACCGCCGACGCCTCGGGCAGCGCCAGTAGGAGCTCGTCGTCGAGTGAGAATGCCTCGGGGAGGACTGCCCCAGGAGTGCGTTTCCGCATTTCCCCTTGTTGGCTAACCACACCTTCACGGTCATACGCCCGGCCGTCAGTGAGACGTACGACCAGGCTTCCCCCTGTCACGCACTCTCGGATCGTTTGCCGAACGACTCCTGCATCCTTCACCAGGCGCAATCCTGGCGCTGCCAGGAAACGTTCGTGCACGGCCTTCCCAGTCCACACGTCCTGGTTGTCGACCAGAGGAGTAGCGCCCGGAAGCACCTTGTCCAGGAAACGCCGCGCATCCAGATGCGACCCAGCAGGGTAGATCAGTTTCTTGTCCTCGAGAAACCGGAGAAGACCTGCCTGACCTCGAGGACTCTTGAGAAGCTCCTCGTCAGAGACTTGGTACTGCTCCTCCATTGGGTACATGTTCCCTTCGGAGAGCTGGACGCGGTCAAAGGCTCGCCTAGCCTGCACCTGGAAACGTTTCATGAGCTCTGGCACAATCCTGCGAAGCTGCTCACGGACGAGAGCACTCGACTCTCCTGTGCGGTGTTCTGATTGGATGCGTTCAGCCGCTAGAAGTCGGCGGCCCCGCTCCACGGCCTCGCTGAAACCAGCAGTGGAAGCCGTGATTGCGAGGATGCTGTTCCGGAAGCTGCGTGGCATGGGGGATTGAGGATCCCGGTCGTCGGCAAACTGACATACGCGCTCGGCGAGGTCCTCGGTCTCGCAGAGCGCAAGCTGGAGTTGCGCTGATTCCTGCACGTGGGCAGGACTTTCGGGCCAGGCGGCCAGGCGGAAGCTCGGCCCCTGGAAATAGCCCTGAACCTCCGACCGGACACGAGCTCTCCCGTCTTCGAAGGGAATGTCGGCGAGGTGTTCCTCAATCTGCTTGAGGACGTTGGGCTCGTATCGGAACTGAAACGCTCTTCCCGACTCCGTGGGATAGGTGTGCCAGCACACGCCCACCAAATGGTCGAGAGCCTCTGATGGCTCCTGCCCTGCCTCATCCAAGCGCAGGATAGCAAGAGTCATCTCTGCCGGGTCTAAACCGCTACTCCCCAGCAAGGGCAGGCTCTCCAACAGGAGTGCCGAGGCTACCCTCTGATGAATGCCTCCCGGGCTCCTTGCGTCCAGTTCCTTTGCATGTCCCTTCAGGTCGGCGTGGACCGCCGCCTTGAAGCGCTCCCTATCCAGCCGTCCTAGAAGTTCGGCTTCGATATCTCCGTCACCCCAATCAAGATCACCTGCGGTAATCAGGTCGAGCTCCAGATCCCGACTCCAGACGCTGCGAATGATCTTGGCGAACAGCCGCAGAACGCCTCGACTGCGCTGGAAGTCAGGCATGGCACCGAGCCGATCCTGAGCAGTCTCCAGCATACGAGGATGGAAGGGATAGCTCAGTGGGATCTCTTCTGCGTAGTCCACCGTCAACGCATGCTGGGGGAGCAACCCCTGGCTCTCCTCATTCACTCTCTTGAATAGCTCGAAGAACTGGGCGGAGATCTTCTGTGCTGCATCCGGATCCACAGATTCGAAGAGCCGCCGAGTGATGACTCTTGCGACCTCGTCGCCGATCGGATCAAAATCAGTGACCCGACGCGCCTGGACTTCCGCCAGTTGTGCAGCAGCACTCTCGAGCTGACCGTTGAGCGCCTGCGCCTGCGCCCCGTAGGCCGCTTGTTCGGCAGGATCCGTCACGAGAAGAACTGTCTGTGGGCGGGAAGCGGCAATAGCAGCGAGCGAGTTGATGAAGCCGAGAACGTTCCCCATCCCACGGTCGCTGAGGCGAGCCATGTAGATCACGAGCTCGTCGAGCAGGATAAGAAGTGGGCCTTCGGGAAGCGCCTGTCGGATCATCTCCTCGTCAGGGGAAGCCTCCGCGTCGTCCGCTGCACCTAGCTGCGCGAGGCCCTGCTTCCCGTGGAGGAGAAGGAAGAACTCGCCCCAAAGACTCCTCACCTGGGTCTTCTCGTGGGTCGCGAATATGGGCACGCCCCCTTTACCTGCGTCTATGCCCACGACCTTAATCTTCTTGGGTCGGCCAGCGGCGGCGAGCAGCTCGGTGCCGAGGGTATGGTCTCCGATGTTGTTCCCGAGGTGCCAGAGAGCCATGAGGGCATGGGTCTTCCCCCCTCCGAAACCGGTGCTGAGTCGTATGGTCGCCCCCACCTCTGAGGTGTCGGCGAGACGCTCGAAGACCCTACGTACCACAGTCTTCAACCGTTCGGCAGGATGGGTATTCTGAAAGAAGATGTCCGGTTCCGCGTAGACCGGAGGCGCCTGATCGCTTATCAGATGGCCAAAGTCAGCGGCGAAGATGGCATCGGTAATCTCGCCCTCCAACACCTCTTTGCGGGGTACGCAGGAGTCAACGACACCCATGGGTTATCCTCTTTGTTGATTTGCCCAACGGTGACTTGCGATCTGTCTCTGGAGAGCGGCAGCCAACGAGAACCTGTCTCATCAGGGTCATCCTACAGCGTGGACACGAGGAAACACAATGGACGTAGGTGTTCCAGAGCATTTCAGCGCGTGGGAGTCCAGTGTCGGCCATTCCCTCGGGCTCATGCATCGATTGGAGTCTCCTCTGCGGTGTAACCTCATTCTCTGGACAGTTCCGGCCGAGGCTGGGTGTGTTCGCGGCCCCTCCGGGTGAGGGAGCGAACAGACGTTTCGGCAGCTCTGTTTCCCAGTGAGCAATGCCGTCACTCCCGGTCATAGTACCGAGTCCTCTCTGCCAAGATCGCCCGAATGATCCCAGGTTCAGTGTTAGGATTCGGACCGAGGCACAGGGAAGGCCAAGGAACTCCTGGGTTCGGTCGGAGAATACTCCGAACCGAAGGTCATTCGGGAAACCGATCCAGCAGATTCGGAATATTGGTCTGCCACTCCAATCGCCGCTCAACATTGGCTATCCCTGAAGCCACCCAGCCCATGGCCTGACTGACATCATAGAGGTTCGAAGCATTCTCGGGGGATCCAGGAACCAGTCGAATCGACCTGATGGGCTTCTGGGTGGCAAGTCCGGGTGCAAACGGATCTGTGATAGCCACATCGTGCCCTGATCTGCAGATGTGGAACACACGGCAAGCGGCCTTCTTTCCCCACACATCGGTCAACGGCCCGTTCACCCATTGCTGCAAGCTTCCGGATGAGATGGTTGTGGATTTCCACGTGTTCAACCGTCCGATGTCCTTCTCCAATTCCCCAAGGGCGGACGTGACGATCCCGGGAATCACATCCACGCTCAAACGGCTATTGTGAATGCTCCGGACTTCCGTCTTGCTCTCGCCAACAATGAGCCCGTTGGAGCAGATTAGCCGAAACCACCCAAGTAAGATCACGAGCCGGCCAGAGCCTTCAACAGAGTTGAAACATTCCAGCCGGAGCTTCGTGGTGTCTTTGCCCACCCCGTAGTCGTATTCCCGGGGGAAGTAGACCCTGAGGTTCATCCATTCCCCCAGCTCTGATAAGCCGAGTTCGCAATGGAGCGCCCAAGGTTTGATGCCGGCCTCTGCTATTCCGTCAAGACAGAGTTCCGCGACCGTCCTATGCTGAACCAGGCTGTACGAATGCGAGACAACCCCGACAGGTATGGCCCTCTCTGCTACTGAGCGAGGTCGTCGCACAACCATTTCCAAGAAGGGATTCGCTGGACCCTGCTCCACAGCCGAAAAGGCCTGTTTCTCAAACTGCGGGAGTAGCTCAATCAAACGTTCCCAACGACCGCCCCAGTATTGGACCTTTCTGGACCGCCAAACCGCGATTTCGTCCATAATCATCGTGGACTCTTCCATGGCCATGGTTCGTACCCTACTCTGCGACAGCCTTCACTGATGCGTCTCTTGGATCCCCGTAGTATTGGATATCAAGGGGCTCTTCGGGGTGTAGAGTGGGTTCATTCCCACACCACCGCTGTGGAATACGATGCTCTGCGGAAGTTGTCTCGGTTCCAGTATCTGGTAGCCACGGGCGCGATACCTGATCTCCTGGATCCTGGCGCCGGGGGTCTCGGAGAGCACATCCCGCTAATCGGATCAGCGACTTGCGTGCCTTTGTCCTTGCATCGGTGGCGCAGAGGTTCTTGCTGCCAATGGATAAGCTCGGCGTATGCCCACATCCGCCGCCTGCTCTGGTCAAGGCCTCCCGGCGGATAGCCAGGATGCCAGGGCGGATCACTTACGCACCTCCTAGACTCCTTCCCTCCCGCATCCCCCAGCCTGCGGTGGTCTGAACGAACCTCGTTGCCCATTCCCTCACCATCCCCCTCACCTCCTCCGGCCCCACCACCTCCGCCTCCGCCCCGTACTGCAACACATGCCGAACCAGCCAGTGCGGATCCGCCACCCGGTGCACCACCAGGTAGCCTCCGTCCGGCTGGGCCTCTCCCTCCCCCCGCTCCGCGATCCACCGCGCGATCTTGGGCGAGTAGCGGACCGGCACCTCCAGCTCCTGGTCGGCGCGGAAGACCCGTCCGCCTTGCACGTACTCCTCCGCGTCGAAGTTGTCAGGGACCTCGAACGTCTCATCTTCCAGCACCGCGCTCAGGACGCGATCCACCCGAAAGCTGCGCACGCCCTCTGACATCTTGCAGAAGCTGATGGCGTACCACAGGCCCTCCGCGTGGGCCATCAGGTAGGGACAGACCCTTCGGGCGACGGGGGCGCTCTCGTCGGGCTTCAGGTACTCGATGGCGCACACCCGGTGCTCCCGGGTGGCGGCGAAGAGCGTGTCCCTGATACCTCTCTCGTCCGGCTCCAGGTCGGAGACCTCTACGGCCTCGGCCATCTCGCTTGCCGGTGTCGTTGCCAGGTGAGCTTCCAGGCGCTTCAGTAGCGGCGCCGCGCGCGGCTCGGTGGTATCGCCGGTCGCCTCGCTTTCCAGGCCCGAGGCCCGGAGTCCCAGGGCCAGGCAAAGGCATTCCCGGGCAGACAGGCTCACCGGGCGATGGAACTCGCCTGTTGTCCATACCTGCACCCGATCCGACTCGATGTGGATCTGCAGCTCGTCGCCCAGCCCGGGACCCAGGTAGAAGCTCCGGTTCGTGACCTCGGTCAGGTCCGAGACGATGTCGTCGATCTCAACGTTCAGAGAGGCAGCCAGCTCCGGGAGACTTGCCCCCCCCTCGCGTGCTGCCGCCGGCAGGATGTGGAGGATCCGCTCCAGCCGCTCGCATGCCGTCGCGCGCTCAGCCATCGTCCCTGTCCCCGCTGTAGAGCTCCGCCACGGCCCGGGCCATTTCCACGAGCTGCTTCGCCAACTCCGGGGGCTCCACGATGCCGGCTTCTCCCTGGAGGGAGAGGATCCAGCGCAGGAAGGGATCGGCGTTCCGGATCTCGAACTCCCGGACCGACGAACCGTCTTCCAGCGACTCCGTCAGGGTGCCGCGCCCGTTCCGCTCCGCCCACAGGGACAACGGGAAGTGGAATCGAACCCTTGCCCGTGCCGGCGCCTCGTCCTCACCCAATTCCCACGCTTCCCGCTTGGCATAATCCCGCAGAGTGAAATCCTCAGGGACCTGGAAGTCGGGGGTGTTCGGCGTGGCGGGATTGGAGCGGGCATCGGTCATCCGACCGACGCGGAAGATCCGAATGTCATCGCGGTTCTCGTCGAAACCCACCAGGTACCAGTGGCTGTGCTGGAAGAGAAGACCGTACGGCAACACACTCCGGTCGGACACCTCGTCGCGGTAGATGGCCCGGTAGAGGAAGGTGACGCGCTTCCTCCGCAGGACGGCGTCGGACAGCACCCGGAGGGTCTCCGGCAGGTGAGCGCTCTCGGGCGGTTCGGCGAAGAGCACCGAGGTCATGCCCAGCGTCGCCGGATCGAGATCGAAGGTGAGCTTCCTGAAGGCTGAGCGGGCCTCCCGGGCCATGGGGAACGCGGGTACGTCCGCCACGTGCCGTAGGCCCCGGACGGCCGCCGCCGCTTCTTCCCTGGCCACCTCGAAGACCTCGGCCGGAGAGATGCGCCCCTCCCCCCTCTCGCCCTCGTCCGTGCCCAGCAGCTTCAGGTAGGGGAGGTAGAAGTTCGTTCGGGTGAGACGGTACCCCTCCACCTGCTCCTTGAGGGCGCCCACATGATACGTCACGGTCTCGATGGGGATGCCCGTGTCCCGGAGCTCATCCTTGTCCCGCTCGAACTTCCTCCGGACGCTGGCGCGGGTCGTGTCGTCGCCCTCCATCCAGTCCCGGGCGTACGCCGGCAGCTGCTCCATCAGTTCCTCGACGGAGACGGGGAGCCGTCGCCCAGCCAGGTAGGCGATCAGATCGAGCCAGCGTTGGACCTTGGAGATGGGTTCTGACATGTCGCTCCCGCCAATCCCCTCGTGACGCCGGGGGGGTAGGCGCGTGAAGGCATGTCATCTTCAGGTTTCTGTCAGCGATTGCTGTTAGTATGTCATAGCATACGGCATACCTCTGACAGTCGCCAGATGTGGAGGGAGTGTTGGAAGAGCCATGCGACACCGTCTCTCGAAATCTCGTTTCGTCACAGGGCTTCAATGCCACAAGTACCTCTGGTGGAAAGTCCACGAGCGTGATGCGCCTGAGCTGAAGCCGGATCCCGAGATCCAGTTCAGATTCGCCCAGGGAACGCGCGTGGGCGAGCTGGCTCAGAGCTACGTGCCGGGTGGCGTTCTCATAGACCTGCCCTACTACCAGATCCGCGAGAAGGTCGAGGCCACCCGGGGCGCCCTTCGCTCCGATCCTCCCGCCATCTACGAGGCGTCGTTCCTGGCCGATGGCACCTTCGTGGCGGTGGATATCCTGCAGAAGGTGAACGGCGGCTTTCGCATCATCGAGGTGAAATCGTCGACTTCGGTGAAGCCCTACACCATTCCTGATGCGGCCGTGCAGACACACGTGTTGCGCCAGGCGGGGTTGTCCGTGGTCGGGGCGGAGATCATGCACCTGAACACCGAATGCCGATACCCGAATCTCGACGATCTCTTCATCCGGGCAGATGTGACCACCGAGGTCGAGGGCGTCCTTGGCACCGTACCTGGAGAGATCCAGGCTCAGCTCCGGATGTTATCGGGCCCGCTGCCTACGGTCCCGGTGGGGGCGCACTGTTCGGATCCCTTCGGCTGCGACTTCTGGGATCGATGCTGGCCCGAGCTCCCGGAGCACCATATCAGGACACTGAGCGGAGTCGGGGAGAAGAAGGAGGCTGATTTCCGGGAG
>SDBT01001708.1_pt1 | contig 39034 bp, 57 predicted proteins | sample 2277101 | NCBI WGS metagenome assembly SDBT01 (sample SAMN10404973, study PRJNA504765) | marine sediment metagenome | isolation source: marine sediment core GS10_PC15, 103 cmbsf | place: Arctic Ocean: Southern Knipovich Ridge | collected 2010 | reverse complement strand
AATTAGTTATTGTTTTTTATTGATATAGCATTCTTTATATCTGGCAATCGCAGCACTCCATTTTAGCTCTACTCCATCAAATTCTAACCCCATGAAGTTTGAACAAGTTGGTAGTTCTTCGAAATGACCACTACTATCAAGCTCAAGTAATGTTGGATATAAATCACCATCAATATCTCTTTTACAACCAGCGAAGAAAATACCGCTATCTCTTGTTATTTCATCTGGTTTTCCAGGACTAACCTCAACAAAAACCGCTTTAATGTCACCCTGAATTTGAATTATGTTTACAATTTCCATCCTATTATCTATTATTATTTAAATCCTTGGTCCGACTAAACCTTTTCTAGTATTCGCTAAATACAAGAGCCACAGACGGTTTATTGAAGAACATATCTGTGGCTCGTGTATTTAGCTAAAGTTGTTTTGTTCTTCAATATCTTAATTGTACCACGAATCCTCAAAAGATACTATCACTAGCCATCCCAGTATCCAAATGATAAAAACAATAGGTATTACTAATATCCAATGTAATCCAATAAATATTAGTATAAAAAATAATCCAGTTGCTATCCAATTCCACATAGTATTAAAATAATTCTTTAAGTTTTAAGTCTCCATTTTCTCTTAACTCATCAGCTAGTTCAGAAACCTCATCTATAGTACCAGTTCCTATGACCTGGAAATCAGATGTCCTGCCTTCTTTTGCCGCTGCTAGATTCTGCTTGGTTAGCACTTCTGCCATACCAATGTGAAAACACCTTTGGCTTGGGCTGTACTCTAAAAAATATAATTCTTCTTTACTCATAATAATTCAAGGTTAGTACCGATTGAAGCTACCTCAGCTTCAAACATCTTAAAAAAATCCTCGCTTCTATTCTTCTGATCCAATTGAAGTGCTATCCTGGCGTAATCTCGATAATGGCATTCACCGTAACATTGAAAGAAACGCCTATGCTCCTTTATCTCTATACCACCTCTACCCTGACACTTGGGACATTTAATATTAGACATCCCATTCACCCTCCTCGTTCATAGTAGCACCATGAGCCTCAGGCCATGATATTTCCTTGTCGTAGCTACTATTAACGTGCTTTGGCATTGCCACTTTAGGCCAATCGCCCTCTATTTTTGGCATTGAACACTGATTAAACAGCTCGTTTGCACTTTGAAGTAATCCCATCTATTTATCTTTATTTATTAGGTACCTTCAGTTTAGCACAGGTACTAAAGTGCTGTCAAGTCTCTAGTGTAGTATCAAAACCACAGTTGGACTTGATTAATATTGTTACCTGTGATATACTTACTTATGAAAGGTAATGGTGGCTGTGGATAACTTTCTACACTCAGGGCTTGACAGTCATTTCAAAATTTGTTAAACTACTTAGGTAAGGTCTTTCAACCCCCATTGTAATGACAAGCTACGATGGGGTATCCATAAATTGCCCTCAGTTATGCTGGGGGTTGAGGGACTTGTTTATCTCTGTTGGTGTGTCCATTTCTAACTTCGGTTGGATGCTATCCACTACACATCAGCAGAGATAAGTAAGTAAGATTGTTTATTTAATCCTGTAGAGATAACATAGTAGTCCTTTAAGGCGGTAGGGTGTACACATTTGCAGAAGAAAGCAACGCTTGGGTGAACAACTCTATAGGATTAAGTAAGTAAGAACCTTTATTTATAAGTAAATAATATACATACACTTGAGAGTGATAGTGGCGGAATAGGTAGACGCTAGGAGCTATAACTCCGAGGTAGAGTTCCAGCCGAAAGCTGTATAGTGTAATCGGCAAATGAATAGGCTCTGTAAAGTATCCTTGTAGGGTGAATATACGAGTAATATAAATGTTAGACATATGGGCTGACAAACACTCGGCAAATCCCTGCCTATCGTTCTCAAATGTATGTAAATAAGAACCTTTGTTTGTTTATCTCTGTTGGTGTAAACAGCTATATTGGCGGGTCAGACTTCTAATACAGTTCTTCTAGTATTACATCAGCAGTGATAAGTAATAAATCGTAGGGGTGTAGTTGGTGTGAAGCAGCGAACGGAGTGAGTTTGTTTCAGGGGGTTCGAATCCCCCCACCCCCTCAAGTAAATAAATAATTAATAAGATGAAGAAATGAATCCACTAAAGGAATTGAACAAATCATTACCTTATAGTAAGATGGCACCAATCGTTGGTCTTCATGAAAACTCATTACGCCGACTAGGCACTATGACCAGTAAGGAACTAAAAGGAGTAACGCTTGGAACTTACCTCACTATAAAGGATAAGTTAGGCGTAGATCTAACACTAGCAATTAAATAAGAATTAACTCCGGCCGGAGAATTCAAATATTAAATAATAAGAATAATAAGATGGCAGAAGCTACAAACCCTTTCGGAGAGGGATTCGAGGAAGCAAAATCAGGGAACTTTGTTAAATGGGAAAAGGTTGGCCAACAGGTCAAAGGTATCCTAAGAAGTGTTCACGAGTCAGACAACTTCAACAAAGATGGCAAACAAAATGTTTACGTTATTGAGCAAGAGGATGGATCTGATATTCAAATATCAAGTAGAGGAGATGGATTTGATAGAGCAATGAGCAAGGTTTTAATCGGGCAAATGGTAGGCTTATTCTACGCTGAAGATATTGAAACTGATAAGGGAAATGCTTTTAAATTAGTAAAAGTATATCCTGGTCAATTAGTTGAAGAATCCGCAGGAGAATAAACACTTCTGTTTTACGGTGGCGTTATTGCCACCTACAGGTAGTCTATAACAGCATGGGTTAATTGGTGCATGTTCTAATACGCCGTTAATTTATAGACTACCGCTAGGTGATAATAATGCTTTCGCTTCCTGCGGCGGAGAGCAAAATAATTAATAAAGATAAGTAAAATATATGAGTGTATTTAAGTGTAAAAATGCCAAATATCAAGGCATAGACATAAGTAGAAAGTTTATAGTTATTAGAGATAATTTTGGTGGTATAGCTAATAAGGGTGATATACTCACAATATCTAGGGATGATGATTCAAAGTGTCCATATTTCATCAATGAAAGAACTGGAGAAATGGTTTGTTTTTTCTGGGATTGGTTAGCTTATGCTGATACCGAAAAAACTTGGGAAAACCTTGAAGTCGGTGATGTAATAACTACAAGAAGTGGGGATAAAACTGTTTTAGGTATTTGTGGTAGTCTTCTGTTTTTAAGCTACACAAATGATAAGACTAGACCTGACGGAGGTCCTTGGACAATATCAAGAGTTATGAGACAACGAGACTGGAAAATAAAAGACACCACACCAGAAGACACCACCCCGGAATATACAATGGAGGAGGCTGTTAAGAAGATGGGACATTCATTTAAAATTAAGAAATAAAACCTATGCCTAATATCTCACCATCCTTATTAAAGGATTATATAAAGGATCCGTACTATATGTATCGGAAAAATATATTAAAAGAAATAAAGTTTAAGGAAACACCAGCGATGTTAGTTGGCAGTATGGTCGATTGTTATCTGACTGAGGGATTCGAACCCTTTGTTGAGCAGTACAAAGCTGTGGATAGGAGAAACCTTAAGAATCCACCAGTTGGATACACTGAAGTACCTAAAGGTGATTATGACAAAGCAGTGCGTATAGCATCAGCAGTTGTTGGCACTGAAGTCTATAAGAAGATAATTGATGATAAATATATAGCTCAGGACTATCTTAAATTCCCTTATGAATGTGGTATCTTTGAAAACCTATCAGGCCGACCAGATTGGTATAAGATAAAAGACGGAGTGTGTAGTATTATTGACCTGAAAACTACTAAGAGTGTCTTGCCAGAGAAGTTTCAGTGGGAGATTAAAGACTATGAATATTACCTGCAGCTATGTTTCTACGGTATCTTACTAAAGAAACTGCACCCAGAGATTAAGTCAATAAAACATTACATTTTAGCAGTAGAGAATGTTGATCCTAATCGAGTTAAGCTCTATGAACTAAAGCACGAAGAAATGTTTGGCCAGGAACTAAGAATAAGCGGACTACTGGAAGAAATTAAAAACATCAAAGAATACAAACCTGCTAGGGTAAGCTTTGATAATGTAGAATTAATATAATGATAAATAAGAACAACTTGGTGGTTGTCGGTACAGTTTCAAAAAGTTTGAATAATCTAGAAATATCTGGTGTATATTTCAAAGAGGATAAGGAAACTGGTGCCATAACCACCGCAGCAACTGATAATTATCAATTGGTTGAGGTAAAAAACACTCTAGGCTTTAACAAGTTTAAAAGTGAATACCCAACTTTGCAGGATTACACTCTGCTAGACCATTTACCAGAAGAAGGATTAATACTACCACCAGATGCAATTAAGAAAATTATAAAGAATCTGGCTGAAACTAAAAAAGCTGGTAAAGAAACACCAGTTCTAAATAACGCAGTCTTTGTAAACAGTGATAGTAAAGATTCATTTAAAATAGCTACAACTAACTTATCTAGCGTTGACGTTATGGCAGCGGTACCAATAGAGGGTAAATATCCAGACTATAAACAAATCATGCCTGAAAAAGATGATAATGAAATTACTACCACTATTGATATCAGTCGGCTAAAGTCAATTGCCACAATCCTTGCCAGTATGGATATAAAGGCAGTCGAAGGTATAAAGTCAATCCAAATGATTACTAGACCAGGTAATAAATCAGTACAGTTCAAAGCTAATACCGATCAAGGGCAGGAAGTTAACGCCCTTATAATGCCAATAAATAAATAAGATGCCAACACTTTATCCACATCAGCAGGAATTTGTTGATACTGCTCCAAACAGATTCGGTTGCTTCTATAAAATGGGAGTCGGTAAAAGTGCAGTGGCTCTGGAGTTGGCTAAGAAGTATAATCAGAAACCTCTAATAATCTGCCCAAAATCTCTAACTAAAAACTGGGTTAGAGAGTGCAAATTATGGGGTGTAGATTCTTATGAGATTATAACCAAGGAAAAGTTCCGTAGTAGCTGGGAGACTTTACAAAAATACAATTTCCTGGCGATTGACGAATTCCACTACTTCCTCGGTTATAAGTCTCAAATGCACAAAAGCTTACTGAAGTATTTAAAGAAGTATCAGCCTGAATATATCTATGGGTTGACAGGAAGTCCATATCTTAGCACTCCCTATAATGTCTATGCAGCAGAGTTACTACTAGGCCACCAGCCTAAATACTTAGACTATAGGAATAAGTATTTTGAGCAAATTAAGATGGGTGTTAGGACTGTACCAATTAGAGTTCATGAACTTGACCATCTACTGATTGAGAAGATAAATGAAATAGGAATCACTAAGACAATGGAAGATGTTGTTGACGAAGTTCCCAAGCATGTTTATATAAGAGAGGACTTTGAGACTACCAAAGAACAAAAGATTGCCATCGGCCTTATACCAGAAGCTGAACCAATAGCAATGTATGCCAAGAGTTTCCAGATTGAAAACGGTACAAAAAAGTCCAATGGTTACGATAATAATGAATATTATAAGAGTGAGAAATTCAACCGAACCTTGGAGCTGATTAAAGACAATAAGAAGTTAATTTTAATCTGTCACCACAACCTAGAGATCAAGAGGTTTACTGAGGAGATTAAAGATAAAATAGTTTTTGTTATAAACGGTGCTACTAGGGCGGAAGACAGGCAACATTTAATTGATTTTGCCAATGATTCTGAGAATTGTGTCCTAATAATCAATGCCTCAATCTGCGAAGGCTTTAATCTTCCTGGCTTTGATCTAATGGTCTTCTACTCAATGAGTTGGAGTATTAAGGATAGAGAGCAGATGGAAGGCCGGGTAACAAGAATAAACGCCCTAAAGCGTTGCACCTATATTGATATGGTTGTCTCCGGCGGTGTTGACGAAGCAGTCTATGACTGTATCAAGGACAAAAAAGACTTTCAAGCAGAAATTTATCATAAGAAATAATATATGAAATACTTATCATTATTCTCGGGCATTGGCGGCTTCGAGCTAGGAATACAACAAGCGTATGAATCAATATATAATGCTAACCGAAGTGAGAACGGAGGAAAGCAAGAAAATTCGAAGAGAAATAAAGGACAGGGACTTCAGTCCAAGGAGGGGAAAGATGTTAGTGCCAAGAAAAGACCAATTGGTGAACGCAGTAACAACATCTCTGACGAAAGACCATTATGTATTGGTTACTCCGAGATCGACAAATACGCCATCCAAATCTATCAAAAACATTTTAACCATAAAAACTATGGCGACATCACAAAAATCGATGAGAAAACTTTACCAGATTTTGACTTACTCGTGGGAGGCTTTCCTTGCCAATCCTTCTCCATCGCTGGAAAGCGAGGAGGTTTCAATGACACAAGAGGTACGCTCTTTTTTGACATCGCTAGGATTATTAGGGAAAAACAACCACGCCTTTTACTCCTTGAGAATGTTAAAGGGCTTTTATCTCACGACAAAGGCAACACTTTCACTACAATCATCTCCACGCTTGATGAATTGGGGTATGACCTCCAATGGCAAGTGCTTAACAGCAAGAATTTCGGCGTCCCCCAGAATCGGGAAAGAGTGTTCATTATCGGACATCTTAGAGGAACACCCAGACCCGAAGTATTTCCTATCTCAGGAGCAGACAAAAAAGATACTCGCAACGTCGGGGAAGATTTGTCTTACGCAATAGACGCTAATTATCACAAAGGAACCAATACACTTGAAAAAGGGAGAAGACAACTTATACAACTAAACCAACCAACCCACTCAAACGACAGAGTTTATTCAGAAGAAGGATTAAGCCCAACTCTTAATACTATGCAGGGCGGTAGAAGACAGCCGTTTATAAAAGGAGAAGCTAAAATCCGCCGCTTAACTCCACTTGAATGCGAACGATTACAAGGCTTCCCAGATGATTGGACTAGGTACGGTGCATTTGAAATTAAAAACACTAATATCTTTGATACAACTCCTATCTCAGACACTCAACGATACAAGTGCTGTGGTAATGCGGTTACCGTTAATGTGATAGAAGAAATAATTAAAAAATTAATTTAATAAAAAGTATGAAAGAGATTAAATTAGGAGACAAAGTAAAGGATCTAGTTACCGGTTTCATTGGAATCGTAGTTGAAAAAGTAGAATGTTTAAATGGTTGTCTTAGATACGGATTGATTGAGTCGGAGGTCAAAGGAAAGAAGAATGAATATAGAACAATCGAAATTGACAATCAACAAGCTGAGAAAGTTGATGACGGTATTAACAAAAAGACACCTATTAAGAAAACTAAGACTGGTGGCCGGACTGTAATGGGATCGATTTTAAAGTAATGAAAAAACTAGAAGCTAAAATAACGACGGAGTTAAAGAAGTGGATCCTTCATAATCATTGGGGACAAAGTTTCCCCTTTGAAGTCAAGGTGTCTAGGGCTAAGAGTTTTAATTTCAAGAGTAATATTAAACCGCACCAGATTAGAGCGCTAAGAATTGCCAAGCACGATGTTCTAGTCTATAAACTAAGTGATATGGACCGGCTTCAGAAGCCCTTTGATGGATTTGTATTCGTACAGTCTGAAGCTTATTTCGTAATATTTTGGGATAAGAGAGGATACTTTATTGATGTTGATGATATTGATTCTATGATAAAAGAAGGAGTAAAAAGTATCACCGAGGAACAAGCAAAATCAATTTCTGAGCATAACTGCTTATTGAAATAAAGATCTAAACTGGGAATATGATAAACTTAGTATTTAGTCCATCCTGAATACAACTAGAATTATATTCCCTTCCGATATATGATACTCATTGGCACCCCCAGCTATTTGAAAGTAGTCTAAGGACCAATTGGTGTCATATATCGGAAAGGGAATATCACGTATCAGGTTTAAGATGTAGGTTGCTGTTGCGTGGTAATTCCTTTAGTATATAACTTTGTGAATATGGAAAGAAAACATTTACCAAAAATAAAAGAGTTTACTAATCCGATTACTGGTGGTTGGTATATTGGAAAAGGTGACCAACATATCCCAGAATTAAAAGGTGATATGGTTTATATTATAGTCCCTAATATTCAAGGTGCTGGAAGATTAACAAATCACAGTATTGAGCGTGATGGTGAGGTTAATGCTTCCGTTCTGCAAAAAGGAGTTAATAAAAAAGGAGAAGATGTTGAATATCACGAATTTGTTATATTAGATGACTGGGATAATAAAATGTCAAAAGAAGCAGGTAAACAATTTATAACTAACCCTAACAAATGACTTATGGAAGAAGAAAAAACAACTGGATGGCATCATGCTAATGATTTTAATAGCACAAAATTTACTAATTGTTGTGGCTGTGCTTCTAATGTAGGGGAAAAATGTCCAGAATGCGGTGCAGAAGTAGTTAATTAAAACTAACCCTAACAAATGACTTATGGAAGATGAGAAGAAAACTGGATATGAATCACTTATAATGAGTGATGAAGAATCAAGAAATTATCGTAAAGATTTTGTAGTTAAAAGCTGGAATAAAAAGACTGGTTACGGAATAAGATACGGTAAAATATTAGTAAGAAAGATTTTTAGTGATATGCTGACTGCCTATAAATGGGCTGAAAAGAACTACAAAGGAAATCTGAATAAGGTAAAATTAGTTAAAATAACATAGCACTTTCAAATATTCTTCCGTATCCAGATGTAGAAAAAGGGTGTCAATACGCCAATTGACTAAAAACCGCTATCCTGATGGCAAATACGGAGAAGAACCTCTGGGGAAAGTTGACTCGCTCATATCCCCAGAGTCCATTTAATAAATAAATTAAAAATATGGGATTTTTTAACAAAGACAGAAAACCAAGAATAGCTTATCGTGAACAACGAAATGGAGTAAAACAATACTTTATAGAGGTTTGGGGTGATGATGGAGCTGGGTCAAGATTTATGCAAGATAGCAAGCTAACTGAATCACTAGAGGAAGCAGAAAAAATGTTAAAAGAAATATCCGATAAAGAAATTGTTGAAGGTGGAATTATTAAATAATCATTAGGGATAATTAAATAATAGATTATATATGTCAGAGAAGAAAGATTTAGAATATTCAATAGATACAATAATAATAGTTATATTTATGCTTGGTATTACATATTGGATTTCACAAATAATACTTGGTTATTAAGAGTTGGAGTGTGAAAACAAATAACACAAGGGGGTTAGATATACAAGTTTGGCAGATAACTTCTGCGGAGTTCTCCTTACGCTAGCAAAATCAAAAAATATCTCTCCAACTCCTAGCAACCAATAAATAATCATTAGGGATAATTAAATAAGTGTATGAAAGATATAAGAACAAGAGAAAATAAAATGGGAGAAGATGGGAAACCTATGTTTATGTTTAATGAAAGATATTGTCCTAAGTGTAGAAAATGGATTAAGGGGTTTCAATTTGTTCCAACTGCTTACGATTGTACTGAGACCAGAGATTTTAGATGTCCAATATGTGATAAAAGTTATTTACAAAGACACACTTAAACTAACCAACACTAAGGGAAATAAATAATAGATTATATGAACCATAAGCAATTAAAAAAAGAATTACTGAAAAACCCTAAATTCCGAAAAGAATACTATAATCGTGATTTAGCTTTTAATATCTCTGAAAAGGTTTTAAGTTTAAGAATAGAAGCTGGATTAACTCAAGCTAAATTAGCTAAGAAAATCGGAACTAAACAGGAATCAATCGCTAGACTTGAAAGCGGAAAAACACCACCAAGTATTACTTTTTTGGAGAAGGTGGCTAAAGCATTGGATATGAAATTAGTAGTTAGTTTTAGGTCTAAATAATCATTAGGGATAATTAAATAAGTATATGATAGGGAAAAATAGCAGTAGCAATAGTTCAGTAGAAGCTAGTATTAATTGTAAAGAATTGCAAGAGTCAATCTGGGAAGAGGAAGAATGGAAAGAATTAACTAGAGAAATAAACAGAGATATTAGAAAAGTATATAGAAAGTTTATGAAGTTTAGTGAGGAAGATAGAAAGAAAATAATGAATAAACTAACCAACACTAAGGGAAATTAATAATAGATTATATATGTCAGTAATAAAAAAAACAGAAGTTAAAAATGGTGATGTTTATTGTGTTAAATGTGGTAAATTTATAGGAGCGACTTGTGATCCCTTCAGAGAGGGTTACTGTAAAAAGTGTTTTAAGGAAGAAACTCCTAGCAACCAACAGGAATAATGCACGGTAGTGTAACGGCAACACATTGGGCTCATATCCCGAAGCTCCAAGTTCGACTCTTGGCCGAGCAATAAATTAATAAAAATCAATATGAAAGAAATAAAAAACTGGGAGAAGTCATCTCAAGAACTAGCTGAATATTTTGTTAAAAAATACTTTGGGAAGCTTGAAGATTTTGACTGTTATTGGGTGGCTGATGAAATAGGTGGAGTATTAGTAATAAATGATTACTTCTTTAATTTATCTTCAATGATTGATTTCATTAGATATAAATATAAAGAAAAACAAATGTTTGATTACTATCATTATAGTATCGAAGAAGATTCACCGATTAACATTAAAAACTGGATAAAATTAAAATAAAAAAAAGAATGGGAATGACCCACTCTTTTATTCAGCGAATAGCCTAGGTGTAACGCCGTGGCTACCGCTGATTTTTTATTTTATAGCAACTCTGATTGTTATAAACCCAATACCTTCAAGTATCATCTCTTTGTTGTCGGTAAGTAGTCCTAGAATTATCATTAGACCACCGACGATAAAAGTTTTACGCCCACGAAGTAAATTTCTTACTTTGTTAAATGTTTTCATATATTTACTATTTATTAAATATTCTTTTAAATTTCGATAACGATGCTATGGTCATTCTCAACGGAGAATAAGGCAACTCTGATTTTAGCCTTGGTATATTTAGATATATAAACTTACCGTATAGTCGCTGAAACAATTGACCATCGCTATGTTTCATATAAAATCCATCAACGCCTAACTGATATACAGCATTAGACTTCCAGTCTTTAACAAAAGTCAATGATATATCTTTATAGGTTCTAGCGGTGAACTCCTTTGGATCAACGAATCCATCGTAGTTGTTATTCTTGTCAAAAACCTGCCAATTGCCACCATTGATTCTATAAGTAATTCTAACACCAAAATGAAGATGAGCACCAGAAGTGTATAGTCCACTATTGCCGGTTCTAGCGATTGTAAAGCCTAGATTGACATCACCTTTATCTTCAATGAATTGACTTAGATGAGCAAACAGAAACTCTAGCTTGTATTCCCGGTCTCCATCCATTACAGACTTCTTACTTCTGGCCCACATAGAGATACCGTAAACAGTCTCATGAGCCTTGGTAATTTCAATATTACAAGGAGCAATAATAGTATTACCTGTCTTATCGGCATAGTCAATACCATTGTGACCGTCTATACCAAACAACTCCTTATAACTTTTACCGTCTTTCCGGTATTTATTCTGTCCGAAGGATTGAGTAACCCTAGAAGTTGAAGGTTCAATAATCTTAATCTCCTTTTTAATTTTCTCTATTATGTTCATATATAAACAAATTAATTTGTAAATGAAGGGCTTTCCTGGTAAAGCGAAAAAGCCCATTAAGCCGCTTATCACATCTCCGAAGAGGTAGGATACTATTTAAGAATAATCGGAAATACCGATTTATCTTCCTATACTAATCTAGACATATTTTTAAAGGTTGTTCTACGCTTCCTTTTTCTAGCTGCTGCTTTTTTCTTTCTGCCTTCAGCTAGTTTTTGTCGTTTAGTTTTCGGCATACTCATCTAATTCGTTATTTATTATTTCTATTGATATTTCTGTAATCAATATTTTTAACTCTTCTCTAGACATCTCTGCTTGTACTGGTTCAGGCTTAACAACATCAATTACCTTAGGAACTCCTATCACCATACTAACAATCATAAGACCGCCACCCATAGTCCACATAAACTTTTCCAGTACAGTAACCCTACCATTGGTTTTTTCTACTTTCTTATCAATTCTAGGAATAATACCATCTTTTTCAAAATGATATTGAAGTCCCCTTACCACTGCTAATATTTTTGATTCCTCCGACATAATTAGTCTAATTATTTATTATTTCTTCTCTTCCTTTTTCTCTTCAACTGGTGCTTCTTTAAGTAGTCCGACTATTTTAGTCTGCAGATTAGCCACCATAATAGCTTCTGAACCCTTGATGTCTGCCCTTGAAATTAGGACTCCTATTGCTTGTAATTCTTGTGGTGTAAATTGATTCATATATTATTTTATTTATTATGGTGTTACTACACTTGTTATTATTCCAGAAACTACATTAACAGTATCACCCTCTGCATTCACCCAACTTCCTGTAAATCCATCATCTGCTTTTATTGTCCCTGCTGTTAAATCACCTACAACATCTAAATCACCTGCGAAGTCAGCAGATAAATCTCCGTTTAAGGTTAGTATGTCATTATTACCACCATCACCAGCAGAGAAAGCAAAGCCACCTATGGTATCTGAACCATCTCTGAACCATCTCATTTGACCTATAATAATTTCCCCAGAAGTATCATCTTCTATGACATATAACTGACTACCACCAAAGCCATTACCCATATTACCAGCAGAAGCTTCAGCAACAAGTTTAACTACATTCTTTGTCGATGTACGAGCCGACCCAGTATAATTTCTTTTTACTTTTATAGGTTCCGCACCAGTATCAATAATTGTTAAATCACCAGTAGGAAGAAATACATTTCCAGCAAAAGTAGTATTACCACTACCATTAGAATCAATCCAAGCTCCACCCGCATCTAAAATATTATTACCTGCAACAGTTATATCACCATTAACTGTTAAAGCTCCAGAAGCTAATGAAAGTAAGTCTGTATCGCCACTAGGGCCTAATTGGGGAACAGCTAGGCTAGTATCCATTACATAAGCACCTGTGCCAAAAGTACCTGCTAAAACACTAGCGGCTGGTAAACCTGTGATATTAGTACCAGTGAATACTGGTGTAGCACCAGAAATAACACTTTGGTCTATAAACCCATGGTCGCTACCATCTGAGCTTCTGTGAGTAGTGTTTAATGCGATAGCAGTGGTATTGGTTCCTATATCGGTTAAATCAACGTCAGCATCAGCCATTGTAATTGTCCTAACATTTCCAGTAGTAACTAAAGTTCCAACATCGAAAACTAATTCTTTAGTATTATCAAGATTATCAAATATTTCAAAAGTATTATCAGCAAAGATAGTAACATTAGAAGCGGCTCCACCTGAAGCAGTTTGAGGACTGGTTCCACGTAAATCAACAGTGCTACCAACAACCCATGTTCCTCCACCTGTTTTCATTTGAATTGTAACCCTAGCTATTAAAAAGCCAGTTGAAGAATCTATATTAAACTCACGAGGAATTGTAAAGTCATCATGCCCTAGTGAATCTTCTTCTGCTCCCAGTTGAGTGTTATAAAAACCTTTAGGAAGATTTGTCATAACAGTTTGATGAGTTCCAGACTTATTCATTACACCCCAAAATACTACGTTAAACCATTTATTATTTCCAATCGTAGCACCTGTGCTATCGGCAACAATATCATATAAGTTAGTCAGTGAATGAAAAGAGTCACCAAACCAATTCTTAATGTGCATAACATCACTAACTGAAGTATCAAAAGCAGGAAAAGTCTGCATGTGCATTTGGTCAACTACTCCTGATGTAGACTTAAATTCTGTATTACCAGCGGTTGGAGTCAAATACTCATCAGTACCATTTCCAGCAATTCCACTAAAATAGGTAGCTTGTAATGCTCTAATCTTTGTTCCAATATGAGCTAAGTGTCCTTGACCGTCTGTACCTTGTAAATGGTCATTCCAGTTTTGGTTAACTAATGTTCCACCATCTGTTTGAACATCAGCAGCAGACTGAACAAAGAAAAAAGCAACTTTAATATGTTCTTCAGTTGGCCACGCTGAAGTTGATAGAGTAAGGGCTTTAGTAGATTTTAATACATATACCCAATTACTTTGAGGATTAGTATCTGAACCAGCGGTTAAGACTATTGTCTGAGGAGGAGTACAATCAAGAATTGTTATTCCATCACTAAACTGCTCGGTTAAATCACCAGTACCACTTTGCTCTAAACTCATTGTTACAATAGAGCCATCAGAAGCTACTGTGGCATCAAAAGTTTCTCTAAATGTACCATTAAAGAAATTAACAATTGGTAAATCATCTAATGTTTCTAGTGCTTTTTGAACATCAGTATCAGAAGATGATAGTTGATTATTAAAATTAGCTACTTCTGTCCCAATTAGTGAAGCTCCTTCTCCGTTAGTGTTAGACCCTAATATTGTCTGAGTATAATAACGATTATCAAAGAAAGTTAAATCCGCCTTAAAATCTACACCAGTTCTTCCGTCACCAGAAGCATTGGTTAAGATTAGACCGATACCAGTGCTAAAGTTAAAAGTCTGTGAGCTACCTATTTTAGTTTGGTCTATATAGTATTCACTGTGTCCACCTAAGGATCTTGAGCCTTTCAACCCTTCAACACCTTGCAAGTTTCTCCATTCACCCCAAATTCCGTCTTCATTCTTGAACCTAAGTGAGGTACCTTTCCATTCATGTTCTGGTGTAAGTCCTATGCCATTTTCTCCAATATTACCATCAATACCCTGAATTCCAGGCTTTCCAGCCGGTCCAGGAGGCCCTGTGTTGCCCTGTAAGGATTCCTTACCTGGTTTACCGTCTAATCCTGGCTTACCTGGTTCACCATCTATCCCTGGTTTTCCTGGCTTTCCTTCTTCACCCTGCTCACCAGGAGTAAGCTCTACTTCCTCTATTTTACTGTAAAGGTCTTCGTGTTCACTATGATTACCATCAGCATGAACTTTGAACTCATCCTTATCAACCTTTGACTCGGACAGCTCAAAGATAGCGTTCTTCGGATCGCTGTCTATTTCGAGTATCTTTTTTATTTTATCTGTTGACATAAAGTATTATGTATGGTATAAATTTAGTATATGATAGTAATAATATTACTCTTAATCTTATTCGCAATCAGTCCTTGGTTAGGTGCTTTAGCACTAATTATAGGATTGATAATTGCGTCTTCTACAAAATCTTACTGAAGAATACTTAATAGTAAATCTTCTACTGCTTTTTGTCTGACTGCTGGTGTTTCTTTTGTTAATCCAGTTGCAGCATCAAATGCTCTACTAGATAAATCTCCACCCTCTGGTATTGACGATTTTATCAACCCCTTAAAGCTAGTCTTACCAGCAATATCATAATATTTGTCTAATACATTATATACATCCTGTAAATCTTCTAAACTACTTAATGTTTCACCTTTCAATGCTTTATCAATATCAGATAATACTTTTCTAAATTTAACCCCAGATGTTGTATTGCTTGTTAATCGTCTAGTTAAAAGACCAGCCATCATACTTACAACTTCCTCATCAGCACCCTCTACACCACGCATCATTTTATTCAAATCCAATAATGGATTATTAAACTTAACAAATTCAGCATTTAATTTTTTGTATGCTGGATTTTTTGTATCTAAAACATCTGATAATGCTTGTCTAACAGCGTTAAATGACCGTTCTTGTGTACCAGTCATATTAGAAAGAGATTTTTTCTTTCCACCTAAAATCTCAAATAATTCCTGCCTTAGTTTATGCTTTTTAGAACCACTACCCCATTTAGTTGCTTGTTCAAATATACTCTGAATAGCTTTTCTATCTGCTAATGTTTCTTTGGTTGTTAAAACTGTATTTTTAAATATAAGTTTACCATCTTCTAATTCCAATCCCTTAATAACAGATTTTAACTTATTAAATACTGGACCAACTAATTCACCTCTAGAAACAACACCTAAGTCTTTTGCTACTTCACCGAGTTCCTTTCCAACAGAACTCCTGTTAGATTCTAATTGCTTTATTACCTTTAAAATAGGCTTACCAACAACTTCTTCTGGTCTAACTTTTGAAGTTCCCGATGCAAAATCTTTAACAGAATCAAATAATTCTTTAATTTCTGGCTTTGCTTTATTTTGTATTCTTAAAATCGTATTAACATCTTGAACATCAACACCTAGACTGGCTGTTTTTCTTGCTATTTCTGTTGGTAATTCATTAATAGCTTTAGTGGCTATTCTTTTTTCTGCTAAATTCGTTGATACTTTAGTTGGTATGTTTGATACTGATCTCTGCGTTCTGGTAGCAATATCACCAACACCTTCAATTACTGGCTGGACTTTTTGACCTATATTAGTAGCTACATCAGCTGTTTTTCTAGCTCCTTTCCCAACTACTTTTGATAATCCTGGGGCCAATGATCCAGCTCCAGCACCTACAACTCCGCCAGTAATAGCTCCAGTAGCAACACTACCTAAAGTAGCGTCTTCCTCTTGTAATTCTATACCAGCTCCACCGGCAACCCCCTCTACTGTGCCTTGTATAGCACCGGTTTTTATTGCCTGTAACACTGCTTTTTTACCAAAAAGTTTTGTAGCCTGTGCTATTGTTCCTCCGCCGGCCACAAAAGACCCAATCTCCAATCCAATACCAACAGCTTCTTTAGCTGTCTTAGGTGGTTTTATCTGTCCTAAACCAGGAACATTAAAACCTTTTTCAATCTTCTTCGCTGTGTTTATGAAGTTTTGTGCTTCTTCGTCTGTTAGCTCTCCTCCAGATATTTTATCAATACCTAGTTTACCTAAGGATAAAACGCTTCTGACAAAACTTATCCCAGATACAGCAAACTTAGCAAAAGGTGTAGCTACACCCTCCACTAATTCTCTTCCTATTCCTTTCTCTTTTACATTTTGTTGGTCAAATTCAGCCGCTATTTCCTTTCTACTTCTTGGTGCCTGTGGCTCTGCCGATTGAAGTCCAACCTGACTTTTGATTTGTAATATTTGTTCTTGTGTTAGTGCCATATATTTAAGATATATTATTATTGAACTCTCCGATGGAGAAATGTCCCTTATCATCGGCTAGATTATTTAAAAACCCAAATTGTCGTAAAAATGGTTCTGCTTCCTTCCAATTAGTAACATCTATTGCTAGTCCCTTTTCATGAAAGGAACTACCAGGAGGTGCTGCACGACCAATCTCTCCAGCCTGTGATCTTCTAAACAATTCAGCCTGTTGTTCTCTACTTCTAAAAGACTGGTTTATTTTCAAATGCTTACCAGTAGCCTTGAAGAAAGCATCATCTGCTGCCTCTAACCGACTCCTTATACTGCTGTCTACATTTGCTGTTGTATTACCTATTGTAACTGGTTGAATATTTACTGGACTTACAGAATTTTGTGTTCTAGCCTGATTAAAAGAGATTCCTAAAACCTGTGCCTTTTCTTCTTCTGTTAGTGGTAGTCCAGTTTCTGGACTCGTTATACTATCCAAGGCATCTATTTCTGCTCTTTTATCTGGGTTGTTATTATAGAAATCTTGTATTCTCTCAGCAACTGGAATATTAGTATTATTAAGTGACATAAAGTTTTGTGAAGCCAGTCTCAATCTTTTAATTTCTTTATCAAACGCATCCTGTGTCATTTGATAACCAACTATATTTCCATTATCATCAGTAACCGCTGAGGCTCCGATAGTTGAACCAGCAGAAGCAATAACATCTAACTCTCTATCACTCAAGGCACCAAAAGTAGCACCTGCAGCCTTTACAGCTATAAGTTTATTTAATGTTTCGTTTGATATTAAACTCTTAATACTATTAATAGCGTCTGTTTTAGCACCAAAGGCATCAGCAACAGCAAATCTTGCAGCCGCATTAGCACCAACAGCAGAGTTTAGTCCAGAAGAATCTAGTATATCATTTATAAGATTTATTTGAATATCTAACGCTGTTATTGTGCTTTCATCCACTGGTGTTGGTGGTACCTCTATTTTTGTAAGAACTGGATTGCCATTGGCATCAGTTTTTTTAATATAGTCCACGCCATTAATTTTAACTATTTCTGATTCTTCTGGTGCTTTAAATACTTCAGACCAGGTATTTGTTAATGGATTATATTGCAATAAAGTATCACCGACTGTTTTGGTCAGTGGTTCATTACTTGCTGGAGGTGCTAAGAACGACCCTGAATTTGCCATAGCTTCAGCCAGAGTTTTAGAATTTATTATAGCATTCATTGTTTCTTGGTCAGCTCCATTTTCAGCGGCAGATATAGCAAGATCAAAAATGTTATTCTTTTCATCTTTAGCATCTTGTATTAGCGCTGCCTCTTTATCTAATTCAGCCTTTACTCTAGCAGCTTCCCTATTTTGAGCGGCTGTAAATTCAGGCTCGTTTAATGCGAGTAGTTCTCTAGTGTTTGCGATTGATTGTTCTAGTTCAGCAAACTCAAGATCAACAGTTTCTTGTGCCTTAGCTCTAGAAGCTGCAATATTACCTTGCATTGCCAGTAACAAAGAAGCTTTACCACCAATAACGACAGCTTTTTGTCTTGCTATCTGAGCTTGTTTACCAGATACAAATATCTTAGTTCTGCCTCTTCCTTCTTGAGACCCGATTAACTGGTCAAACTCAGAGGATAGTCCAACTATCTCATTTCGAAGATTTGCCAGGTCTTGTTCCTGTGTTCCAAGCTCCTCGTCTCTTTCTTCAAGTAGTCTATCACCCTTACCAGTTAATTTTTCTAACTCTTCTGCTAGTGTCCCAGTTAATCTAGTCCTCTCTGTAATGGCAGCCTCTTCTACCTTTTCCTTAGTGTCATCAATCGATTGTAATTGAGAATCTACGCCAGTCTTAAATGGAATTATATCATCAGTATTAGCGGCATCATTCGACAATGATTCTAAAGAGTTCTGTATCTCTGTTTCACGATCTAAATTAAGAGGACTACTACTTTCAATTGGAGTCTCTTTTACATCTGTTAAGGTATCTGGTAGTTTTTTTCTGCCGAATACATTTTCTCTATTAAAGTCACCAGTAGCAAATCTTGTAAATCTTTCAAGAGCTGTTTCTTTTCTAGGACCAATAGTTTCTCCCCTAGCCAAAATACTATCCTCTGGCCTTACACTACGGTTAAGGTCTAGGTTTGTATCGTCTGTTGGAACAGCGAACGCTGGAGTTGTTGTTTTATTTCCTCTTGCCATATTATTTAATTCTTATTTCTAATAAAGGTATGTTATTTGAAGTTGCGTTTGGAGTTACGAATGATACTTTAAATTGTATGTTTCTGGCCGTTGGCGCTCCACCCTTAGTATGGTGAAGTTGAGCAGCAGTAAAATTAGCCCACTGAGTAAAGCTATCCGCCTCACTTGTTCTATATTCCAATTTAACTTCTTGATTTGCTATAAGTGGTTCTGACAATATAATCTGAGCCTCTTTAAAGGTCTTAGGTACAGTAGCAGTTCCTACTCGATACCACTGTGAAGTACCAAAAGCTCTATTGGCGGTATATTTATTATTTATATTGGTAACATCAACTCCTTGAGTAACAGCAGTAGCGTCTTTCCAACCGACAAGTAATTCAGAATCATTGCCAAGTACAGCTCCAATAGTAACATCAAAATTTGTACTGTCGCTAGATACTATATGTTCAATAGTTAGGCTACCTTGAGGCGTAATACCATAAACAGCATTGAAATTAACTGATGCTGATAGTACTGCAAACAGAACCTTATCATCCCAGACGCTCATAGCACCTGGTGGAGCAGTATAGTTTGCATCCGCAGATAGTCCAGTAGTAGTATCTGGTATTTTAGCTATTAAAGTTGTGCCAGAATATATCTTGCCACGAGTACCGGCATGAACGATCAGGGCATTATCTTTAACTATCATCTGGTTAATTCCATTTTCATTGTATGAAATAGGTGTCTCAGATTCTTGTGATAGTTTATCCCAAGGAAATATATCAGCTACCTTTCTGTAATTATGCTTTGTTCCCACATATATAAATTCACCAAGCTCTGCCATTGCAGTAACTTCATAGCCCTCTGGTAGGGTTAAATGTTTTTGAGTGTAGGTAAATGTTGAACCAGTGCCAGGTAAAAAGTCTGTCAATTCCTCTATACTAGCAACATAACGACCGTTTCCTATATATAGGATATCGTCTTTAGCGTGGACAGCAAAGTTAAAATCTCCAGCGTCACCGACTGTGGCTAGTGTCTGCCAACTAGCAGTAGTAGATACACTAGAACTTAATGGACCGATAACATCAATGGCTGTTCCTCTAAATACAAATAAAAAGTCTTTCCAGTAAACAATACCTTGACCACTGCCTGATTGAGAATAGGTATCTAGTTTAGTCCAAGTAGTACTTATTCTTCTATAAAGATTCTGACTATTATCTAACGCCCACATATCAGCACCTTCGTTAGAAGTACCAGGCTTAGCAAACTGAGTCGGAAAATCAAGGATAACAGAGGCACTTTGTTTTTCAAGAGCTGGGTTTATTTGAAGTATTCCTGGCTTATTGACTACATCTAGTCCTCTAAATTCTTGAAACCCAAGATAGGAAGATGGGCCTATACCCTCATTCCATTCGTTTATTGTAATTATTCCGTCTTTTATTGCCATATTATCGGTAATCTCCTCTAGCGAGGTTTTTTAAATAAATTGTTATATTTAAGTTTTGTGTATCAGTTAAACTAGTACCGGAAAGTTTAAGGTATTCTCCTTCTTTAAGTTGTCTGTTTTGAAGTGCTAATCCTTGTTTTGTCTGAGTTGTATCAATAGCTCCACTAATATCAAAGGCTGACACCAGGGCATCACTACCAGTATTTTCTAACATAAGTGTTCCGGTACCGGTACTACTATGTATTTCAGATACCCACATCACTTCGACCGGGTGTCTGGCTATAAATATAATACCTAATTGCTGAGAAAGGGTTGGTAGAGTTCCATTATCTCCAGCGGTAAATTCCACCCCCCTTATATTAGCGGTAATATAGAATCCATCTTTTCTCAAGATATCTATATTGTCTATTTTATCAGCCATATTATGCTTTTATTATTTCTACATATCCAAATATAGATTCCATATCTGCATTTGCTTCTGCGATTGATGCTGTTACCTTTAGTGTCAAAGCGCCTGTGCTATCTTCAGTAGCTGTACCTACAGCTGCCATATAAATAGAATCAGCATTTAAGCCACTTGAACTATATGAGTTTTCTGCTGAAAAGTATTTAATACTACCAATTTGTGTTCCAGTCGCACCTGAAGCTAATACTTCTCCCTCTATATAACCAGCCATAGAAGCTCCTCCAGCAGCAGTAATAGTTGCTGTTAAAGAAGCAGTCGCTATTGCTGTAGCTCCATAACTAATTCTTACAAATGTACCAGCACTAACATTATTAGTATTAAAATCACTAAGCCACACTCTAAATTTTAATATATTTTCAGTACCAAGTGTGTTAGCTGGAATTGTGGTTGTTAAAAGAACGTTCTCTGCAGTTGTATCGGTAAAAGTATGTGTAGTGGAATCAGTATATATTCTATTACCAGCATGAACATGCAAGGCATCAGCATTGCTACCGTCAGTAAGGGTAGTAGCATTAGCGTCTGTGATATTTAGATAACCTTCTTTAATTTTATTACTTGAGTCAGCCCTTACTACTTTACTCGCAGTAGCGGCTTCAGCAGTATCATCATTGGTTACAAACTTATTAGAACCACTAGGAGTTCCGCTTGTACCAGCTACGGCAGCTTTTTCATTATCAGTTACTACGTGTGTACTATCGGCACCGACAACTAATTGCGCACCAGTACCACCAGTTCCAGTTCCAGCTTCTACTTCAGCATCGGTAGCCATTTCAACTATACCTTTTACAGTAGTTGAAGCGTCTGCGGCTACGCTAGTAACATCAACCCAAGCAGATCCCTGATACATCTGAAACTTACTGTCAGTCTCATTATAAATAAGGTCTCCATTAACTGGTGTAAGTGCATCTCGCTCTGTTGTAGTTAAAGATATTGCTTGTAATCCAGCGTGGTCTGTTCCAGTGAATTCAACCTTACCACTAAAAGCCTGACCGGCTATCTCAGCCTTGTCAGTGTTTAATGCTGCTAGATCAGCATTGATTTCAGTTAGGAATGTTGCTCCACTATCCCCGGAAGCGTAGGGTGCATTTAATGAGGACATATTTTATGATTTACTTTTATTAGACCAGCTCGCAGGAGTTGGGTTTACGTATTGAAAAGGTAGGCTAAGTTCGAATATCTTAACCACAGCACTAAATAAATTAGCGCTTACTCCTTGTTTTTGTTTATTTGTCCAACTACTAGCCATATTATTTGAATGATTGTTTAGCTCTTCTTATTACAGGTATTTCATACCTGCTTCTATTTGAATATTGTTTTTGGATTGCTGCTTCCATTTCTGCAATGTCTCTTTTTAATACTTCCATATTTGGTATGGTTTTATCCCTAGCCCATCTATAAGAGGCTGACATTGATAAATAGCTATGAAATATACTAGCAAACCCCGGTCTCTTAGTAGTATCAGTACTGGTAAAGAAACTAGGCGCTCTTTGAAAGTAAATCTTCAGTCCGTCTGTCTTAGCATAATTAGGACTTGGCTTCAATAGAACAGAAGTTCCGTTAAAGTCATATAACAGTGGTTGAGCGTCTGTCTTTCTAAACTCATCCCAAGCTAATTTAGTATCTCTTTTATCAAATGGTGTTAATTTAGACCAAAGGTCATCATTGCTTTTAATTTCAACTTGCTCAATAGTAAGCCAGTCTTCTAAAGCGGCTGGAGCTGCTTCAAATACATTATAGTCTTCCTGACTATCAACTAAATCATCTGTTGATATAGGCTGATCGGTATGATTAGTATCATCCCATTGCATTCTGCCATCACTTTGAATAATAAGATACGCTATACGGCTGTAAGCGTTGTTTATATCCCTGGTCCTTTCTTTAAGGGTGTAATCAGTTGTAGTAGCACCAGTTATTGAGGTAATGTCTTGTATTAAGCCATTCTCATTAGTGGAATCATTAAATTGCATAGCGTTATGTTAGGGTTGATAAATTAATCGTCTTGTAATGGTCGCACTTATAATCCCAGTGCGTAAATATTTTAATATTCTGTTCTTTACATTTCTTGCAGAAGGCTGCGTCAGTTCCAACTGTTCTAAGGTCTGCTCCATTTCTTACAGTAGTAAATGGATTGTTTAGACTCTCCAGTACGTCTCGTCTTATCAGCATTACTCCACTTCCAACCATATTAACCTCTTGTAGTCCTACACCAGTCTGCTTAGTTGGCTTATCATCATCTCCAAATATATTCCAAAATATCTCTGTTAATCCTTTAATCGGTGACATCTGTATTGGTGTTGGTAGCCCTATTACTGGCTTATCCAGCTCTACTAGGTCCAGTACATTAGCTGGTGGCGGATTATCAGCATCGATAAACAGCAAGTAATCATAATCTCCCTCTAAAAAGGTGGTAACTATCTTATTACGATGTTCTCCAATCCCTCTCATCGCTGAAATACAGGTATCTAGCTCATATTTTTTGTTAGATAACATTATCTGACAAAGAACGCCAACTACACTGTGATGAATCAACTCATCGGTTATTATTGCTATTAAAACTTTCATTTTGTAATGATTATTAGTCTATCGTCTGTCTTTCCAAAAAACTTCTCTTTAACTTTGTATTCTTTTAGTGCTTCTTTTATCTTTTCTGGCTCTTTAACATCTTCTATAACATACACTCCGTCATCTCTGACAAATGGCATTAGTGTTTTAGCTGATATTATTTGGTCTTCTGTAATATGAGAGCCATCATCGATTATTATATCCCATTCCTTGCCGAACTCGCTTATTAGATTGTTTAAACTTTTAACATTACCTTGATTGCATAGGATACTTCTAATTCTGCCCTCGTTAATCAATATATCTTTCATAATGTCACAGGCATATATATTAGCCTCAGGAAAGTAATCTCGCCACATATATATACTAGCTCCGTCAGTGTAGTTTTCAACGTGGAGCATTAACTGCTTATATCCGATACCTATCTCAAGTAGTTTCTTTACATTTCTATCCTTAAATAGCTCCTCATAATAAGGTATATAAGAATGTGCTATCTCAGGAGCCTTGTCCGTTCTATATTTTAAGGCCAATTCCGTTAAATTCTTTTTATCCATATTGAACCGATTAATTCGTCTATTTTAAATGCTTCGTCTACTGCCTGTTTAACTTCTGGTAAATCATAGTCATGGCCGCATATCAGTTTCTTGGTCTTAGGTAGCCACGCCTCAATGTCTCGCTTAACTCCTTCGTAGGAGTGATCGCCATCTAAGAAAACCATATCTACATCATCAATATCTTTTGACCGTTCTACACTATCACCGACTATCGTAGTTAAATTATCAGACCCACCAGTATTCTTTAAAAACTCATAGTAATCTCTGTTGGTAACTTTTAAATCATCATTTCCTTCCCAAGTATCTATTGCTATTACCTTAGCTCCAGACCCTAATAGTGCTACTGTGCTTTTTCCTTTGTAGCTTCCTATTTCAACTACGTCTTTCATCTTCTTGGCTGTATCATATAGGAACTCTAATTCATCTTCTGACATCCAGCCTTCTATGTTATTGATTTTGAGCTTCAACAGTGTTTCGTGAATTAACTTGAAGTAATAAGGTAAAGCTATATTATAAAATTCAGCGTAGGTTTCAATAACTGGTGTTTCAAATTCTTCTCTACAGATTACCTCACCAGCGTCAACTTCTGCTGTTAGATACAAACTTTCAACCGAACCGACAGTATCTTTATTTTTGATATACCTTTCGACTGGATTATGACCTTTGTACTTAAACAGGCAAGGATGAATATTTATCATTTTATCTGATAAGTATTTATCGGCTATAATCTTTCTTCCGTGGCAACAAATAAATAAATCATAATCGCCCATCTCTTCAAATGTAATTACTTCAACTCCATAGTAATTAGCTACTGTAATTATATCAGCATCATCGTCTGTAATCAATTTAACTAGGTAGCCTTTTGCTATTAAATAAGACAATACACATATTCCTGTATTTCTATTAGCGTACAATATTATTGTCATATTACGTTTGATAAATTTTATACTTAGAAAGATTAGGATAATGTTGTCTATCAGTATCTAAATCTTTGTTCCCTCTTTGGTCTATCGTACTAAATAGCATTATACCTCTAGCTGCTTGATCTGGGGTCATGTACATATTATAACCAATCATGTCATAATCATCCTCTTCCAGTGGCAACTCTCTTCGGCCGTCAAATCTAGCTCTTTTGAGCCACTTGTAAGCCTTTATATCATCTGTCAGTATCATTCCCCCTCTTCCTATTGGTAAATGCTTCTTAACATGAAATGATAAGCAGTGTAATCCGCCTGTATACATATTGGGCTTGAACCTTAAGGCTCCATCCCAAATGTCGTAAGGCTTTAATTGGTACACTCCTTGCCATTTCCTGTCATCAAACTTCACCCAACCCCTAGCGTTAATAATTGAGCAAGGGACACTCGGATAAGTAAACTTAGGTATTGTTACTGTATCAACATCCTTATAAATACAAGATAAGAATAACGCCGCTGTTCCACTCTCAACTGCGACTGCGTATTTAGACCCAGCCCACTTGGCAATCATCTTTTCAAATTCGTTTACTACGCTATACGGATTATACATTATATCTTCTTAGTTATTTCTTCTATTGTAAATTGTTCAACTTTATCTGAGTAAGTCTTACCGTCAATGGTCTCATGCTTATTCTCACCAGGTTGAAGACCTATTGCTTTGACTTCTACTACTCCGTATTTACTCATCATTGCTTCAAGTAAATCACCCATTGCCATTGACTTCATTTTAGTAACCACTGGCTTTGAGTCTTTGCCTTTCTTCAAACAATCAAATATTAAGTCAACTGCCTCTTCTGCTGTCCAAAAGAATCTAGTAGCATTCGGATCAGTGATTGTAATTCCTTCACCTTTCTTCATCTGCTCTCTCCACCGACACAGAACTGAGCCAGTAGAGTAAAGTACGTTTCCGTATCTTACTATTCTATACTTGGTATCACTATTTATTCTCTCAGCTTCAGCGAATACAGATTCCATTAGTAGTTTAGTAGCACCGTAGACTCCTGAAACTTGAGCCGCCTTATCAGTAGATATTCCTAGAACAAACTTAGGTCTAGTAATCAAACTCTCTCTTAATATATTTAATGAACCAACAATATTTGAATTGATACACTGAAACGAATCCTTTTCAGCCATACCTACATGCTTATATGCTGCTAAGTGATAAACCTCGTCTACCCCCTCCATTGCTTTTTTAGCGGTCCATTCATCTGCAATATCACCAGTAAGTATTTCTACATAGGAATGCTTATTTTTTAACTCAATTAAATTACCTTCATTACGAGCAACAGCTCTCACCTTTTGTGGGTATAGTCTTGTTATCAGTTCTTGTCCTAGGGTTCCAGTTGCTCCTGTTACTAAAATCATATTATGTGTCTTTTAATTGGGTATCTTTTAGTTCGTCTGAAGTGATAGGTCATTATCTCGTCAGCTCCGTCATACAGGCCATCATTCCATCTGATATTACTATCATTGTCTTGGTCTTTGGCCTGCCAGAATGTGTACTTATATCTCAGGCCGCTATTCTCTAGTGTTCTACTAAACTCTTCTTCTATCCAGCCAACAGCTCCTGGTCTAGTCATCATTATCTTCCAACTGGGACTGTTGTAAAACAATTCTCTTACTGCTTTCTTATTTCTATACAGTGTCCAGAAACCACAGACGTAAGTGTTGTGATTGGAGTGAACATCTAAATCCTTTAAGAAGTCATCAGTAACCCATTTATCAACATTACCATATACCACGTCAAAGTCAGTGTGGCCATAGAAGTCGTATCCTTTAATCTCATCTTCAAACAATACTCCAAATGCCGGTCTATAATCCCACAGTTTACCAGTTCCAGGCGTTATATTAGGCTCTATCCCCAATTTATCCCTAACCCTTTGTTCGAATAACTTTAGGTTAGTCACAAGTAAGTAATCATATCCCATTGGCTTCAGTAGCTCCATATTGGCAACCCACTGATCGAACCAAGGTGGTAACTCTCCAAAGAATGGGACTATGAATAGTTTTTTAATCATACAATTCTTTTGCTCTTTTAATCGCTTGTGCTCTAGTCTCGTAATGCCCTTCTTCAAGCCACATGGCCATCTTACCATCAGCACTCTCAAAGTCAACTATATCTGAGACCTGATAATTATGTGGTCTACCAACCGCTATCTGATATGTAACTATTCTATCTGATTCTCTTATTAGTAATTCATCTTCTCCGTATTTATCGATGTAGCTCTTAAGGTCTATCCATTCCTTTTGAAAGAATGAACCCCAGCCTACTATCGTGGACTTATTACCAGTATTCTCCATTATCCTAGTTCCCTTTAGGCCTATCAACATCTCCTTGCCAGTATAAGCATTGAACAATTCATTTAGGTTATTAACTATGCAATCATCATCCTGAATATATATTATATCGTTCTTCGCTCCTAATGCCGCCAACCAACGCCGATAACACTTCTTATTATCATCGGGCTTATTAACAGCGATTATAATCTCATCAATGAAGTCATATTGGTGTAGGTTTTCAACTATCGCTCCAACTTCTTCAGGTCGTTTCCAACTTAATATGACTGCTGATACTTTTTTATCAATACCAGGTCCAGCAATTTTCCTTCTCATATAGTTTCTTGGTTTCTCTAAATATCTTAGGGTTCTTACCATTAACGTGGCAGTTAAATGCGTTCATACAGGCATAGAATACTTGAATATGCTCTATATGACCGTATTCTCCTTGGGCATCGTGTGTAGTAACCGATGTAGGGTTAAACTTCTTCAGTTCGTCTTCTATTACCTTCTGATTAAGTCTATAAAGTGTCTCATTACCCTTATTACGGTTAAAATCGCTCTCCTGAATGTCTAAATGTACTATCTTATCCTTGAGTGGGTGTTGTTCTAAGGCCTTTCGTCTCTTATCGCCGCCGTCAGAGCCTCTAACGTCTCCAAAATCTCCGAATACTATCACTATCTTGTCGAAGTCTTCAGGATTGAACCACAGAATCTCGTCATCTGGGTGTGCTACTACTAACAATTCCATAAGCAATGTTTACTTTTTATAATACTCTGTGCCTCTGATGAATCTAACTTACCATTGTGGGTTATGCCATCTTTAACTTCAGTATCAAATAGTATCTCTCCGCAATGAACACCAAACTGTCCTTTCTTAGCCATTGTTAGCCACAAGTCCCAGTCTTGGAACCTCTCTATCTTCTCATCAAAGCCTGGAAAGTCTTTAGCTCGTATCAGCGACATTGTTGAGATATAATTAAACTTTTTCAATTTATCGTAGTCATAACTGATATTACAGTACAGGTCTCCATTCATCATATATGAACCGTAGCTGTATGAAGCGTCTGGGTTCTCCTCGAGTGCTTCTAAAAGCTCTGGGATAACTCCTTGCCGCCACTTAATATCATTATCTGAGAAAAGGACATACTCAGTGTCAACCTGCTTGAAACCTTTGTTCCTGGCCCAGTTAGCACCTTTACCTTTATCACTAATCACCACTTGTTTCAGTTGGCTTGGTAGGGATGACTGTGTCAGTGTTGCTGTCTCCGTCTCCCTGTGCGGTATCACTACTGTTATTTTTCTTAGCTTGTTCATCTTGTTGTTTCTTAAAGTTTACTTTAAACTCCTCTAATTGATTTGCTACCTCTATGATTACCTTGCCTTTGTCATCTCCCTCTTTACCTAGATACACCTTTGATACTGTCTCAAATTCTCCTAGTTCAATTTTATCGGACTCTCGTTTAAGCTCTGGTCTTACCTTCTCGTCTTCTCGTTGCAACTTAGCCAGGTTCTCTTGGAATTCTTTTTGATTAGCATCATTCTCCTTAATAATTCTTTGGTTAACCTCCTCAATCTCAGCCATCTTTACCGTCAGTTTATCTTTTCTCATCAATGCCTTTAAGATAAAATCGTTTTCTATTATATGTTTCATGCCTTTATTATAATTTATTATATGCGTTAGCCCACTTGTGAGCGTTGTCTTTAATATCGTAATTATCTAAGACATATTTGTTAGCAGCGGCACCAATCATTGTTCTCTTAGCTTTATTGTTTACCATTCTAGTAACCTCATCTTCCCAATCCTTTGGGTCGTTTATAAGTACTCCTATATCATCGGTTAGCTCTGCATACGGACTGTCTACAAAGTTTGAAGCGATTACTGGTATCTCTAGCATCGAAGCCTCTAAGAACTTTAGATTAGACTTACACTTATTAAAGTAATTACCTCTTCTTGGAATAAGCATCATATCCAGTCTTAGCTGATTCAAGGTGTCTATGTAGTAATTCATATCACACCAAGGGACTTGTTCCTTGTTTTTTAGGCTGTCCCAGAATTTATACTCTTTCTTTAGTATCTTCGCTACGAGTGGATTTTCACTCCTCTTCTTATCAGTCCATAGTCCAAATAGCACTAGCTGAACATTGTTACTCTTATCTAATTTCCTTAGCAGTGGTTTAATTATTTCAAAGTCTTGGTGATACATTACCGAGCCGACTAACCCTATTCTTATCTTAGAGCCTTCATTCTTTATTGGCTCTGGCCAGTCATCTGGGTTGATACAATTTGGCAGGATAACTACATTCGGATTAATCTTTCTATATTCATCTGCCAGTGTTTCAGTAGATGTAGTTACTAGGTCACAGTTACTTACGAAGTTGTTAGTTATGTTGTTTATTTTCTTTTTGTTCTGTTCATAACCGGCTTCATCAACTCCCATGAAAGCGTGAGTGTTATCTAGTAAGAAGGTATCGTCATTATCAAATACTATCTTCTTACCTATACGCTTCAATTCCATAGCCATTTTATGATGAGCAATTGTATCTGCTCTGTGAAAGACTATCACATCTGCTGCCATAGCCTCTAGTGCAACTATCTTTGGTTCTTTTAGTGTAGCCTTTGTCAGTCCAGTATAACTCCCGCTCCATCCATTCTCTAACATAGGCATAAAGCAACGAACATACCAACAGCCGAGATAACACGACCCAATAAAATATATCTTATTCATTTAGTTTGGCTTTTAAGGCTTTATATTGCTCCTTCTCTTCCTCGTTCAACTTATCTAACGATAAGTCTTCGCTAGTTTCCTCAACCTTTTTTTCTCCTGTTCCTTCTTCAGGTCTATACGCTTCTGGATTATTTCCCATGTTGGGATTCGCAACTTGATGGGTTGGGTCGATTGCTCCTTGGATTCTTGTAAGTCGTTGGCCATTGTTGTTTATTACTATTCTTTTTCTGTGCTTGATATCTATTGGTATAGACATATAATTTCCTTTCAAACTTGGGGTAGGCAGTTTGACAACCCACCCAAGCAAATTATTTGAATTAAATAAATTGTAAAGTCTGTCTATGAAGAAGCCTTAATCCATACACCTGAAGTATCTCGGTTCTCGATAACACCATAAATGATGTCAGCAGTAACTAATTCACCTAAATATTCTTGTAAGTATGAACTTTGGATTCTAACTGTTCCAGGTTGGTCGCCCCCTGCAATATTCGCAGTAGCATAGTTGATAGCATCGCTACCAGCTAAAGCACCATTTCTATGTCCTAGAGTTACGCCAAGTCTTGAAGTAGTGAAAACTGGAATCCCGTAAAGCATTCCAACTGCCCCCTTCAATACTGGGTCAGCTCCGCCTGTATTTTGGACAAGAGTAAATCGGTCAATACCCATCACCTGTCGCCAAACTACATTAGGATGTAAGAAGAATGCTCTATCATCCATTGGTACATTAGCTGTATCCAACAGTGCGATTGCGATTCTAATGTTACTATCGTTCAAAGTTAATGCTGAAGTACCTACAATCTGAGTGAAACTATTAAACAAAGTGATAATAGAATCCTCTAGAGTAGCAGCTACAGTGTAACCAGCATTTCGAGCAAACCTTTCTTGCATTCTGTATGACTTTTTCATACTTGAAGCAATAAGGTCTTCAATAAGGAATGAAACTTCATTCCAAGTGTTGATGACCAAGTCGATTGTGCCATCAGTCTGTGCGTTCAAAGTTACCTCTGAACCAACTGTCTTAGTATTTGCACTCATTTCTGAGATGTTTGGGATGTGAATTACATCACCACCACCTGATACTTCCTCAGATAGATCTTCAAAAAAGTTTGCAGTTACTAAACCAGCTCTATAAAAGTCGTTAATCTTCGCCCCCCAAATTTCCGGTATAAATACCGCATTTGTGGTTTGCGTCATGTGACCTGTACCTAAAGCCATTGTGTTTATTTGTTATAGCTCTAACCTTTATTCGCAGCCTCCCATTTTTTCTTATGGTCCTCCTTTGACTCGTTTTCAACGTAATCAGGTGTGGTTTTAGATCCAGCTCTACCAGAGGCAGGTAGTGCAGCTTCCGCTGACTTAGTGTCTCTATCGGCTTTCTCCTTCAAGGCCACAATAGTAGGGTCTTTCTTTGCTTCAGATAATGTAATCCCTTTAGACTTAGAAACCATCTCCATAGCGTCAACTACTTCATCTGATTCCCCGGTCAAGGCATTTACATCACTAGCAACCTCCCTAATATTTCGGTCTTCGCTAGGTTTATTAAGTTTGTCGCCTTCTGGCGGTTTAGGTGTAGCATCAGGTTTTTCTCCTCCTTCAGGTAGCGTACCTTCTGGTGGTTTATTGGCGGTAGCTTTGTCTCGCCATTCTCCTTTCTGTCTAATTGCTGTTCCTAAGTTTTTTTGAGATTCTAGGTTATCAGCAGTAAGTGAGTCAATAAGGTCTCCTTGTGTTTCCACATCTAAACCATGTTTCTCAATTACCTCTGCCTTAATCTCATCCTCTCCTTTTGGAGTGAACTTGTCATCTGACATATTTTTTTATATTTTAATCCCCATTTGGGGTTAATAAATTACTTGTATATTTCTTTTGTAGCCTCAGCTACGTGAGAAATTGTATTCAGTTTCTTAAATACATTATTAACAATCTTCTCAGCCTCTATCCGGCCTATATAATCAATAGCAATATCATCTTTAGCCTTATCAGTGTTTATCCCTTTAAGGTTATTACCAATCTCTTCTTCAAATATCTTCAGTATCTCAAGCCAACCGGCTGTCATCATAGTTCGTTTTATTGCTTCTTCGTTCATTATTTTAATTTCAAATATAACTTAGCTACTGCTTCTTCTGGGGTTTTGCCTTTTATTTTTCTATCTCCCCAACCACAGGCAAGCCAATCATTTTCACTGTGTCTCCATAAATGACTAAACCCATCACCACAAGCCTCTATAAGTTCTGATAGGGTAGGAATTTTAGCAACAGCACTACCTTCTAATTCTTTCTGAGTCCATTTGTCGCCATCTCTAGCTGTCCAGTATTTACCATCAAAACTAATTAGTTGGGTTAATCCATCTTCCCATACCACTTGCATTGCCTTTATTCCCATCCCACCAGAATAACTTGGTAATTGAGGAAACCCAGCGTCTTTAAGTTGTTTAGCTAGTTTATAGTCCATCTATTTTAATTTCTTTGGTTTAGCGTCTACTCTTCCCTGTTTAGGAAGCAATACCTTTTGTTTCTTGGGTAAGAACTTGCTTAGTGGCATTGTCTTTTTTACATTGTTTCTTGGCATATAATTTTTAGTTAGTATCTACCTTAGATAATAAGGCATCTTCCTTAGGTTGCTGTGGTAAAGCTCCTCCACCAGCTTGAGCTAGTTGCTCAATCTGTTGAGGTGACATTCTCCACCACTCAATACCATTGTTCTCTAAGTATTGCTTAAAGATAGGTATTGTCATTATAGCCGGGTTAGCCTGTACCAGTTGCAAAGCATTGAAGTAAGCGTCATTCTGTTGCTGCTTATCAAAGCTCTCACCAGATATATTGAACTTAATACCATATTCAAAGTTAAAGAAGTCCTTAGGTATCTTAAACTGTCGGCCAGTCTCTTCAATATCGGACAAAGCATTATCACCGGCTTCAATAATCTCCTCTGGTGTTATTACCTTACCTTGACGATTACCTTTGGCTAGTGCCTCAAGCTCTCGTCTGGCTCTTACTCGATCATCATACTCTTTAATATCTTCAGCGAATCCAGCAATGTTTATAAGCTCCTCTTTCTTCCACCCGGATACTAGCTTAGGCATTATGTCGTCCATTAGTATCTCAGTCAGTCCGCTACCTACCCTATCTCTAGTGGACTTAAACGCACTCTTAGCAGCGTTAGCTAGTGTAGCAAGGCTTCTAAACGGTGTACCTGATGGTAAGGCTTCACCCTGAACGATATCAGGAGTAAGACTTACTCTATCGGCTTGAGCTTCTATGGTGCTTAGTTCGTTAAGCAAGACAGTGAAGGCTCTATTGTCTATTCCTATCTGTTGTAAGTCCTCAGAGTTAATAATCTGACCGTTCTGAGCTTGTTCTAATATATTGTTATTAGTACCAGCGTCAGTAGCTCTTAATATTAAGAGTGAGGCTATTTCAGTAGCCTGAGCATTTTGATTGACAACAGTATTAGCTCTCTCTTGTAGCTTATATAGTCGTTCAACAATACCTATTCTCTGCCACCGGCCTCTGTATTTGCCAATGTGAAAGTCTCGATATTTATTGTCTTCAAACTTAATCTCCTCTTCAAATAGTATAACCTCGTTGTCTCCGAAGTTAAACCCAAATTGATGAACATAACGTGGCTCGTCTTCTTCAGTCTCTCCAGTAAATTCCCAAATTTCGTACACGTTACCCTCTCCTGGTTCTTCTTTCAACACATTGGTCACTGCTCCATTAATCCAAGATGCCTGTTTAGCTCTTAACTCAAGCGGCGTTAGAAAGTGAATCTCTACTACTGGTGTTTCTTTAATACTCTTAGCAGTCTGATCAAAGTATATGTTTCTTAAGTCAACCTCTTGTAATTCAGGTGCTTTAACTCCAGGAATAGGTACTACCTTCCATATAGCTGAGCCAAAAGCGGCTACACCGTCTACTAAGTCATCTAACATGGTAGCTGTGCCATTCTCTTGCATCCACTTACGGAACTTAACTCTAAGAATCCAGGCCTGAAGCATATTAGTATCACCGACACCAAATGGTACAAGGTCCTTTGTATCAAGATCAATGTTCTTAGCAGTGTGAGCTATTCGTGAACTCGATAAGTCCCAAAATATAGCGTCCTGATTTGAACACTCAATAAACCTCTGATTAAGATAGAGGTTAATGCGTTTGATGTTTTCGTATTGATTGAAGTTGTAGCCTTCGACAATCTCCAAGGATTCAGTCTTGAACCTTGTGATTATGTCTTGGACTTGTTCTGATACTTTCATAATTACCTAAAGTTAGATTTGTCTTGTTTTTTAAATTGGCCAGAGTTGTCTTTCAATTTGATTGGTGATAACTCAAACCACATCCTCATAAGTAAGCAGTCTAGGTCATCAGGACTCCTACCTATATTTTCTTTAATTATTTCTTTTGGCACTAAATGTTTTTTAACATCTTCATCAGGTTTATTGTCTTTAAGTTCACTTAGCTCTTCTTCTATATATTCTTTTAATTCCTCATCATCGGTATCTATTCTTATTTTATGTTTATTAACCTTATCGGCCAACATCCATCCACACTGGTCTTTCAAATATCTAAAGTTATCCTTTTGTGCCTGTAGTACAATCTTTCCATTCTTTATAACTCTTACCTTTGTTGCATCCTTTCTTTCCAGCACACTAGAGTTGGCTATAAAACCGTTGATACCTTTCATTTGGTCTATAAATCCACCACCCACTCCAACTTCATCAGCTATTGTATGACTGTAAGGTATTTGTTCTTCAATCAATATTTCCTTTATTTCGGTAGATGTTATGGCTGTGTCTTTCTTCTCCCACTGCTTTATCTTATAAACTCTAAATCCCTTAAATAAATATAACTTAGTTTTGTCCTTACCTTTACGAGCCACATCAATCACAGCATACTTGTCTTCACTCTCATCAACTGTATTGGTCCATATATCTTGTATAGCGTTGTAATCAATTAATCCATTTTCATCATCATCGTAATCCCAGTTACCACCCTTTAATCTTTGTCTAGTGGCCTTATCAGTAATCTCACTCAATTGTTCACCATAAGTATCGGCTGTGTAATAATTGTCAGAATAAAGTGATTGTATATATGCGTATGTTTTACTTAGTACACCATCTTTAAACGGCTTCCAAATTATTCTCTTTAACCAATTCTTCTTAGGATTACAGGTAAGCAGCATTTTAGGATGTAGATTGTATTCCTTGTTCAAGTGCCTACCAATACGAGTCTTTAAAACGTCAAACGCCTTAAATGGTATTTCACCGGCCTCTTCTAACCAACCCCCAGTATATTCAGTAGAACCAAATCTTTCAAACAATGGGTCGCTTGGCTGATAATCTACATCAAGTAAATCAATCTTACTTCCATTGGTAAACTCTATATAATTGTATTGTCCGTTTAGTTTCCAATCTTCTGGCGGTATATTGTGATACTTACAGACTTTCTTCCATGTCTCATAACTACTGGACATCAATCTCTTTAGCTCTTTTCTACCTATAAACCATTTAGTACCAGGATATTGGTAACACATAGTTAGCAGCCATTCGCATCCCAACCAAGATTTACCACCCCCAGCTCCTCCACCAAATAAAATATACTTAGTTACAAAATCAAGAAGTTTCTCCCACGCCCTTTCCTGTTTCGGTAGTGGTTTTATTGTCGGTCTTATCTCTATCATTGCTTATAAAATTAAATCCTCCCACAAAATGTCCCTTAGATGTAACGTCTAACTTATCAACAAACTTTCCCTTCAACTTATAATAAGAATCAATAGCTCTCATTCTAATATTCTCATCACCTTCTCTGATTAATTTGAAATGCTCTCTCTTAACAGCATCGTCATTAAAGCCTCGTTCTTCTAGCAATTCGTCAATTCTTTTGATAATACTTGGTTTTCTAAGGTATTCAGTAGCCATTGACGAAGCAATTTTATATGCATTATCAGCTAAATCTTTATCATAATTATCTAAACCTTTCTTACCTACGAATTCTTTATCTTTAATGTCAAAAGCAACAAGTGCCGCTAATGTACCATTACCGACATTATCTAGCCATTCTTGGCAGAATATTTCTTGCTTTTGAGTTATCTTGTCACTCATCCTATTTCTTCTTCTTACGCTTTTTCTTCTTCTCTTTTGTTGTGTGTCCCGGCATTTGATTATTGGTTAATATTATTGGCCCTAAACACATTGTTTAGGATAAATACCCGAACTCACGCTCAGGGCTAATAATACTAACTATACCGAATCCTCCGAAACTATATGGACGTTATATTATTTGATTCCTATGTTTTAGAGGACTCAGTACATGTTAAAGCATATCAACGTAAGTCGCATGAAAAAACAGTCAATAAACTTCCTTACCTTAATACTATCAAATTTGATACACACTTTCAACCTTTTGTCAACCCCTAATGTTGCTATTTTGTTAATTTGCTATTATTTGCTTGGTAAAACCAATTTAACAAGCAAATGAGGTAATGTTTATGGGGTTTTTTGACTTTGCTGTATTTTGCTTGGTAAGAATGCCATCAATAGCAAGATTGTTTACCTCACTGCCGTTTTTAACGCAGTGATGTTAACAGGATTGATTTGCTAGGTAGCTAGTTAACTACTATAGGTTACCTAGCAAATTTTACCTAGCAAATACCTTGACATATTACTCTTTTAATGTTTCTACTATTATCTCTGTCTGACTGCTAATATTATCACTTTGACAATAGAATATAGTATTCCAATTAATTTTTTTACCATCAATTTCACTCATGCCCATAGCTTTTAGCTCCTTACCAGTCTTTGATTCTATCCTTTTATCCCTTATAAGGTCATCACAAGCCATTTTTAAGTTACTTTCAGCTATTGAATCATAGTATTTCTTATCACTAGCTGCTATTTTCAATAATCTATCCCTAGAATAATACTCATTACTGTCAATCAACACACTCAGCACAAAATCTGTACACATATCAATAGACTTTCCCTTATCATTGGCCAGGCCATCATATTCCCAATAAGTCTTCTTTTCCTCTTTTTCATATCTAACATTTACAGCAATCTTGGTTATACTCTCAGGTCTTCTAGACTTACACTGTTTAATAGTCATTCTGTCAACTATCCTACCCTGCAAATCTGTTTCTTTAGAGCTTTCCAACATTAAGTGACTAGCAGCCTTAGCGATTATCTCTGTCGTACCTCTAGAGCTGTTCATACCCTGTTTTTCGCCCTGTGAGGGCTTTCTATGGTGATGTAGGTATAAAATGGTAACTCCAGTCTTAGCGATCATCTGGAGCATTTTTACGTTGATTTCCTTCATGTCACCAGACTTGTTCTCATCTTTATCATGTATCATGGTTAAAGTATCAAAAACTATAAACTTATAGCCATGTTCCTTAATAGCATTCATCAACCATATATATTTAGCCTCATCATCTATTGCCCAGAATTGCTCATATATATAATCAATATCAGCAGGTTCACCAATAATTGCTTGATACCGACTGGCTATAATATCAGAGTCCATTTCCTGGTCTATAATTAAAGTCTTACATTTAGTGGTTTTAAACTCACCAAATAAATCTTCACCACTAGCAATAGCTTTAGCCATAATCATTGCCAAAATACTCTTACCCTTTCCACTTTCAGCAGTTAGAGCTGTTATTGCATTCTCAGGAACCATCTTATCAATTAAATAAGGGAACTCCTTAATTTTCATTTCAAATAATTCACTACCGGTGGTAATTACAAAATCAACCTTAGGTTTTGGCAACTCCTTTGGCATATCCTCAAGTTTACCTCCAATATGGTCATTTATTCCGTAGTTTTCTTCAAACCACTTAAAAGCACCAGCACTGTCTAACTTAAGTAAGGTTCTAACTAAATGAAATGGAGTATAACCTTCTTTACCGTCAGTTCTTTTTGGTATATGGTCTGAACCGCCCCAATGGATTAAGTTTTTACCAGTATGATTAACAAAACAGGCCAACTCCTTATCCTTGCCATTGTATTTAAATTTTTGAGTAGCCGAATCGTAAGTTACATCTAAATTAGTAATTTTCAAAAAAACATCTTCAACTGGAATATCATTTATTGGAAAATCACCAACCTCTTTCTTTGATTCCTTTTCTACTTCTTTAACCTCAAGTCCAAGCTCAGTAACCATGTTAAGTAGATTAGATTCAACTTCACTTTCAAACATTATCTTAACCTCAACACTTCTCTTAACTGAATAACAGCCAGGAACTCTCATTAATCTAGCAACATTCACACAATTGTGGTCGCTTTTTAATCCAGTTTCTTCATCAATCATATTATGAAGGTCCTGTAATGCTCTTTTAAACTGGTTTTTATCATGAATACAAACCTCATTACCAATAAAATGGACATGAAATCCACCACCAGTAAATATAATGTAGCTGTAGTCAGTAAAATTAGATGAATTATCCAATGCTTTCTTCAGCCGGTCGAAATCCTCACACTTTAATTCATCAAAATCAAAGGCGATATGCTTTCGTTTCTTAATATCGGTATCACAGCACCGCTCTTTTACCTTTGGATCAACTCCAGTGCAGAAGTAAACGTCACCATTCCGATTAAACTTAGTTATATCAACCTGGTCACCATGGGGAATATTAACAATACCACCACTATCAACCTTACCATTAGCAAAGCCAACTTGTATGTCAGTCCCTTCTATCTCTATTCTCTTAAAAAAATTATTCATTTATTTGTCACTTTCCTGTCAATGTAGTGGCCAGGAATTAAATCTTGGGAAAGTGCCCGACCACTACATTGACGACTTAATTAGTTATTGTTTTTTATTGATATAGCATTCTTTATATCTGGCAATCGCAGCACTCCATTTTAGCTCTACTCCATCAAATTCTAACCCCATGAAGTTTGAACAAGTTGGTAGTTCTTCGAA
>SDBT01001707.1_pt1 | contig 39051 bp, 30 predicted proteins | sample 2277101 | NCBI WGS metagenome assembly SDBT01 (sample SAMN10404973, study PRJNA504765) | marine sediment metagenome | isolation source: marine sediment core GS10_PC15, 103 cmbsf | place: Arctic Ocean: Southern Knipovich Ridge | collected 2010 | reverse complement strand
CTAACTTTTATACCCCTTTAAACCTTCCTCTTATTTTATTCTACTCCCTTTTCCCTCTCCGTAGTTAAATTTGCTTTTTTGTAACTTCTTAACTTTTTTTAGCTCTTTTCCTCCCCATAGTTAGGAGACAACAATTTAGACGAAATCTCAGAAAATGAAACTCTTTCATAATAATTCTTAAAAGAATAGTTAGAAAAGTAACCTTTAGTTATCATTCATTATTTTCATAAAGAAAAGCTATTGAGTATAGAGGTGTAATACGTTGATTCAAAATATTGAATTCTTAGAGAAGATGTGTAATGCTTTTGGACCCCCTGGTCACGAATTAGAGGTAGCTAGAATTGTTAAGGATCATGTGAAGAATTTTTGCGATGAGGTATATAACGACAAAACTGGTTCCCTAATATTCAAGATTGGTAATACTGGGCCTAAAATTATGATTGCTGGGCATATTGACGAAATTGGTTTCCTTGTAACGGGTGTTGATAAACTAGGATACTTAACATTCAGTCAAATTGGTGGTTGGTGGGATCAGAGCTTATTAACCCAAAGAGTTTTAATCCGTACAAAAGATGGGAATACTTATAGAGGGATTATCGCCGCTCCACCACCACATGTATTACCAGCAGAAGCTCGGACTAAAGTTGTTACAAAAGACAAAATGTTTATCGATGTGGGGTGTAAAAGCAAGAAGGAAATCGAAGAATTAGGTATTGAGATAGGAGATCCTATAGTACCTGATTCCAAGTTCGAAACAATTAAGCGAACTCAGATAGAGAAGAAAGATAACGAGGAAACCAAAAAGGAAGTTACTCTTGCAGTAGGAAAGGCTTTTGATGATAGAATTGGGGCGTTTATTGCTGCTGAAGTCATTCGAAGGTTTAAAGAAGAAAATTTAGCACATCCAAATCAAATATTCGGTGTTGCTACTGTCCAAGAAGAAGTAGGATTACGAGGCGCACAAACGTCTGCTAATGTCATCCAACCAGATATTGGTATAGCGTTAGATGTTGACATTGAGATTGTAGTTCCAGGTGTGTCGCAATGTAAAGCTCCTTCCGAGATGTCAAAAGGATTTTCAATCTTAGCTGGTGATGCTTCAATGATCCCAAATCCTCGTTTCAGGCATTTTGTCATTGATTTAGCTAAAGAATTGAAGATAGATTATCAGAATAGTGTGGTTATGGGTGGAGGTACAGATGCAGGTCGAATCCACTTAACTGGTTCAGGTTGTCCATCGTTAGTAATAGGAATACCAACACGTCATATTCACTCCCATAATGGTATTTTAGACCTTGCGGACGTTGAAAAAGCAATTACTCTTATTGTTGAAGTAATCAAAAGACTGGATCAGAGTACAATAAACAGTTTCACCGAAATATAAACTTTTTATTTATCTATTCAGAATGCATTGGTGTTACTGTCACACCACTCCCTTTTTTCTTTGTTTCATCTATTAGAGTTTATTATCTTCTGTTTTTTTTTTCATCTCTTCCAATATCTCATTGATTTCAGAATCTATTTTTTTACTATCTTTTTTTTTCATCAAATCGTTGATTATTTCGTCCGCTTCCTTATCAGAAGATTGAGAGTTAGCATGATTTACTGTTGGAATGGATTTTTCTCTAGATATGAATTTTTGAAACTTTCTTATAAGTAACTTACGGTTTGATCTCATTTTAATCTTTTTTGGGTTTAATATTTGATATGCGACGTTTTTAAAATTTTTGAATTGATCATGATTTCCTATTCTATCTTGGGAGATAAAGGGAATTAATTTCTGAATTTCAGTTAAGAATTCGAGTTGAGCTTCAAGATCGAGTGTATTAACTAACTGTCTTTTACTATTTTCCACAGTCTGCTTACTTCCTTGGAAATCTAGATTGGACATTTTTTCATCATATTTCTTCTTGTAACTTTCCTCCAATTCTTTAGATTCCTTATATTTTTTCCCAATTTTCGATATGAGGTTCTCTAATTCTTCTTTAAAATCACTAAGTTGAGATATTTCTCTTTTTCCTTTGACCTTTCTTAATAATCCATTGATTGGCATTCTTCACACAATCATCCTAGTTTCTTTTAATTCTTTAAAAATTATTTGAATTGGTATAAATAAGCACTCCTAAACAATCTGATAGCACCTTATTTGGACTTTTTCTCATTGTATTCTTATTAATCAGTAAAAACTGATTTTTGAGAAAGTAAAGAAAAATTCGTTTATGAGAAATAGTTAAATTTAATAATATATCTTCCAATTTAACCTAAATCAACTAAAATTGGGGAATTTATGCAAAAAGTTAAGCTTGTTTTCATTGATTTTCAAAAAGACAAATGGAAACCAATATTAGATTCAATTGATGAAACAAGGCAGTTTTATTTAACTTTCTCAGATTATGAATTTGATAATCTTATTACCAGTCGTGTTGTACAACACTTTGGATGGACCACAGACTTATTAGACCAATCTATTAATCCAATCTACGAAATTTCTGTTCATGTAATCTTCATGGATTATCTAAAAAAGCATGGAATTACTCAATTGTTTATCTCTAAGCACGGAAGGGAGTTTGATGATATATATTCATACATAGAAGGTATGAGCATCTTGGCATTTGAAGGAATAAGCAGGGCTCACACTATCTATTCGATCAATTCTATTCTAAGAATTATCAAGTACTCTGCCATCGATGTTCCAGTTGACAAACCTACAATCAGAATTTTAGTGCCTAATTATAATTTAGATAGCAACTGGGTTAAACGATTGGAAACAAATTCTGATTTAGTATGTATTTCAGATGATATCAGGTTATTTTTAAAAGAGATAAGTCCTTATCATTTTATTGATTATTCATTAAGTAGAAATTATCATCATACCTTAGGGGGGTATGTTCGACCTTTAGAAGAAATTTTAAAGATTATATAATGAAAGGAAGAGTGAGTTAAATGGCAAATAATTCAGTATCTGGCTTTGAATTTAAAAATAAAACATGTGGTGAATGTGCATATTTAACTGACAAAGCACAAATAAAATATCGAGATTTAACTGAGAAAAACGCTGGTTTATGTCGTTTATATATATTACATGACAATTTTGCACTATTGTTGAAAAATGAAATTGCATGCCCAGAATTCATATCCAGAAATTAGCTTTAAAGGCAATTTGATTATTAAGCATTTTTTATGTTTGTATTCATGAATGGATTCATGGAGCAATCCTAAAAAAAACCAGTAAATCCTGATACTAGGAACTCCCTTGATGAAGACTTGTTGAAATGAATCTTTTTTAATTTAGAGTAATGCAAAGAGGAGTTTTACCAATGCTTATAATAAACCCGTGATATCAACTAATAAATTCCCCAGTAATCCTTTTAAATATACGAAATGATTACTTCATGATTGTTATATTAAATAATAAGGGATGATAATATTTTATAAGGGATGATAATAAGGGATGATAATATTTTATAAGGGATGATAATAAGGGATGATAATATTTTATAAGGGATGATAATAAGGGATGATAATAAGGGATGAATAAGGGATGAATAAGGGATGAATAAGGGATGATAATATTTTATAAGGGATGATAATATTTTATAAGGGATGAATAAGGGATGATAATATTTTATAAAAACAAATCAATGAGAATGACCATAATATTTTGGATTTTATTGTTTCAAGTTCAAACCTTTTATGATCTCACAATTCTACAGCAATCAGTCGTTAAACCACCTCCAACCTCTTCATCAATACCATCAATGATTTCAAACAACTCCTCAATCGTCACTTCTGAAATCCCATTAATAACTCCTAAATTATTAGTAAATCAAAATGTTTCAATCCTTTTCATTGTAGACAATGCTAAGGTTATTTTATCATATTGGGATGAAACATTCTACAATTTTATGACATTAAATTTAAGTTTCAGTGTTACTTACCATACAGCCAATGATTCCTATAATTATACTGGCTATGATGCCATCGTCATTTCAAAATCAGTCGGTACCAGCCCTGTTGGATCGTTAACGAATGCAACTATTCCAATATTAACTATGGATAATTCAAATTGGGATGAATTTCACTTAGGAACAGGTTCTATTTACGTTCCTCTAGATGAAATTTGGAATATTACTTTTGAACCTCATTATATTTTGGAGGATGAGACAGCTGGTGAAACTGTAGCAATATCAAGTGCTGGTAGTAGTACTAATGCCTTATTGGGGTTTGATAATATTTCTTATCCACAAGGATGTGAAGTTAAACAATTAGCTTACACTACTACTAAGGATTCTGAATCTTCTACTTTAGTAACTTTGGAAAAAGATGCTCTAAATTTTAATTTATTTCAATCTAAGGAAAGACGAGCGTATTGGGGAGCAACAGGTTTTAAGGGAAAATTTGGTTCCATTCTATTTACAACTTATGCATGGGAATTGTGGAATAAAACACTTCACTGGATTTTGTATGATGATTACAAGGGGAATGCAACGATTAATGTTCAAGTACAGAACCTTGATAGCAAGAATATTAAAAGTGCTAATGTTCAACTAAAAGATAGTACTAATGCCTCTCTGTTTTGGGATGAGACTACAACTAACTCAGGTATAGCTACTTTTACAAATATACCTTGGGGTGAGTATAATATAAGTGTATCGTTTTCAACGGAAGTTAATAACACACTTACCAATCTTGAAATTATACCTGAACTTACATATACGAAAAATAGGTCATTTGATTATTTTGTTACCTTAGATGTCATTATTGACAATATTAATCCTGTTATCGTTGAGATAAAATTTGATAATAAAACTTCTACATTCTATGCAAATGTAACAGATGACAGTGAATTCGATGTTTACTTAAATCTGACGGCTCATAATCTTAGTACAGGAGCAGTTGAAATACATCTTCAAAATTTCACAATGGTTCCTTTATCAGATGATACATATTATAATGATTCAGCATTAGATTCTCTTCCAGTTAACAGAGTTAATATAACCTACAATATTATTGCGGAAGATTCATTTGGAAATTCCTATGCATCTCCCATTCAAACATTTGCATTTGATGAAGTTCCTCCTATAATCTGGAATTCGCATTTTGATAATTCCACTTCAACATTTTTTACTAATGTCAGTGATGACAGTCTGATAAAATATGTCAATCTGAGTTTAACTATTCGTAATATTTCTACAGGATTTGTTGTACCACCCTACTTACGTAAAAATTATTCAATGGTCTATCTATCAGGTAATACTTATTTTAATGATACTGCGTTAGATCTCCTTGCTAATTCTGATGTGAATATTACTTACAGTATAATCGCTGGGGATATTTATGGAAATTATTATGAAACACCTAATGTGACATTTGATTTGGGAGATACCACAGCACCAGAAATTCATATTTATAACGCTACTGATTATGGTAATGGGACTATCGTCTTTTATGCAAATATAACAGATGAAAATGGTATTCAAGCCCCTGTTGTTCTCGATATTAATGGAACTCATTATAATATGTTCGAAAATGCGTCGAATTGGTGGATTTATCGGGGTGAATTCGAATATGGGATTAGTTTGAACTATACAATTTACTCTGTTATTAACACAATCGGAAATGAAAATGGAACGAAAACATATCCAGCAAAAATAGGTTCGGAAATCCACATTCCATTAGATCTAACACCTCCAATCATTAATCAACTTATTGATTATCCAAATTACAGCTCTATTCTTAAGCATGAGAAAGGAAATGTTACATTTCTTGTAGAGATAGAAGAGAATCCTTTCGGGAGTGGCGTTAATGATTCCAAGGTAGAACTATTCCTGGTGATTAATGGGAATTACACTGAACATCTCATGACCCATCATGGAGATAATATCTTTTTCTTTGAATACACTTTTGAGTATAATGATTCCATTGTTTATTGGATTCGAGCTTTTGATAATGTTAATAATTGGATAAATAGTACGAGGTTACCCGAACTGGGATCTTATACGATAAATGATAATGAAGACCCAATAGTCACTTTTTGGATTGATGACCTTGGAAACGGTACGATTAAATTTTATGCTGATGTATCTGATTGGCCTGATAACAACACTGCATCAATGTTATTTTACACAACCAATTATCCTATAGATTGGCTTATCAGCTCAATGGACAAAATAGATGATAATTTGTTCCAGGTTGTAATTTCATTTAGTTATCAAACACAGAATATATGGTATTATGTGAATACCACTGATTCAGAAAGTAATAGTATTCAAACATCTGAAAAATCTCTTTCACTAGTAGATACCGTTGTCCCAGAAATACAAATGACATATATCAACTCATCTGTTAATGATGGAGAAATCTCAATATTCGCTAATGCTGTTGATCCATTTGGTGAGTTATTATATGTGAATAATACTTTTTTTGCTAATATTACTTACCAATCTACCACCACTACATATGAGATGAGTTATGATTCATTTTACAATTATAATCTAACTCTCAATTATCCTTTTCAAACGATTTTGACTGTAACAATTTATGTAGAAGATGAACTAGGAAATCTAGGGAGTATCACAAAAACAATCTTCGTTGATGATATTACTCCTCCTAAAATAATGCAATATGGTGAAATTGACCACCAAAATGGTACAGTGACGATCTGGGCTGAAATTATTGAAGGTGTAAATGGAAGTGGGTTATTAGAGGATAACTCATCTGTTCATCTTGAATACATTTATTCTAATGAAATAATTCCTGTGACTATGGAATGGAATGGCACTAAAAATTTCTATTCATTTTCTATTGAAGGGTTTATTCCTGATAATTCTTTTTCTTTTGGAATAATTGCTGTTGATAAAAATGGGAATATCAATCAAACGATTCCAAAGATATTTTCAATAGGAGATACCGTCAATCCAGAAATTATCGGTTATGGTACCATACAAGAAAAGATAAATCATACTCATATTAGCATTTATTTTTGGGTTAATGCTATTGATCCATTCGGAAGTGTTTCTACAGTTATCTTATCATTTGAATACAGTTATTTTTTCTCATCACATATAAATGAAATATCAATGACGCCTAATGGAACTCATTATGTGTTTGAGGATTTAGTTCTAATTTGTAACACTACATTTAATTATACAATCTTAATAGCAGATAGTTTTTCTAATGCAGGTAGCCATACAGAACTGGATGTAAAAACACTAGATTTCTCACCCACAGAAGTATCTGATCATGGAGTAGATTATCCAACATCAGAACCTGGTAACATCACCTTCTGGATTGAAATAGAGGAGAATTCTTTCGATGATGAGACAGTTACATTGATCATCTATAATCATACCTCTGATGAGCTACTAATGGCTGAAACTCTCATGACTAATAATGGGACTCATCATTATCTATCATATCCAATAAAATACAATACAAATATAACTTATATCATGAATGTGGCTGATCCTGGATCACTTCTCGGTTATTATGAGATAGAGAGTCCTACTAACACAATTCAGATGCAAGACAATTGTGAACCTGTAATTCATAAAAAAGGCTCTATACAAATTAATGACACACTAATTTTCTGGGCAAACATATCAGACTGGGGTTCAAACATAGCGGATGTCTTCCTATATTTGAATTTCAGTTCCCAGAGTGCAACTGGAGGGATTGGAGCAGAACAAGTTGTTTATTCAATGGAACCTAATGATACAAAGGATATTTACACATATAATATAAGTATCACAGAAGAGGGAGAATACAGTGGGTTTATAGTAGTTTATGATCAAGAAGGAAATGTTGCTACTATTGATATCGTTCCAAAATCTGTTTATCTACCACCAGAAAACATACCTGAATCCGGAATTGATCCTCTAGTAATCGTTGGAGCTATATTAGGAACCATAATAATTTTTGGTAGTGTTTTAATGATCGTGCGGAGTTACAGAAAACGAACTAAAGAAAAACAGACCTTAACGAAGAGCTTTAAACAAAAGTTAACATTGATTCCTAATATATATTCTCTTATAGTCACATCAGGAGTCGGTGTTCCAATCCTCAATGTAACAAATGTACTCTACCTTAAAGATAGTGAAATGAATGGCGCCTTGAGTGGATTATCTGTTGGTATAGATAGCTTCTTGGAGTCTTTTCAGTCAGATTTTATCAGTCAGCTACAAGAAGATAATGTGATATCTGATGATACGAGCTCCCAAACTCGATTAAGCTTAATTGAGAAACAACGAGTCCAAATTCTCATAGGAGCATCCCCATCTTACAGAATGTTTCTATTTTTAAAGGAAAAACCTTCAGATTATATTAGAGAATTATTTCACGATGCTCTAGTGCAAACTGAAAGAAATATTCCCTTAGAAGAACAAGGAATCGTCGATGAATCCATTATTGCACCTCGAGTATTTGCTATTCTTCAAAGTAGACTTCCAATTCTTCTTCTTTATCCTTTCATGATCGATATTAAGAGGGTAGTAGAACTAGATGTTGCATTAAGACAGGGGGATGTGGTCGGATTGTCAAGAAACGAAATTGACGCGTTAAAGCAATTAATAATGGTAAAATCATTGAATCTCCCACGAAATGAGATTAAACAGAAAATCAACTCTTTTAATAAAATTGTGACAAATAATCGAATGGATAAAACTGGAAAACTCATTTTCACTGAAGCAGCTAATATAATGGAAAATTTACTTGGAATCCATGTGGAAATAATATTCCAAGCATTATGGAAAGGATGCTCACCAGATATGAAGATTATTATTCCTGGAGAGAAAATTAAGTTTGATTGATCCTAATATTTGAAATTAATTATTTGGTATGAAAATCTCAATTTTTGTTCCTTTTCCATTGTTTGAGGAAATAATTAGGTCCCCTTGATGCTCCTTAATTATATATTTAACGATATACAACCCTAATCCCAACCCTCCAGTTCTTTGGCTAGACATTTTTGATGAAAATGCTTTTAAACGCGAATCTATAACTTCTTTGGGGATACCCTCCCCAAAATCCATTATAACGATGTACAAACCGGTAGTTTTCCATGTAACATTTAATTTTACCTCATTAGAAGTATATTTACATGCATTTTCAAGAACATTGAAAACTGCTTGAGATAACCTATCGATATCTACTAAAATTTGATTTTCTTTTTCAAGTGAAACTGGTGGTTGTTTAAAATTATGAATAACCCTATCAGTATATATCCATACTCGTAAATCCTGTAAAATATTCTTTTTAAAATCCTTGAAAGCTATACGTTTTCTTCTAATCTCAAATATTCCTCTTTCGATTTTACCTACATCTTGTACTGACTCAATTAATTTCTGTAATCTATCAACATTTCTAGTTATAGTATTAAGGAGTTCTTTGACAAGGTCATTTTCAAGATAGTAATATATCTCTCTATCAATAAGATTGATCTTAGAGAAGAAGGACATCTCACCAGTGAAAAGATTGAGTCATTCATTAAAGAAAAATTAAATTCCCGTTATGATAATATTGGAACTAATATTTCGTTTGTTGAAACATCTGCAAAGACAGGGGAAAACGTAGAAAAGGCTTTTGAAACACTTGGGATCAAAATTTTAGAAAATCTATACCATTAAAATAAAAGAATTTATTGATTGAAATTCGTGTTTATTGAAGATCAATCAGTTCTAGGAATGCTTCTATTCGTGTCCATGCTTGTTCATCACCAAAATTTCTACTATCACACATGTCACCTTCAATTATTACTCCTGGTAAGCTTGTTTTTTCAGTAACTTCTCTACGTGTAATTGGTTGGCCTAAACTGTAGCGCTTACAACTTCGCATAGAGTGATATAATATTCCATCACAATCGTACTCTTTTGATAGACGACCAATCAAATCGATTTTATGTTGCAATGTTTTATTCAGGTAAATATTAGAATATAAAACTGCAGCATCTCGCAATAAATCACCTGATTCATTGAGTTTGTATCCTTGACTCCACGCTTGAGTATATGTATCTACAGGAAATACAACACCTTTTATAGAGAGTGAATTAAAGAACTCATATAAATTAAACCAGATTGGTATATTATCCCACAAAAGTCGATACTTTTCAGGAACAGTTATGGCACCTAGACCATTATCAACACGCTTTTGAACTTCAGAAAGAACTTCCTGGTAAGTTGAAATAGTTTCAGGCTTTCCCCGTTGAGCAACAACAGGAGCCATTAAAAGAAACCGATCAGCACAATTTAAAGGACTAGGCTTTTTCTTCCCTAATTCTAAAATTTCGGTCCAGAGATCTGCAGCTTTTAGGGAATTCTTCATTGTTTCATCCATTGTTTCTTGATTTAATTTTCTTCCCATCTGTTTTTCAAGGAATGCGATGAAGTTCTGAAGTTGATTAGCCAGATAATCAATATAATAATTAGGAATAGAGTCTCCTAGAGGAGGTGTGTCGAAGAAGAACATAGGGATTTTGTAAATTCTAGATAAATCTTGATACCATTTGAGTACTGTACCACAGATATTATTACCGCAGATTAGCATATCTGGTTTCGCTAAACCCCCTGTTCCGTCAATCTCTGACATTGGAGTAGGTGGTTCAGGTGAAAATATGCTACCAAATGATGTACGAGCGTATGCGCACAAATCAGGCCCATATCCATGGGCTTCAGCAACCTGACATAAACGAGTACTATCTTTTGCAGCACCTGCGATTGCTCCATACTGTTCAGGATATAAGGGGATAATATCCATAGCAATTAAAAATTCAACAGGCCCCCCTGATGTAACCCAAGCAACTTTTTTCCCCTCATCATAAAGGTAAGGATTTTTACTTTGAAAATAATACATGGCCATTTGGTTTTTGACGCTTTGTTGACTTTCTAATGGACGATATACTCGTTTTTTCTCACTATTTGACATATTCTTTTTCTCCTTTTCAACTAAGCATCTCAATGAATGCTGATAATCGGGTTTGAATTTGTTGTATATTTGATAATTCAGGCGTTGTCTCTATATTTAAAAATGGAATGTCTATACTTTTGAGTCTGTTCTGAATCGGTACGAATTCAAACGCGTCAGGATCACACCATTTTTGACCTAATAGGACAATCCCATCAATTTTATGTCCTTTTATTGACCGTTCGATTCCAATTATCCTTTTTTCCATATCATAAGCAGTTGGATCAGGTACTCTGTCAAGATATGTTTGAGTATATCGTTCAAGAAAGCTGTTTTCAGGAATCTGGAAATTAAAATTACGTGTACCGAATGACAAATCATCAGCTACTATATGATCAGATTCAGGTAAATCAAATAAGGTATAATTATCAAACATTCCTCCTACTAACATGATTCGAGGAGAATCAGGTAAAATATCAGTTGTAGAATCTTGGGTTTCTTGGACTTTCTTTTCATAGGCTTCATTAATTATCTCTACAGGTAATAAATCACTAATCAATAGAAGCTTAGCTAATGTTGAATATTTCATTTTTCGGTTAGAGACAAGTTCTGCTAGTTTAAGTAAATTAGCTCTTTTTCTGTTGTATAATTTAATACTATGTGATAATCTTATTTCAGGTTGGTTGTGAAGAAACTGATTTGATAGGATTTCTATTAATGTCTCAAACTCATTCTGTAAATAATCTCGTGCCAGAGTACTGTCTGTTAAAACAGGAAAAGTCAGATTATATACCCATTGGTCAGGAAATACTTTCTTCCAAATATCAGAAAAATTCTGTAGAGAGTCACAGGTTCCAGCGGAAAATAATAAACCATCTAATGATTCATAACCATGTGCTAAACCGATATCCATTATTTGACGTAGCCAGGAACAAGCAAAAATCTGTATGAATCTCTCAGAGCTTCCTTGCATTGATTGTCCAAAGGATAATATCCGTGTTGGAAGTAAATTCAATGAATGTAATATTTCAACAGGAATTCGATTTGTGAAATATCCAATTAATGGTTTATTGATTTTCTTTAGATCTTCTAATGTTTTGGTATAATTTTCTAGGAAGTATTCAGGATTATTTTGTAGTTTATCATTATTTCCTGAACTCCAAACTTGTATAGATTCCAATTTCTGATCACAGCTATTGAGTTGTTTAAGAAGTCGTTATGCTATTTTTATTCAATTTACGAAGTATTATTGATAGAATTCTTACTTTTTCATCCTGAATTCAGAGTGAGGTAATTTCTAAGGATGACATTAAGTGTTTTTGCTAAAAAAAATTCATCCTTTAACTGATAAACCACCATCTAAGACGATTTCTTGGCCGGTGATATATGATGATGCATCTGAAGCGAGAAAACAAATGACAGCTTTCAAATCATCAGGTTGTACAAATCGAGATAGAGGAATCATATCGAGTAATGTCTGTCGAATTGGTGAACCATTAACAGTAAACATTTTAGCCATAGAATCCAATCCCTCTACGAAACTTGGAAGAATACAATTCACACGGACTTTATGAATTGCCCACTCGACGGCCAATTGTCGGGTTAGCCCGAGTAAAGCGCTTTTACTGGCTGTATATCCTACTTGAGGAGCTTCAGCATTACCTTGAATGGCTAATAAGGAGCTAATATTAATTATACTACTTCCTTGAGTTTTAGGAATCATAAACTCTCTAGCTACATCTCTAGTTATGAGAAAGGTTCCAGTTAAATTTGTGTCAATAACTCTATGCCAAGATTTCATTGTTTGTTCTGTTGAGGGAGCAGCCCAGGTTACACCTGCGTTATTAACTAAAATATCTATCTGATCTGTTTGTGTTTTAACTTCTTCGATCATAGAACTTATTTGTGATTCATCATTTATATCACATTGATGTCCAATTATCTCAACATCTGGAAAAAGTCCTGTTAATCGAGTAGATTCCGCATCTACAGAGCCATGACGACCACGACCACAAAAAAATAATTTTTTCACTCCTGCTTCTAGAAGAGCTTCATTGATTGCAGTTCCTAAACCCTTTGCTCCACCTGTAATAAAAGCTGTTTTATCAGTTAAACGAAATAAGTCAATAACGTTTTTTTGTATCATTTTGAGAGTAATCCTCCATCTACTGGTATCACTGTTCCAGTTATATAACTAGATGCGTTACTTGCTAAAAATACTACTGGTCCTTTCAGTTCCCACGGATCTCCCAATCGCCGCATTGGATTTGTCTCAATCAATTGCTGACGAAGTGGACTATCCTTACTAGTAAAGACACGTGACATGTATGATGGAAACCAGCTGGGTGCGATAGCATTTACTCTAATACCCATTGTCGCCCATTCGATAGCTAGTTGTTTAGTCATTCCTATAAGTCCTGCTTTAGACGCAGCATATGCTTGGACTCCTACTTCCCCTCCCTTGTATCCAGAAACACTAGAAATATTTACTATAGAACCTTTTCCTTTTGGAATCATGAATCGGTTGACAATTTCTTTAGTCATGAAGAATAGTCCTGTTAAATTTATATCAATGACCATATTCCAACGTTCAAGAGGCATGGTTTCGGATGGGTTGCCCCAAGACACTCCTGCATTATTTACCAAAATATCTATTGAAAAATCTCTTGCTGCTAATTGATCTACTAGCTCTATAATATCTGACTCTGAGCTAACGTCGCATTTTAACGCAATTGCTTCAGATGTTATTTTTTTGAGTTTTTCAGCAGCCTCCTCCAAATTTCCATGTTTTCCTCTTCCACAAATTGCTACCGCAGATCCTGCCTCTGCTAGTCCTTCAGCCATGGAATAACCTATACCAGTTGCCCCCCCTGTTACTAAAGCTTTTTTACCTGTTAAATCGAAAAGTTGCTTCACATTTGTCATTAATAATCACCACTTTTGTTCTAATTACTCCTGATAAATATATTTATGTAACCTATGACCTAATGCAATCATTAGTCTCAGAGTCAAAGTTTTTCTTTTTGATAATTTAATAAAAGCTTTCCCCAGACTCGAATCATCCTTTCGTCCAAAGAAAGTTGAATAGTTTCATCTTCACCTATCCATGTATCCAGTAAAGTTTCAATAGACAACTCTGTAAGCTTTTCTTCGTTATACTCCAATATTTCTTCAATAATTAATGATTTCAATGCTTCTGATAAATCTTTCATAATTGCATAAGGTATTGCGAATAATTTACTCTGGAATTCCTTTTTTAATAGCAAATCGGAGACGAAACTTGTATCTATAGCCATGAAGTATTGTTTGCCATAGACGAAACGCAATTTTTGTATTTCAGTACTCCCGAAGGATATGTATTTTGGTTTCGATTCAAACAATGATTGAATAAAACCAACTATTGCGGCGAAAAATCCTGCCCATATTCCCTCGTTTTCTATATTATATGCAAAAGGAATATTCCAACCATCCAGATTTGCAATCATACTGAATCCTGATTTATCTTGAGTATATCTTAAGGTTTTCTCTGCTTGTTTGCGTAAATAATAATGAAATAATAAGCATTCTTCAAAAGTAAGGATTGAAAAATTACTTCCTGCTTTGCCCACGATAGAATTGATCAAACCTCCCTCAGCATAGTTTTCGTTAATATCTAAAATTATGTGCTGGAAATAAGATTCAATTGTGTTCTTTGTTTCATTATCTACATCTGTGACATAATTAGCGTAGAGAATTGATGCCTGGCCTACAAGTACTGCTGTCATAATCTCCTTAACATCTTCAGGAATACCACCTTGTGCATTAATTAATAATAAAGTAATTGCAGGGTCACTTATTATAAGAAAGAATTGATCTTGAAGAGATACAATAAAGATTTCCGAAGCTTTCAATCCAGAATGCTTCTTTAAATCAAAATTAATTGAAGCGATACCTTCTCCAAAAAGTTCTTTTCCTAAATTCCCTACTCCCATTAAGAAATTTGAAACAACCTCCTGAAATTCCATTGAAGGATTTCCAAAGGTCCAATGAATCTCCGTTCCTTCAACAAATAATGCCCAATTCTCATTCATTCGCATTTTTTAACCCTCGAGTAATCTTATGCTTGAAATTAAGTATAGAATAGTAAACACCAAAAATCGTTATTGAATCCTGTAATTAATTTATGATATAATAAAATATTACTATAAAGTGTTCGAAACTCAGAAAATCACTTAAACTTGATCATGTTAAATATAAAAGCGTATTTTATGAGAATAAAAAAGATGAAAGGATTGCATTTCAAAGCTTATTTCTTAATTTGAGGGAAAAAAACTGATAAAAAGCGCTAGCTTTAATAGGTTTTCGTTTTTCAAATTAATCTTATCCCTTCTCCTGTTTATTGGATTATTAGTCAATAATTTTGAATACTATGTCCAAAATAGAAGATAATGGATGATACTAATATGAAAGAAAAAATTACTAGCTCAAAGTGTGATTTTTGTGATCATCAGTTGATTCGAGCACTTAACTCAATTAATGAAGAAGTTCTTATCTGTAGCAACACGAAATGTCCTGCAGGGCGATTAACTCATATTGAAGCACGGTTAATCGGCATAGAAAGGCATTTGAATATTAAATCTATTCCTATAAGAATAATTTCTGAAACTGAGGTTGAAGCTTTCAAACCTTCAGTAGAAGATTACTCTCTTGATGTTGAAAAACTACCCCAACAGTCTTTTCAAAGGGGTATGCAACAATTTCTAGATTTAGAGACTAAGTTAGGCCGAAAAAAGCTTATATCTCTAATAGACGAAATTGCATGGATTTTAAAGGATCGTTTACCCAAGGACCTATCTTATCAGACTCATCTTGAAGTTATACACAAATATGCAATTCTTATGGCATACTCTGAGAAGCCATTCATAGCTGCTCAGTTTTTATTAGAAATCGGTGAAGAAAAGGCGATTTCTTTCATATCAACGGTAATTGAGCGAGCTAATTCTGTTGTTGAGACATATCAGAAAAAAATTGAGCCAAAAAAATTCTATACTAGCTTAGCCAATTGGGCTGAAGATAAAGGATTACCATTAGAAATTCAGGAGGACTTAAATAATTTAGCAGGTATTAAACCAGAAATTGCGGTACCTTCATATATATCAGCTCAACCAGAAATTGTTACTACTCGTCCTGGTGCTCTACATAAGGAACTTATCGATATTTCTAAACGACCACCTATTCAACCCCGTGAAAATTGGATTGACAGATTTAGACCAAAAGAAGGATGGGAATTTGCCATAGGGGCAAACTGGTTGAGATGGGTAGGCGTAGGAGTCAGCCTTTTTGCAATTTTCTCTTTCGTAGTGTGGTCAGGACAGCAAATTGATTTAACTGTGGAACAGCTAGCAATAATTATTTTCATATGTGTGGTATCATTTGCAATCATTCTCCATATTTCATCGTTCTTCTTATTAAGAAGAGCAAAAAGATTAGAAAGCTGGAATCTTACACAAATTGCACATTCTCTTACTTTTTTGGCACTTGGGATTTATTTTATTGTTATGTTTACTTTGAGGTTTCATCCTTTAAGCCCTATCAGTGGTGTTGAATTCGAAGATATATATATTCTTTTGTGCCTATCATTAATTATAGTGGCTTTAGTAACGGCATGGATATATAATTCTAGTACAGTATTTTTAGAGAGCTTTTCCTTTGTAATTTGGTTAATTTGGCACATTTCATCTCAAATATTCGTAAAAAATTTACCAAATTTTCCTATAGATATCCTTTGGTCAAGTTATTTAGTTTTCATCCTGGTTTATCTAGGAATTGCTTACATTCGTAAGGACATGCTATTAACTTCCACCACCCAAATACTAGCTTTAGCACTTCTATTCTTACCCAATTCCTCTGAAATTTTCTCTTCCCATTTAATACTAGGAAATTTAAATAATTTAAATGCTACAATAATTCTCCTGGTTTTCATCTGTGTTATGTATTTACTTATTGGATTCAAATTCCCATTAAGAATCCCAAATCAATTCTATGAATTACTTAAACGTGAACACTTGTCGCTTTCCTCCGTTACTCCAGTTTTTGCTAGTTTTTTCTTGTTAAGTTTTGGTGATATTCATGGAAGTGTTTTCTTACCTTTTTTTCTAGTGTTTACGTCAGTGTTTCTAGTCCTTGCATATTATCAAAAGGACCTTGGGGTATCATTCCTAATAGTCCTTTTAACACAATTTTTGTGGTTACTCTCTGTTGGTACAATGGAGAATATAATTATATTCATTCCTGAAATAAACTATAGTTTGATTGTATTACTTTTCTTAACATTTGCTAATTGGGTTGTTGCACTCAAATTTCCAACTGATATAGAACCCCGCTTTTGGAATACGATTAGTCGTAAACACTTATCTGTTGTAGCGATTGGGCCCATTTTTGTTTGTTTTATTATGACCCTATCAAATTTAATCATTACTAGTATTTTCACAATATACTTGATTCTCTTCTGCATACTATGGAGTTCCGTTAGAGCTACTACAATGGATTTTCCCGATTTTTCTCTTCAAAATGTGTCAATTTTTGACTTTGTAGTATATACTTCAGTTGTTTTATTTTTGGTAACAGTAGTACTTCAACCAGGTGATGATATACTTGGTCTCCTCCTTGGTTTCTTTGCCTTTCCATTATTTATGTTATCTGTTCAAAGAATTTCTAGGCTATCTATCCAAGGCCGAACTAATACAAAAGAATATTATGCAATCTTAAATAGTGGATTTATCTCATTTACATTTATTGTTATGGCATGGGGAAATCTATTCTCTCAGTTTTCAGAAACTATTTTTCAGTTTGTATCTGAAATCATTACAATACCTGAACTTCATTATGACCATAATTGGGCTTTCTTAGCTTATTTATGGGTAATAATGGTTTCAATTATTACAACACTCAACTTTCGAACCGAGATTCATCACTATGGTTCAAAATTAGTCATGGGAGTTAGTAGTCTGTTTGCCATATATCTGTATCTATCATCGGTTCGTGTTTCAGAGATTATTGGTGTTTTATTTGTATTAGCTAGTTATCTTCAATTTTTTATTCTGTGGTATCTTTTAGAACCTAAATTAGATCCAGAAGGTAAAACCATTAGTAATGAACATATTTTTATTATACCAACTCTTGCTGGGGTTCAAATCATTACGTATTTATTACAAGCAAGGTCTATAATTAACTGGAACATATATATTGGACTCATGGCTAATTTAGTGTTACCTTTGTTACTAGGATTGTTAATGGTGACAAGAAAAAGGATAAATCATATAGTTGATAGTTACTTAATTGCCTCAACCTCGTTATTAACTCTTGTACAATTCTCATTTCTAGATTCACGTCAGGAAGGAGAATCATGGTTTATTCAATTGATTTTTTTAGGGATTTGTCTGTTATTTCTCTATACAAGAATCTTTTCTGAAAAGGACCAACTTAAATCAACTTATGACTCACAATCAATCTTAAAATTCATTTTTCCAAAATCATTCTTCTCGAACAAAGATCATTTCGGTGCTAATCTTCTCTTGTTGTGTATGTTGGGATTTATTAATACTACTCTCTGTTTCAGTATCTTTGGTGTAACTTTTTTTCCTACAATAGCATTGTTAATTTTCGACTCTATGATTGTATTCCCATTCGTATTTGGTTTAATCCTTTTAGGAATAAACAGACGAGTCGCAATAGTTAATACTTTAACAATCTACGGAAGTGCAGTTATGATTCGATTACCATTGATAATTCATCTACCATTTATGAGAGAAATTGACGATTTCAATTGGTATCTTTTTCTAATCATCGGTTTATTAATTCAAGTAATCATCCATTTTCTGTTATTCAGATTAACTCGATCGGAAGAATTAACTGGTTTTTTAATAGATGATTGGCAATTTGAATTAGAAGGTCGTAAAAGCTGGACAACTGACTCTTATAGACTAATGGTATTAGTAAATCCAATTATTTTTTATATTTTTGCCTTAGAATTAACTTTAAGAGTTACAAATGATTTTGAAATGGGTGAATTTATTTCAGTCTTCATGATAGTAATAGCAGTACTTATCGGAGTTTATTTCGTTGCTCTAACAAGGTTTAAATTTCCCAAAACCATTAGCGATAGTGGTCTTTTTGTATCTGTTTTAATTGCTTGGTTATTTACATTTAGTTGGAATAATTTAATACAATTAATCTATTTCACAACGGGAGCAACCGCTTTTCTCTGCATCCTATATGGTTTTTGGTCAATTAGGAAAGAATGGAGACTCCTCGGACTTTGTATTATTGGTGGGAGCATGGTTTTCTCTGCACTTTATCTTGTCCAATTAGCACAGGAGATATATACCATCATTGGTTTTGGAATGCTTGGAATTATTTCAATCGTCATAGGTATTGTTTATTCAAAGTTTGCTAGTCGTTTTGAGATTAAGAATGAGGGCCAAGCGGAAATAGAGGAGGGAGCAATTGATACAGGAAAGAAAGTGCGAAGATAGTAAAAAAAGATGATTTAAAATGGTTTTAGAAAATAGAGTAACTGCAACAAATAATGCCCAATTCTCATTCATTCGCATTTTTTAACCCTCGAGTAATCATATGCTTGAAATTAAATATATAATAGTAAACAGCGAAAATCGTTAGTAAATCCTAGTATAATTTTAGATCTGAACTTTCATAATAAAATATTGTTATTAAGTATTCGAAGCTCAAAAAATTCATTAAAATGGGGCATCTTTTTCAAAAAAAGAATTGATAAAGTATTAAAACAAACGTTTATGCCATATTAGTGCAAGTAAGAATAATGAAAAAATAATTGGAGGAATAAGATGTTTTACTTTGATTTACTGAAAAAATTGTATGAAACTGAAGTAAATTATCTTATTGTAGGTGGATTGGCTGTAAACCTACACGGGATCCCTAGGGTGACGCAAGATATTGACCTCATCATTTTAATGACTAAAGAGAATATCAAAAAGGTTTTAGCGATTTTAAGTAAGTTAAATTATATTCCACGTCTACCAATTAATGCAGAAGGCCTTCTAAATCCTAATATTGTAAGAAAATGGATTAGTGAACGCAATCTTAAAGCACTCAGCTTTTATCAAAAGGTAGAAAATTATAAAGGAGTAGATATATTATTAGTTCATCCATTAGACTTTGAAAAGGCTTTTAAGAACAGAATAACTAAAGAATTTCAAAATACTGAAATTTACTTAGTAAATATAGATGATCTAATAACAATGAAAGCAATGAGTGGTAGAAACCAAGATCTAAGTGATATTGAGATGTTAAAGAAGATTAGGGTTTTTATGGAGGAAGAATAGCATGAACGGATATCATTATACATTAGAAAATGAAAAGATAAAAGCTTATATGAAATTATCTACAGAAGAAAAGCTAAAATGGCTAGAAGAGATAAATGAATTCACTTTTCCACTTTTAACTGAGAAACAAAAAGAATTTCGACAGAAATTAAGAGCTGGAGAAATTTAGCACTAAATTATAAGACCAGAATTAAATTTTACAATTTTCCTGAAATTAACCTAATGCAAATTTTTACTGAAAGCTGATCGGATGATTAATATTTACTAATTCTTTTTTGCCAATTGACCCTCTCAACGACGTCGGATGTCTTTTTTTTGAACTCTAGTGAAGCCAAAGTTTCAACAAAAAATGCTTACATGTTACTTTTTGCGTCTCAGATCGTTAATATCGGTTTTGGTTTGCTGGCAATATTTATCACACTATTGGCTGATGAAATAAATCTTAGTCCGATTGAGATTGGAATAGTAATCTCAATTTTCATGGTGGCTCGTGCAATCTCTTCAGGCGTTGTTCCTGCATTGTCAGACCGTATTGGTCGTCGAATAATACTAGTAATATCTCTTTTGATGTATGCAGTAAGTACAGTAATGTTAGGATTTTCTCGTGATTTTTTGACTCTATTTCTCCTTCGAATAATAGAAGGTGCAGCTACTGGTGCTGTTTTCCCGACCGCAGAAGCATTACTTGTTGATTCTGTTCCAAGTTCCGAAAGAGGTGCTTGGTTGGGGAAATACTTCACAACCTTTAACTTGGGTTTTGTGATCGGCCCTGCTCTAGGGGGTATTTTGTTCACATTTGGATTAGAGGTACTGAAATTAGACAAATTAACATCTTTCATGATACCATTTGCATTCACAGGTGTCCTTGGACTTTTGTCAATGATTTCAGTAATAGTTTTTGTGCAGGATATAATTCAACCTCAAAGAGATCCAGAAAAGCCGGATCCTGTAAAGGAAGTAGACCAATCATTAGGAGTAGGAGTTCCATATTTTTCATCATTTCTTGCTATAGGAGTGCTTACAGGATTTTCTATTGGATTGATAATACCAATTTTTACATTACACGCAACTAATGCATTTGGGTTAACTGAGGGTACAATTGGATTCATTTTTACGATAAGCGGTACTGCGGCTCTCCTAGTTAATTACCCAGCTGGTAGACTATCTGATAGATTACAGAATAGAATGTCAATTGTAGTAATTGGAATTGTATTTGCAGGATTAGGATTTATCATTGTTGGATTTAGTACAAGTATTGTTTTTGTGCTATTTGCATTTATTTTTCGATCTATGGCTTATCAAGCATATATCCCAGCTTATAGGGCATTTCAAGCAGATCAAATTCCTCACATGATTAGAGGTAAAACTATGGGTCGTATACAGTCTGCTTTCAACGTTGGAGCGATATTCGGGCCATTAGTGGGAGCCGCGATATATGAAGTTGTATCAAATGACTTGATTACGATTTCGGGAATCGAATACGTCTTTTATGGTGGAGGTATTCCATTTCTAGTTGCTGGAGTTTTTACTATTTCTCAGGTTATTTTTGCTATTTACATTCTGCGAAGTGAAAATGTGAATATGAATTTGAGATCCTCTGAGTTGTCAAATCAGTAAAATAAAGAGATTTTTTTCGGAACAAGTCGCTGGAAATGTGACATTTACCCCAAATATATAAAATAAGGTCTTCAAACATATCTTTTACGACGTTTAAAACCTTTTTTTTCCACTTTAGTTATTAAAAAAAAGCTAAATCAACTTTATTTTATAGGAAAAAAAGGTATTTCTGCAGATTATTTACTTGTTCAATGCCTCTAGCACTGAGGTGTATATCAGTCCATCCTTTCTAGACTTATTACCTGTTTACAGTACTTCCAGCATAACGTATGATGTATATCTTTATGATGATTCCTATTATCTTCTGTGTTCTTTAAAAACTTCTATATCTACTAAACTATCTTGTTTTCCGAGTAGGCTTCCGCTACCAGTAATTGGTTAATCCTGATAGAATTACTCACTTCTAACGAAAGGTTTAGATAAGATATATAAAATGATACAAATCAATTTTTGAAAAGATTAAGAACAAATTCAGAGTGAGTGGATAGAGATTTCTAAATCACTTGAAATAATTGTGGAAACACAGAATCTAGTAAAATTTTACGGTAAAAAATCTGTTGTGCATGATCTAAACCTAAAAGTACCAAAGGGAGGCATATATGGTTTTTTGGGACCAAACGGAGCTGGAAAATCAACAACCATTAAAATGCTTCTTGGTCTTTTGAGACCCACTTCTGGACGGATTTTTCTTTTCAACAGTGAGCTTCGCAATAATAAAATAGAAATAATGTCTCGAATTGGGTATCTACCGGAGAATCCCATTCTTTACGAACAGATGACGGTCATCAATTTTATAAAGTACTTGGCCCGTCTGCATGGTGTACGGAATAATTTATATCAACGATCTCTGGAAATGCTTGATTTCTTTGGGGTAGGAAGACACGCCTTTTCAGAGTGCCGTGAACTCAGCGCTGGCCAGCGTCAGCGTGTGGGTTTGGCTCAAGCCTTTGTTCACGATCCCGAATTCATAATTTTAGACGAACCCACTACCAATTTAGACCCTCTTGGTCGTTTGCAGATCTTTGAAAAACTCCGAGAATTAGTTGAAGAGGAAGGGAAAACAGTTTTCGTTTCTAGTCATATTCTTCAAGAGGTAGAAAGACTTTGTGATCAAATTGGGATTATTGATCAAGGGAAACTTGTCACTTCAAAGCCATTGGGAGATATTATTTCACAAACAACCGATCACGAATTCGTTATTGTGGTTGATCGCCCCCAACAGTTGTTTTCCCAACTCCAGATATTGCCATATTTCAATGGGATTCGTGAGAAGGAATTTCAGATTATAGTGAATGTAGAGGATGGAAAGACTGATCAATTTATTGAAGAACTCCTTCAGTTAATTTTAAAGGATAAATACCACCTTAAATCCTTTAAACCTCTATATATGCCCATAGAAAAGGTTTTCATTGATGCCTTGGGAATTCGTTCAACGAGAGAGCTAGAAAATGTCACAGAATAAATTAGTACTGACATTTAACAGGGTCATTCTTAACGGAAAAATGACTATCGTTGCCAGAAGGGAAATTCAAACTATCATTCTTAGTCGAAAATTCATTCTATTTGTAATTGCCTTTGTTTTACCTCCTGTAACTCAATTATTAGCTAATTCTGCTCAAATTGGTGTTAATACTACTGATATTGAAGAAAATTTTCAATCATTTATTGGTAAATTTGTGTTAAACTTCTTCTCTTTCAGTGGTGAAGAAGAGATGGTGCCGTTTGGAGGAATTGTTAGCCTTCTTGTTCTTATTCTGATTATATTGATTTGTTCCGACTTTCTTGCTCGAGAATTTGAAGAGAAAACAATTAGTCTATTGTTAGTCAAACCCATGCGTCGTAGTGAAATTATTTTTGGTAAATTAATTGGTTTTCTTGTTCTTATTGTCCCTCTTAGCTTTTTGGTTATCTATGGCTATGCATCATTCCTTACTTGGCAAATGCAGGGAAGTTTTGATCAATTGCTAAATATATATATCAGTTCAGCCCTCATTTGTACCTTAACTCTGATTCTTGGTTTTTTGACACTTTCTTGCGGGATGATAATGTTGAGTTCTTTCTTTCACAGAGGACTTTATGCAGCTCTAACAGGTATCCTTATAATATTTGGAAATGAAATCTTTATCCAAGGGATATTTGGAACTGAATATCGTCTTTCTTATCAGTTGGGTATTATTCTTGAGGAATACATTATAATTTCAGAGACTACCCTTTATTCAGGAGATTTTCTTCTTTCACTGGTAGTTCTTGTAAGTTTAAATGCTTTATTCTTGATCACAGCGATGATTATCTTTTTTAGGAGAGATTTCCCATGAAAAGTACTATTATCATCTTATTTCTGTTATTAAATAGTATGTATGTTTTTCATGTTGATAACCCAGTGACTTCTGAAAAGCTTTCGTCCAATTTTGGTAAATCTGATCAAAATTCTTTGACCAAACCCCTTCCCAACTCCGTAGGCATTTCAGCAGATTATACCCCTGAATACATTGATCGGCTCGCAATCATTGGAATGCCATATCTATTTCAAGATATTTCACAAGGAAGTAATATTTCACTTAATTACTATTTAGAAGCAAATAAAAGCTATTTTGGGTTTCTTTACGGTGATTATCTTCAAAAAGAAGTTGATTTAGATATTTGGATTCTACAGAAAAATTATTCTGATATCCTCAATTTTACTGATAATCATGACCTTAGTGAACAAGATATTTTGGAATTCACTCCGAATAATACAACAGAGTACCAAATTGTTATTTGGAACCATGTACAAGAAGAAAGTTATTCTTATATTGGTTTTTTTCTAGTAGAGCGCATTACAGGAAGCTTATTTCTAGAGGCGCCCACGATTACTCCTTATAACGAAACAACAAATTATTACACCCGTTATGCGGTTTTTCTGGACTGGTCTGAATCCTATACAGATGTAAATCTTTCAGTTTCGTTTGACTTACAGCAAGGGATGGAAGTTGAAGCAAGTTTGTTTTATCTGTTAACGCTTTCCGATTTCTCTCTTTACAATCCGTTCGAACTTTCAGAAAATCACAATGCATATGATATTGGAATTGTAAGCTCTTCAAATGATGATTATCTTTCAATACCGATAGGAACCCCAACTCCATCTTGGATTAGCAAATCTGGCATTGTTATTTTCTTTCGAACCATTCAAGGAGCTGGTGACTTAGAATTAGATTTTTCCACCTCAGATTATTTCGATATCCAGTTTACGTCTCCTGTAGGTGTACCTCAATATGTTGGATCTCTTGGTTCTTCAAATTATTCTCTCTTCTCTTATTATTTTAGAAATGATACGAAATATGACATTTTCTTTTTCACTATAACAGGTAATAAGTCAGTTAATTCGAAATTCAATTTACAAATATGGACAGGATCAGCGCTTGAAGCCGAAAAACAAATTCAGAATCCCCTTGCAGTTCCATTAGAATATTCGACACTTAATTCTGAAAGAACAGAGCTTTATGAGTTTATTCCTTCAGTTTCAGGAAGATTTACTATCGCTGTAGTGAACGACATAAATAATAGCTCATCAGAAGTTAGTGCCATTTTAATGGTTTTTGAACATTGGGATCTTACTACCACCTCCACTCACTCATTTATGGTTGAACGACCAGATAAATGGAATTTGGAAGAATACTCACTAAATACTTTTAGATCTTTTTTAGTTCCAGTCAAATCTTATGAAAAAGCAAATTTAACCTTTGAGTTAGAAGTGCCTTCCAGCTTAGAGGTGGAAATTCGGATTTTTCGCTTTACAACGAAGCTAGAACAAATTGCTTTTTCATCATTCTCAAATGACGGTGCCATTTGTTATGATTCTGGAAGAAATGTAAACTTGGATGTCTCTTCACAAGTCGGACGTCGCAATGAAAACCGAGTAAACGATACGTATTGGATAGTATCAATCGTGGGTGTTTTGGGAAAAGGAAATGTTAATCTTCGTTGGAGAGAAGTTGTCACGATAGTTAATTGGATTGATTATACGTTCGCTGGGATATTAATCATTATTGCTCTGGTGTTAGTATTTATCATTGCATGGAAGGGGGAACAATTTCTTTCATAAGTTATTCAATCTATAAATTTCCGAGTATTTCTCAGTTAAATAGCTGATAAAATAGTCAGGATTCATCTCTTCTCCAGTTGCTTGCTTAATTAGCTCTAAAGGGTCAAAAAGATTTGAGGGTTCATGTATTTCTTTATTTAACCAACCAATTATCGGTTTTAACTCCCCCTTTCTGATAAAATCTTTATAATTCGGAATATCTAAAGATATTTTGTTTAGCATTTGTGCACCAAAAATATTACCGAGAATGTAACTAGGAAATGTAGCAAATTCTCCACAAGCCCAATGAATATCTTGTAAAACTCCTTCGGAATCGTTTTCAATATCTATTCCTAAGTAATCTTTGTACTTTTGGTTCCATATCTCAGGTAATTGATCAGTAGTTATTCTTCCCGTTAAGAGATCTCTCTCAATTTCAAACCGAATAATAACATGAAGAGAATAAGTGACTTCATCCGCATCAACTCTTATTTTTGAGGGTTTAACCTTATTAATAGCGAGATACAAATCATCCAAAGTGATATCAGAAAAAATGTTATTAGTTAGTTCTTTGAATCTAGGTAGATAATATTCCCAAAATTCACGACTCCGTCCAATATAGTTTTCAATAAAACGTGATTGTGATTCATGCATACCGTCAGATGAAGCTGTTCCTATAGGTTGATATTTATATTTTCTTGACAAATTTTGCTCATAGATACCGTGACCTGCCTCATGAAGATCAGAATAGAAAGCAGAAGCGAAATTTTTATCAAAATAATGTGTTGTGATTCGTACATCATCATAGAAACCAGTAGAAAAGGGGTGTTCAGTTTGATCAATACGACCCCTCTCTAAATCATACTTAACAAGCTCCACAACATCATCTGAAAGCTTTTTCTGGATATTAATCGGACAATGACGCATAATGAGTGAATCATCTGGTTTAATTGATGAATTTGAGCATGCTTGGATCAATGGAACTACTCCAGCTTTAACTTGATCAAAAATCCCAGAAAGTATCTCTGAATTGAATCCAGGTTCAAATTCATCTAATAACGTGTCAAAAGGGTCATTATTCGGATTTAAACAACGAGCTCGTTCCTTTACTAACTCTAAAAGCTTGTCAAATTCTTTTTTGAATGTTAAAAAATCGTTTTTCTTTTTTGCTTCTTTCCATGCATTAGTCGTCAAAATCTCTTGCATTGCTAATTTATTAACTAATACTTCAGGAACACTTTTCGCTCTTGCATAATCTCGTGAAATAAGAGTAATATTTCTTAGTTCTATCTTATCAAATGATTTAAGAGTTTCTTTGGTTATCTCTAAAAATTTACCGATTTTTGGATTTGTAAGGCGTTTATGAATTAAAGAGGCTAGTAATGCAACCTCCTTTGAACGTTGAGATACCCCTTTGGGAGGTATATATGTTTCAAAATCCCATTCAAGAATAGATCTAACTTGTTTGAGAATTATAATATCCTTAAATTCTTCTAAAAGTAATTTGTAAGCTTTTTGTTCATTCATTCAGAAACCTCTCCATAAATTTGTTAGTACATTTGATATTTTATCGATTTTTGGCTTTTCTATCTAAGGAAATCTCAATCCCCATTACATTTATAAAAACGCTAGGAGGATAATATGGACATGCGGGTATTATTACTATCTATGCCGAATTCAATCTGGTCTTGGCATCTTTATCAGATTCTACCTAATACTGGTCTTGCTTCGATAGCTGGTAATATCGATGAGGAGTTTGAAGTTGATGTGGCTGATCTTATATTAGTTAGATCTAATTTCAGGAGCTTCTTAGAAAATCGAATAACAAAACATGCACCAGATATCGTCGGATTGAGTGCTATGAGCTTTTCTGCTAAAACGGCACTTTATATCGCTAGATTTCTAAAACAAATCGATCCTGAAATTCAGATCGCATTAGGGGGGTATCATGCTACAACGATGGCTGAAGAACTCAGTAAATCTTGGTGTTCAGATCTAGATTTCATCATCCGTGGAGAAGGAGAGCATACATTCAATGAATTTCTCCATTCTCTAGAGTATGATAAAGGTTTAAATGAAATTGAAGGACTATCATTTAAAAAAAATGGTTCTTTTGTTCACAATCCACGAAGATCATTAGAAGATTTATCTACACTCAAACTACCTAGACGATCAGCGAGGATACTCACAAAGGGTTTCCATAGTATGGGATTAAAAGCAGATGTAGTTGAAAGTTCTAGAGGGTGTGTAAACAAATGTAATTTCTGTTCTATGACCTATATGTATGGACGAAAATTCCGTAAATATGATATTGATCGAGTTTTAGATGATATTCAAACATGCAAAGAAGATGGTGTTCAAGCGATAATGTTCTCGGATGATAATATTACCTTGGATACCAAGAATCTAACTCATCTTTGTGATGGTATAATTGAAAGAGATCTGGCTGATATTCATTATATGGTCCAAGCAAGTGTAAAAGGATTATACAATAAGCCAACACTGCTTAAAAAGATTGTAGAGGCAAATTTCAAACTAATTTTCCTTGGTATAGAAAATCCAAACCCAAGAAACCTTCGTACAATTGGGAAGAACGTTAAAAATATGGCAGAGAAAGCTGAGACTATTATATCTTATCTTCGAAGTCATAAGATTCTGACTGCTGGAGGATTTATTGTGGGAAATCCAGATGATACTACACAGGATTTCCTCAATGTAGTTAAATATGCAAAAAAAGTAAAAATAGATATGCCCATATTCCAGTTCCTTACCCCTTTTCCGAAGACAGAGATCAGGGAACAGCTTCTGGAAACTGATCTTGTTTTCAATTCAAAAGATTTCACTAATTATGATACTCTTACACCAAACATCAGAACGAATTATTTATCAAGAGAACAGATAGTAATACTACGTGAAAAATTGTGGAACGAATTTTTAACTCCCGACTGGTTTTTATCAAATGGAATTAGTATTGCACGATTATATCCACTGTTTGCTCTTCTAACTCTATTCCGTGGTGGCCCTCGTTTTTTATTTAAGGCCCTTAAGAGGTTTAGTAGAGCTAAAAGTGAGTATGAAATTGCTGAAGAAATTTTGCAGGAGGAAAAGGATTTCCGAGATCTTAAACGATTCAATTGGTAATCCAATAACGGGTTAGAGATCTTGTCTACGAGGCTTATGATAGGTGTAAATGAAACCGTTCTTCTGGTCCTACCCCTCTAATAGATTTTATTCTTTCTTAAAAATTAGACAATAGCTATGGTCATAACCGTACCCATAGATTCCGTTACCAGTATCCTCTCCTTGCCATCCTATAATTATTTCTCCTTTGAATACTAATTCTTTTGATAATTCTCTAGCAATGTCCCATGCAAGCGTTGTAATTCCATTAGATTTTAGATTAGAAACTTCAACAATTGCATAACCTCCTTGTTTCAAAATTAGTTTTAATCTCCTATAAATGAGCCTCAGACCTTTTAGATATTGAAGATAAGCATTTTCTATTTTGAAATTAGTTAGAGGATTCGTTCTATCATTAATATTCATATAGGGAGGCGATGTTAATGAAAAATCTACTTCAGGTAATTCGAATTGATTTAATTCTAGACTAGATCCATTGATTATATTTGACACATTTTTTACTTTTGATATAATATATTCATACCTTTTATCATTAGATTCTATCCCATAACCAATCCTATTCAGTTTTTCTGCTATCAATATTGTTGTTCCAAATCCAGCAAAAATATCAAGAATTTTATCACCTACTTTTGTATAGTGTCTGATGAAATATTCTACAAACATTTCGGAGAATCTATTATCATCTAGTCTGAAATTTATAGGAAGCTCTCCCTCATTAGATTTTTTTAGCAAAATTAATGATTTCATTACAATTTTCCAACCTTAGCCCTGATATCAAAAGAAATAATGCTTATTATTTCAGGATTTCAGGATTTCAGGATTTCACAATTCCGAAATCCTAATATAGTACTTTATTTTTATTCTCAGTTGAAGCACTCCAGATGATATCAGCACAACAGAAATTTTTCAATATTCTTGCTCGTTTTTACGAAGATTACGGCATTCCAGGTGTTTGTGGATGGATAGACGCGCTATTGAACTTATATATTTTCTCAAGCGATGGTAAACCATGGACCCAAAGAAATATTTCTAGTCATCTTTCAAATTTATTTCCTAAACCAAGAAAGTATCCAACTTCAGTATCCTCGATAAATCGTGCCATTAAAATTAATTTGGAATATTGCACAATCATCAAAGATGGTAGTCACAAGGAGGGGTATACATATAAAGCTGCTGAAGGATCAGATTTGCTAATATCAATGTTTCAAAACTTAATTGACAAGAATAGATTCTATTTAGGTGAACTGGAGCAGCTTAAAGGCAGTCCCGAACCAATTGGGTCAGCAGTAGAAATCCAAGTCCAGGGAATCCTCTACTATAATCAAATGCTTGAAGACGCTCTAAACAGCGCAAAAAATGCAATTTTTCTTGATGAAAAATCATTTAAAGGAGATGAATGATATCATTGCCCAATATAATTGTAGCTAAAAGATTGAAAAAGAGCTATGGTAAAGGAGAAAATCTTGTTAAGGCTGTAGATAATATATCTATTGAAATTCATGAAAATGAAATATTTGGGCTTCTCGGTCCTAATGGAGCTGGTAAAACAACTGTACTAAAGATGATCGTTGGTTTGTTAAAACCAGATGAAGGAGAGGTGAGTATATTAGAGATGGATCCCTATCAGTATGAGAAAAAACTTAAGCAAAAACTCGGTATAATTCCTCAATCTCTTATCTTCTATAATGATTTAACTGTTGATGAGAATTTATGGTTCTTAGCAAAGATCTACGATATTCCTAAGAATATCGCAAAAAAACGAATTGATCAGCTGATCAGTAAAGTTGGACTTGAAAATAAACGAAAACAACTAGCTCGCACCTTATCAGGAGGATTACAAAGACGTTTAAACTTAATACTTGGTGTAATACATGACCCTTCTATAATATTGTGTGATGAACCTACTCCTGGACTAGATCCACAGTCTCGGGTAGTTGTTTGGGATTTCATACGAGAATTACCTAAACAAGGTAAAACAGTGATATTAACAACTCATTTCATGGAGGAAGCAGACAGACTTTGCGATAGAGTTGCAATAATTGATCATGGAAAAATTCTAGTCATGGATACTCCTCGTAATCTGAAAACTTCTATCGGCGAAGGTGATCTTGTCGAATTCACATTATCTAATAGCGAACAGCAATTTCTGGAAAAAATATCCAGATTATTAAAGGATTTTAATGGAATTGAAGATTCAATAGTATCCTCTGGCAGAATAACAATCAGAGCACTAGATGTAGTCCCCCAATTAAGTCAAATTCTAAATTATATCGAGAAAGCGGGAGCTCAAGTTGAAAATATGTCTCTTAGAAATACAACACTAGAAGATGTATTTATCGATTTAACAGGAAGAGCATTAAGAGATTGAGGATATAAAATGTCATTTGCTCAAATTTTAGGTGTTGCTAAACGGATGGGGATTCAGACAATCCGAAGTAAATGGACCATTCCGTATCTCCTAATTTTCCCACTTATTTTCCTTGGTCTTTATTGGTTTGCTTTTTCTAGCTCTGATATTGGAAATAATCAAAAATTTAACCTTGGTGTCGTCAATCAAGATGGAGGGTTTGGAGATAAAATAAAAGAATTATTGAACAACAACACAGTGATTGAAGAAGGAGGATGGTTCCCTCATTCACCAGAAGTTATTGAAAATGGATTTGGATATGAGGTAATTGAAATTCTTAAGGACATCAAATATGATAACTCATCAGCCTCAACAGAAATTTTCAATATATTAATCTTTAACTCAACAGAGAAACTAAAACTGGAGTTAGAAAAGAGGGAGCTAGACATAGGTTTACTTTTTCCCCAAAATTATTCGAATGCCTCTCTTTCTTCCGTGAATGATTATTGGTATTCAGAATTTGGATATTATCTGCATGAAATGATTCAAGCAAGTTTACCTGATTCACCAGACTTTCCTACACATGTAAATTCGACGATTCAAATAGTAGGTGATGACAATTACTTAAATTTTAAGATAGCAAGCTCGTTTTTATCAACTTTTATAGATAAATATCACGATCTCCCAAGTTATTTTGGGACTGTTGGCGGTAGAGTGGGATTAGATTTCAATGAAGTATATCAAGTAAGCGTTCTAAAATATTCATTTTTTGAAATGATGGTCCCTGGTTTGATAATGTTTGGCATAATAATACAGCCTTCATTGTTTTCAATGTTTTTATGCATCGAGTTTAAACCAGATAAACGAACGTTTGATAGAATTAGAATTTCTCCTCTATCACCGAGTTCTTATGTCCTGGGTTCATTACTCATCCAGATCCCTATTATGTTTACCCAAACTGTTTTGCTATTTCTAGCATCCTTTATTTTGGGGTTTAATCCTCAAGGTAATATCATTTTAGGATTTCTTATTGCCTGTTCAATGTTTCCTTTCTCAGCATCATTAAATTATATCACGGCTGCTTTTTTTTCTAACGAGGATGTTGCGGGAACTGTTACTGGTTTTGGAGCACCTATCCTAGGTTTCATGACGGGAGCTTTTGTAGAAGCTCCTAAAATAATTATTTTCCCAAACGCATTTCCAACAGCAAGTGGTTATGCCCGTGATTTCCTTCTTTGGGATTTTATTCCCTTAACTCATGGTATTAATGCTATAAGAGAGGTTTTATTATACAAATTCACATTAGACATGGTTCTAATTGATTTAGTTACAAATATGTTTCTCTCTATAGCCTATCTACTTGTGTTCATTTATATTTACATCAAAATGAGATTCAGAACATTAAAGTGATGAATATGGTACGAAAAATGCACATATATACGAGTAGGTCTCTTAAACAAACTTTTCGTAATTGGGAATCCTATATACAAATCTTTATTCTTCCAGTAATACTTCTTGCAGCCTTTGCTTGGCTATATGGTGAAGAAAGTGGTTATGATGTTGGTCTTGAGCATGGAGATCTCTTTAAGGTAGGCGTTATAAATCGTGATAATTTATCCTCTTTGACAGAAGTTTTACCTGAATTCAGTCCTCATATACAAGACACTAATCTTATAGGATATCCAATTGAGGAGGGGTTTGGAAACGTTTTTATCAAAAATTTAAATGAATCATACGCACTATCAGCAGAAAATGAATCACGTATGATGAGACTCATAAATATTGAAGATGAAGAAGAGGCTGCGATATCAGTTCAAAATCGATTCATTTCACTCTGTTTTATAATCCCTGAAAATTTTTCACAAACATTATTAGCTGGGATAAATCACAAAATAAATCTAACGGAAGGTCAATTAATCTCCAATGTGTCTGAGATCGCCTTTTCTGAAGTTTATATAAAATTAATTGGAGATATTAGCTATTCTAGATTCACAGAAGCGATTACACTACTAGAATTTCAGTTAAAACGGTTTTATGAAATATACTCTGGAATAAAATCACATTCTGAAATTGTTATTGCCTATTCACAATTAACAACACAAGATTTTACGGAGTTTCACACATTCATACCAGGATTTTTCATAATGACAATACTGATGTCAAGTTCAGGAATAGCATATATTCTAGCATTTGAGAGAGAAGTGGGAACGATTGATAGATTAAAGCTGAGCCAGTTTCCAACAAATGATTTGTTTTTAGGACTCTCATTAACTCAATTAATTACTTCTTTCATGCAAATCATTGTTTTCTTCTTAACAGTGTTTTTCCTTGGATTTCCAGGAAAGGGGGATATTCAAGCAATATTATGCATTTCTTTAGTTAGTATTTTTCCTGTTCTAGCGATTGGATTATTATCTTCTGTTTTACTAGAAGGAGATGTAGCTTATTTTTTTCCAGGACTTATTTCAATTCCTCTATCGTTTCTAACTGGCTCTTTCATACCCCTACCTAAAATTCCCATAGCTCCCGAAATTCAGATATGGCATTTGAATCCTTTTTACTGCGCAAGCGAAGCGCTTAGAAAAGTCCTATTTTTGGAATATGATTTATCACAAATTACTTTGGAAATTTTCCTATTATTAGCAATTAGTTTACCATTTTTCGCGCTTAGTGCATTAGTATTCAGCAAAATGATTTATAGAAGTGAAGTATAAGATTGAGATTAATGATCCAATGAACTACTTAACGTCTGCTATTTGGTTTCCATTGTTTGATAAACTCAGCCCAATCTGGAATTGTCATCACTAACTCATACAGTTTATTAGCAAGTTCTCTAATCTCCCACTGAGCATCACTTTTCATTCTTTGTTCAAAAAACCAAATGAGACTATTCATGTTTAATGTCCAAGTTACAGTTGTCTTACACGCATTGGGAAGACAAAATCTAGCGTCCTCTTTTGGAATTCCATTTTCACGATAAAATTTGTATTCTTCTGCTTCCTTATCACGAGCTTGGATGAATTTTTCCTTTAATTCTTCATTTTTGAGAATTCTTGGAGGAATTACATACCAATCTGGTTCTTCCAATGGATTAAAGTATCTCTGAGATTCCTGAGTAAAAGTGACCCCAATTCGATGCCTAACTAATTGATGAGTGCAAACACGACTAATTTCTCTGATTCGTACTGTCATTGAACAATGCTCAAGTACAGACCAATGACCCCACTTAAACACCTTTTCAGGAATTTTGTCAATACTTGCTTTTCTTCTAGATGTCTTCATCCCTTCAATTATTCCAGTAGTGGGAGTAACTTGAATTAATTCTATTTCCATAATTTCTACTCCTTCGGATGTCATAGTAGATTCTTCAAAGGAACTCGAATATCCTGATATTTAAAAGAAAGGATATGACGAGTAGTTTTTGGTGCAAGAGGTGTTTTTTGTTTCGCTTTATCAAGAACATCATTTTTGGTCAGCGTTTTACGCGCCAATACGAATGAAGCGCGGTAATTCTGAATCAAAGAGAGTGCATAGTCCAGTGTTTTAATATATTCGAACCTTTCTGGTTTAAAATAACCCAAGAATTTAGAATAAATTTCTTGTTGAGATCCTTTAATTAAAAATTGTTTCTTTTTAGTCTTAAGAGTAAAACCGTAAGATGGATTATCTAAAGAGGTGATTGTAAATGTATCTAGCTCTTTCCATTCGACTCCTATCTTTTTGAATTCTCGGGGAAATTTAGGATGATGATTGTCAGTATATACGGGAAACCAAGTCCCTATCTGGATATCCTCATTGTTTAGATATTTTATCTGAATACAAGGAACTTTAGAATATCCGAGTTGTTTCAATGCTACAACTCTATGATGGCCATCTAGAATTACATTATGTTTCTTTACAATCAGGATAGGACGAAAAAAATATCCGAATTCCTTTAGATTCTTTTTTAACCATTCTACTTGGTTTTGGACTATTTGTTCATGGCCTAGTAAATCATCAATAAAAAAGAGAATGATGTGGCACTGAATTAGAAGTTTATCCTGAATTGGCTCCTTAGGCATCTAATTTCTCCATTGATTTATTCAAGTTTGTATACTTCTTTTAACCAATAGAACTAATTTTTTCATAAGGTTTCCTCATATAATCTGATACAATTTGATCGGAGAAATTTAGAATGGTGGTATTACAAATATTAAATTGCTCCTCCTAAAAGTGTTATAATTCACTTATTACCATAATTTACTTTGTATTAATCAATTTGATGTGCAAATTAAAATCATTATTCTCTCTTTCCTTAAATCGTAAAATTCTGTGAAATCTTCAACAATAAGAAGCTTGTCAAATAATTGTACTAGTTAGATGGAAAATCATTTAAAGGTATCAAGATTAGCATATAGTGGGTGGTTGTAATAATACTCACAAAAAGGTCCAAATTTAAAATATTATTCTTTTTTGTATGTATAATTCTATTTGTGAGTGCTTTACAAGCTTTTCGTGCGAATATTACCCCAACTGTACAAAATGTGACCAAATTAGCACAAGATGAAGGACTATTATTTTCAAATATCAAATCTAGCTCAATAGTTAGCAATCTCGATAATCTAATCGGCAATCGAATATATGATTTATCTTTCCCTATCCCTACAGTTATTCTAGCTAAGATAACTTTAGATCGCTACCAAAAGTGGCAAAACAATCAACAAGAACCACACATAAATCGAATTTTGCTTTCACAGATTATCTCGTACGATCCCGGAATTTCGCTTCGCGAGATTCAAAGAACAGCGGGTCTTGCTATGGGTGTGATCCAATACCATATGCGATTTCTAGAGGATTCAGCTATCGAATCATTTAAACAAGGCCGTAGCAAACACTTCTTTGAAATTAATGGATATTATTCGTATGAAGAAAAACTCTGGTTAAGTTTAACAAGAAATCCTAATATAAAAGTGATATTAATGTCGGTAGGATCTGATAAAAGTGCTTTTTCACAAAAAGATCTTGTCGATCAAACAGGAAACAGTAGAGCTTTGATCTCGTACTATATCAAAATATTGAAGCAACAGGGAATACTTGATAATAATGTGGAAAATCAGAGATTACAAATAAATTCAAAATACATATCCTTATCAAATAACAACTATTGGAAAAATCGAATTATCCGTAAAATATCATAACAAGTTGAACTAACAAATTAAGGTAGAATCTCGATATTTTCAATACGAATTGCTTTTAAAACCCATAGATGCAATGGAAATTTCCTGCAACAACACGTAGTCCAATTCAGTTGAAGTTAAAATGAATGTTTGATCGTTTTGAATAATAGTTTTTCAGTCTGAAGAACTAAAAGGACTTCTCATATATCTCATAATTGACTGGGAGAAATTAACTGAACCTCTTAGAAAATCTGATTTTTCCATTTTCTGACTACCCATTCGAGTTTTTTTCGCTTCATAGACTATATCAACGCAATCTGTTCCTACTTTATCCCCAAGAAGTAGATCGAATTTTTCTGGAACTTCTGGACGTACTAAATTCAATATTCCAGTAAAAGCTAAAGCAGCATGAGCAACCTCAAGCACGATTTCTGCATAATCATATGTTAATTGCTGTTCACCAAATACAGCTCTATGAAGATACCCGTTCTTGATGTTCTCGTACCCTTGATTAATTATAATCTTCGCACAGCGATTTAACATTTTTTCACTGTAAGTATAATTCTCCAGAATATTTTTTCCTAAAATGACTTTCCCTTGTTGAGAAGCTGCAACAGCGTGTATAGGAGAAAATTGCATACCGAGCTTAGTCGGGAGATCATGATACTCAAGTAACGTAAGATGTAAAATCGGAGCCCAAACAGGATGGACAAAGAAAACAGACAAAGCTTCACCTATTTTTGCGAGCCGACGAGGGGGTTTATCTGGATTTTCGTCATCAAGGTCAACAATGAGCACTAAATCTAGATCACTTGTTCCAGGAATGATCCAACCTGATTCTTCCTGTTCTTTCTTGTAAGATCCATATAGAATTAAACTTCTTACATATTGTAGAAGCTCATCTTCAACAGCACTCGTGAATTCTGAGAGTAAATTTGTATACTCGTCATAGTAAGCCATAATACGCCACTGTTCCTGTGTGGTGTTGGATAAAGTCAGTTATTTGAATACTTTTCGTAAGCAATCACAAAAAAAAAATTTATCCATAAATCCTGTTCTTACCATCTCGTTTAATTAATTTATTATAATGATTATTCAGCCTTTTTTGTTCCTCTGTAATATTAGGGAAAGGTTTTTGTCTTTTTGTTCCATAAGATGAACCTAAATTTAGAAAATCTAGTCCTTGCTGTTTTTCTCCGATGAGAGCATCGAGAAATATCTTATCAATTTTCTTTCCTTCAGCAAGAGATTTTTGCATAATTGGAAAATTTATATCAAAAATCCCAGTGTTTCCCCTTATTTTTTGGTTTTCAACAAGTTTAAGAAAATCATTATCTACATTGCGAGAGATCCTTGTTCCCATACCCTCTATTTTGTACGGATTTTTTTCATAGGCTCTTATTTGATATATTGGTCCAATTTGAGGGTGAAAAAGTAATAAATCAGAACCACTTCTATCTGGTGTTGGAGCAGATATAGTTTTCCATTCTCCTGGATTCTTTTTACCTTCTTGTAGTATTTCACGGAGAATTTCCTGTAACGATTTTATTGTCATTAAATTTCACTGAAATAAGTTTTATTATTTACTATATTTGCTAATTATTTTCTTTCTTATAAATCATTAGAATATTTCATCCTATTGAATATTTTTTCCCTGAAAATCTTCTAATTTATTTAACATTTCTAGTAGGTGTTAATTAATTCAATAAAACTATTGTAAACAAAATAATCGCTAATCCCGAGACAATACCAATTGTTATGACGTGACTAGTATCTCCATTATCAATACAATTGGCATGAGCGGAGGGTAATAATTCATCAAGAGAAATAAATGTCATGATTCCAGCTACAAAAGCTAAAGAAATGTCTATAATATCAGAACTGATTAAACCTAGGGTTGAAAGAATAAAAACAGCAAAAATTGCTCCTAGCGGTTCAGCTAATCCTGATAAAAAAGATATTTTAAAGGCCTTAATTTTATCTCCACTAGCGCAATAGATCGGTAAAGCTACTGAAAGACCTTCAGGTATATTGTGCAATGAAATAGCTACCGCTAATAATAAACCTAATTGTAATGACTTGAAAGTTCCAGTCATGGTAACAAAACCTTCTGGAAAATTATGTATCGCTATTCCGATAGCTACTAATCCCCCCGTACGCATCATTCGCTTGTTTTCTAATCCTTCTTTAAGAGTTTCATCAGTTTGAACGGATTGTTCTTGCATATACTCATGAGGGATAATGAAATCGAGTAATGCTACAGAGATCATTCCAAGTAAAAAAGCACTTCCAGTCATTAATAGTCCTATGTTCTGAATAGCTGTCGGTAACATCTCGAAAACAGAAATTCCTATCATTACACCAGCTGAAAGCCCCATCAATAAGCTCAAAAACCTTTCACTCGGTTTTTTCATAATAAAAACAGTGATGGCGCCGATTGTGGTAGATAATCCAGCAAATAATGACAGAATCAACCCAAATATTATTTCTTCA
>SDBT01001706.1_pt1 | contig 39053 bp, 33 predicted proteins | sample 2277101 | NCBI WGS metagenome assembly SDBT01 (sample SAMN10404973, study PRJNA504765) | marine sediment metagenome | isolation source: marine sediment core GS10_PC15, 103 cmbsf | place: Arctic Ocean: Southern Knipovich Ridge | collected 2010 | reverse complement strand
ATTACTGATAAAATACCTACCCTGGTTATTTGTGATTATGATGTTATTAGTAACATCCACAATAGGAACATCAACCGCCTTGGGACCACATGGACCAGGTATGGACTGATTTTCAGTAGCAAAAGCATTTCAAACTATTAAATTAATGTTAAAATTAAGAGAAAAGTGATTAAGCAAAAAGAATCTAAGAGTTATAGAGTTTAGTTAAATGTAATGAAAAATAAGATGTGATAAGCAAATTACGATCCACAAGTGCAATAATCCATTTCATGAAAATCAGATAAGTTGTACTTGTTGATTCAACAATGAATAAAAATATCCACTCAAATCAACAATATTATTGTGTATACTCTTAAGTTCCATAAACTATTTTTTTAGCCTGACTTTACCACCGATAACTTCTGACAACCTATTTGAAGAAGATATCTCTGATAGCACTCTTTCAATTATTAATTGAAGGAAACGTGCTACCCCTCCTGAAATACGCATTCTGATGTTTTTGGGTGTTTGTACTTTGATAGGACTTCTGATTAAAAAAAATCGAACTTAGAATAGGTAGTTATACGACATCGTTTCTCATTTTTATCTTAAATTGGCAGAAAGAATTTTATCCTAACTCCAAGTGGATGAGGGCTTAGATGTTGACAACGGCCAAATTGTGAAGATCAAAATAATAGCATTTCGTAAGAACTATTACTATTGATTATTTTTATCTCTGTTTTCGATTAATCTAAAAGGAGATTGAAAACAATCTTACCATATGATTTTAATCAACTATGACACTTTTTTCGATAACCTGTCATTTTCGCGTATCTTGTATCTATATCTATCAGTGTTATTCAAGTATAAAACAAGAAACTACCTATCTTAAAAAACAAGGATGAATAATTAAATGCAAATAGCTCAACAATTCGGCTTGAAAAAATCATTAGATCATCTTTTTCAGCTGGTTTACATGTCTTCTAACCTCTTTTCATCATTTGAAATTCAGGATAAACTATGTTTTCTAGAACTCAATGAAGGTAACGAACATTCCGAAGCAGATGTGCAAAAACTCTTAACTTATTTTTTAGACTTGGTAGAACATTTTACCCACGAAAGGATCAGTCTTGTCCAAGACCCGGTGGATCACTCTCGTTATGCAGTTATTGGAGGTCTATAACTATGTATACAGATTATGTTTCCGTCCAAAGTGATCTTCCTCAAAAGAGAAAGCAGCAAAACGTTTTTCCGGATGAACCAAGAATGAATGAGAAAAAGAATCTACAGAAAAACATTGAAGCAAATGATGAAAAACTAGTAATATTAGCCGATCGAGCTCTTCTACTCCTTTCCTTCAAGGATACACCTACTCAGAACTTAAGACATGTTTTGAAAATTCTTGGAATTCAAACACTTGAAGAAAAACAACATATACTGAGAATAATTTTCCGGTTAATTCAAGAAGGATCAGTTTATGTTCCAAAGGGAATTGGCACCCTAATTGACAAAGGATTTCGCTTTGACAAAGACAGTCCTGAAGAAATAGAAGAAATCAATTTATGTCTTCTCAAACCCTATGATCAGCTTATAAAAGAACTGCAACGGGAAATTCACGATCTTCAAGAACTAGAAAAAGATTAAAAAACATTTTAAACCTGGAGACAAAGAGATGACTCTTAATGATATATTATCAAATAATTCAAACGGATCTGCAGATAAATCAAAGAGCATTAAAGAATTTAACAAATTGAAACGATTGTTGAATCTCAATGGCAGCGCTTCTGAACATGAAATCATTTCCACATGCCGAATTTTGAAACATATGCAAGTTGAACTAGACATTTCCCCCAAAACATCACTAAATGAACTTGTTTCTCTCTATAATAAGCTTACAGAGATTAGAGCGGTTTTCGATCTTGAAACGAACAACTTCAGTCAGCTTAATGAGTTATTTATTGAAATATCGACAGTTCGGGAAATGGTAGATATTCCAAACGATAGACCTCTCCCTGAACTATTAGTTTCACTCCGTTCTAAAACGCTGTCTTCTTTTGGTATTGGTGAAAATTCTCTATTAGAGAAGTTGTTAAGATATTATATTAAAAAATAAGTGATAAATTGATTAACAATTTTTAAAATGCGGATAAACTCTCTAGATAATTTAAGTGAATAAACTCACCAGGAATATACCTTCATTTTCCTTAATATTTATATTTAAATCCTTAAAAGTGGAACAAATTAGATAATACTGCTTTCTCTGAGAAATATTTTCCTTTAAAGCATATGTTCTTTTTTGATAGATTTTTCTTTTAACAACTGCCTTTTTCTGTTAATTGGATTCCTAAATGGAAATATAAATAAAGGCTGATTTCAATGTTTTTCACTGTATTACGTAGATTTCAGCACGAGAAGACCCAATTTTAATAATTAAAGAATAGATGTTTTCTAAGATAAATTAACTGCAATTTCTCCTTTCATGAAATATAGGGAAAGCTGCATGCATTAATTGGCCTAAGATTCTATTTCGACACGAAGAGAGCATTCTCACTTTAGTAATGAATAAAATCTGTTATGGATTGATATCTTAATGGAAAAAAAAACGCAATATCATCTCACTCTAAAAGAAAGAAATGAAGACCTAGATCAATTAGCTGATCGTGCACTTATTCTTTTGTCCTTTAAAGAAACTTCCACGCAGAACTTGCGATTTCTTTTGAATTTATTAGGGATTAAAACTAGAAAAGAGAAGAAACGAATTTTAAGTGTAATTTTTCAGCTCATACGTGAGGGATTTGTGTATGTTCCAAGAGGGTTGCCACAACTAGTGGAAGGCGGCTATAATTATAATATTGATAGTACTAGCAAACTGGGGAATATCGATCTTTGTCTGTTATGCCCCTACGATAAGTTAATTAAAGAAATTCAAGAAGAAATAGGTCGAATAAGAGAAAATACTGAAAAAAAAGAGTAGTACAATCGGGTAACGCCGTTTTAAAGGTTATTATGTATTATCTCCGAAAATTATTAACTATAGATATATTACTCATCAAAAAATAAATTAAATATCTTAATGATAACGAAAGCTTTTTGTTTTACAGTTTTACAAAGCTATTTACGTGTAAGAAAACCTATTTTATATGTTCAGTTACTTGAATAGAGAAGGTACAATAAATGATTTTCCCGTTTTCAATTAAAACAGCTGCTGACTGGCTCGATCTTGTCCCAAAATACTTGATTTCTCTTGAAGAAAATGAATTAGTACAAGATAAAGGATTTCATCAATTTATTGGTTCAAATCTCGAAACGTATTTTTCCCAATCCAAAGCAAATTTCTTTTCCGCAATAAAATCAATTTTAACAACTGGAACAGAAAATGGAAAATACGTTTTAATTGAATCTTTATTCTTTGCGAGGGCAATTTGGAGAGATCTTAGCCAAGATTATAATATACAGCCACTTTTAACAGAATTAGCTTTATCACCAGATCGAAATTATGCCAGAAGAGCGGTTCAACTTTCAAGTCATTTAGAAGATCTATGCATCTCTAAAAAAGAAGAAATAGTTTGGGATGAGGCTGAAGAAGAAGTTTTTGAATCTGATGATAAGCTTGATGATGTTCTAGGTGAAGAGACACGTTCAACGCGTATTATAAAAAGCCCTCCTGCTCCTGGAGCTGCATTCGCACCCCCCTCTCCTGCTCCATCAGTTTCTTTTACATCTGGCGCAAAAGCGGGATCATCTGATGCTCGAGACGAGACGCCCATTCCGGCTTCCATCACTCCACCAAAACCAAAATCAGCTCCAAAACCAGCTCCACCCCCAGAAATGGCACCAGAACCAGAACCAGAACCAGAACCAGAACCAGAACCAGTAATATCGGCTGATTTTTTTGAAAAAGAAAAGAAAGATGAAGCTCCTAAAAGAAGGAAAAAAGCAGAAAAAAAGAAATCCAAACTTTCAACTTCAGAAATCTATGAAGAACCTAAAAAGGGCACACTTCATACTCATGTTCATTATTATTCACGGATGAATCCGAGAAAAACATACCCCTTTACAGTATCTGTATCTAGATTAGCTAAAGCATTAAAGGCTGATAAAACTCATTTCCTATCTGGAGAAGAAGAAAAAGAGACCCGAGGAGAATTTGAAATACCTGATGATATAACAAAACAATTAATTGTTGAGCCCCTTATTCCTGGTTGCATGATTCAACCGATTTACCAATATTTTAGTCCTCAAGCAAAGAATTTACCAAAAGAATTGACTTTTTTTGTAACACCCCTGATTGAGACAGGATTACGTTCAACATCACTTTCTGGTTCTCTATATGTTAAAAATGATCTAGGGTTAGTGTTATTAAAATTAGATTTACCAGAATTAGCTATTACAAGCCATCGAGTTAGCCAGGTCTTAGCAACCTTGGGAACAGTAGCAGGTGGAGCAATGCCAGCCCTTGATTTTATGTTTGGAGGAAATTTACAAGCAACAGTTGTCAACCAGCTAGGAACTTATCTTCCAGCTTTAGCAGACCAGATCGATATGTTGTGGCTTCTTACAGGGACTCAGGTAGCTATCTTTATTGGAGCTCTCGGGTTAGGTGTTCTTTGGTGGTGGAAGAAGAGCCGAGCAAAATTAGCTCCGAAACATGAGCTCGTACTTCAGTTACCTCAATAATATTATGTAAAGAGTAAATTTGATTGAAATTAGTAAAAATACTAACAATAGATTAAAGCTAAATTTCTCTGAATGGAGATTAATTTGATGCAAAAAACAGAAATTCACTCTTACCCCAATCTGCGAACGTGTACATTAGGAATTGTAACTTATCGGGGAGCTGCTAATGATGCAATTGCAGGAGCAACTCAAGTTTTATTACAAACGATCACAAGAGGTACAGAGAAATACAGTGAAGCAGATATAGCAAAATTAATAGATGGCACTGGTGGCTCATTATTTTCAACCACAGAAAAAGATTTCGCAATTATCGGAGCTCAAGTTCAACCAAAATTCGCTCTACGAACATTAGACCTACTCTGTGATTTCATTTCATCCCCTACTCTAGAAAAGAAACATTTTGATATTGAAAAGGAAAAATTACTGCAAATTTATCAACAAATACAATCTAATTCAATAAGAAGAATGATACTCTTCGACGCGGATAGAGCCGTTTTTGGAGAAAATCATCCTCTTGGCCGACCTCAGATAGGAACTCCTGAATCCCTTGCTCAACTCACCTTAGAAATACTTCATAAAACTCGAGAGGAGTTGTTAATAAAACCTTGGGGTTTTGCTGTTGGAAATATTTCTAGTAACCTTCGAACACAGCTAACAGAAAGTTTTGATGATCATTCCTCATCATTTTCTCTTTATAATGGCCAAAAGACTAGTTTCCCAAAAAGAGAAGTACCACCAAACAATATCATAACTTCTGTTGCCAAAGAAGACGCCAATGCTTATCTTTGTATTAATATTATAACAAAATCCGATCCAAATATAATTGGTTTAGCCCGATTTTCTAGCGCTCTAATGGGAGAATCAATTGGATCTAGAATGTTTACAATACTGCGAGATCAGAAAGCTTTTGGGTATATAACTGGATCCACCTTGAAACTTATTAGCGATGAATTGATCCTGCGATTTTATATGGAGACGAAACCAAGTCGAGCGGAAGAAGCACTCGATACACTGACTGATATCATTGTTGATATAGGGCAAGAAAAGATCTCAGAACAGGAGTACAATACGACACGAGATTTTCTATTAGGACAACTAGATCTCTCATTTGATGATTCACTTGGAATAGCCTCGAGAATTATTAATCGAGCCACACATGGCCTTATTCCGAATGGAGAAATGGGTTATGAAGAAATACAAAGAGTAACTTCTGAAGATATTCTAACAACTTGGAAAAAATTATTAACCCCAAAAAATTTTAGTTTAGCCATTGTGGGTAATATCGAACCAGAAAATATTGAGAAGAAATGGAAGAATAAAACTTTTAGCAATCAGGACAAGTGAGCGTGGTTTATTGATTTCAGAAGAGAAAAAATTTCTATCTTTGGATAATAACCTAAGAATGAATCTTGTTAACATTCCAGGTTGTAAAACGGTATTATTTTCGGTCGCATTCCATGCTGGAGCTATGTATGAAAAAAATTTTGGACCAGGATCGAATGATGGCATTAGTCATTTCCTTGAGCATATGTTCTTTAAAGGACCAACTCCTTCAAACAGAACCACGAAACAAATCAATGAAGAATTTACCCGGCTAGGAGCGGATTTAAATGCTTATACAACTTATGATCACACAGCTTATTTCGCTAAAGTTCCAAGTCGAAATCTCCACAAAGCAGCTGAAATATGGAAGGATTTACTTATAAGTAGAAACATTGATTCGAATGGATTTGAAGCAGAGAAACAAGTTGTCTTACAAGAACTCCAACTTTATGATGATATGCCTGAATTCAAAGCAAATTATACTGTTCGAAAAAAACACTTTACTGGAACTCCTTTAGAGCATAGTATACTTGGAACGCTAGATTCAATAAGTTCAATAAGCTCTGAAATGATGAAAAGCTATACCAACCAGTTTTATAACTTTGATAATGCTATCGTAACTGTGGTAGGAGGTGGGTTTGATTTAGAAGCGGAAATAGAATTTCTAACCTCTTTGTTTAATGATCCAATAAGTGACTCTCGACCTCAGCCGATCTATCCTCCATCGGTATCGATGAAATCCACAAAATCAAACCTTTCTTATCATGAATCTCCATCCCCAAAACCCCTTTCTTATGTGTCCTTATGTTGGGATACACCTGGGATAAATTCAAATCATTTTTTTCCTTTATTGTTAATAAATTCCTATATTGGCAATTCACGGACATCATTATTATATCGAGAGATTATTAGTAAAGGGATAGCTCCCGCATGTCGATACGGATTTGAAGCATTCCATGATATCTGCTCAGGGAATATCCTATTCCTTTCTCCTCTTGCAAAGACCGAGGAAGTTTTTAGTAGAATAATGGAACTATTGGTTGAATTTCGAGATTTAACTATTTCAGAAGAGAATGTCACAGCATTGAAAGATGAAATATGGGGAGGATATCTAGGGGAGATTGAGGATCCCTCTAATTATGGGATTGATTTAACACAAAAATACATAAAATTCCGAGAACGATTATCAGCAAAAGATTTTCATGACAAAATCTTTGACATCACTCCTGAAGAAGTTCAAAATACTAAAGATTTTATACTTGAAGAACTCAATTTGACAGTATATGCTACGGGTACAATTCCTCAAAACTGGGAACCATCTTTTCCTGATAACGGTCCATGGTGACGAAAAAATCCTTAATAGAGAGACTAGGTGAAACAAATGACATTTTTAACTGGTTTAACAATACAGCAAATAGGCGAAATCAAACCCTCATCACTAGTGAAATTCGCAACAGCACTTGGTCTAAATCACATAGAATTTGATCCCTCAGTATTTACTGACTTAAAAAATGTAAAAAAAGAATTAAAAGCAAAACAGATAGCTATTCACTCCCCATATTACGAGGATTATGAATTAGACCTTTCATCGAATGATAAAAGAGTAGATACATTTGTGGAAAGTGTTGTTCGAGCAAAAAAAGATTTGAATATTATAGGAGTGGTTGTACATCCTCCAAGTGACGCAGGAGGATCGATTGATTTATTCTATGAGCGTTTAGAGAAATTACCTAATCCATTACTTGAAAACATGCCGTACCAGACGTGGGATGAATTCAAAGAATTTTATAATGATACTGTTGCGAATGTAAGTAATCATTTGGGGTTTTGTTTTGATATCCCTCATTCATGGATAACAAATTACAATAAGTTTCTAGATTTACCCGAATTTTGTACTGAACTTATAACACAAACTTCAGGATATATTCACATCTCTGGGGGTACAAAAGATGAAGATACTCATTTCGCATCACTAACTGAAGGAGATCTCCCTATTAATAAAGTTAAAAAGTTTCTGGAAGATATTCAATTTAAAGGGACAGTTACCATGGAATTAGCTCCCCGTTCATTAGAAGAAATTGACAAGATTATTCATTCTTATATGATCATGCTTGGTTTTGCTGGAAAAAGGATACATAGAACTAAAATTAGAATAAAGCGTCCTTTCATTATGCGTAAAGTTAAACGATTAGCATCAAAGGTTGATCCATCAACCTTCAAATAGAGCTAACACTTTTTTTGGATTTATGATCTGAAGAGATTAAGTTGGAGAACTTTCCTCCGAATCAGATATTAGATCCTCCAATAATTCACGCATTTTTGACCAATGAGCAAGAGGATAACCTAATATCGCAGGAAACGACAATATTATGAAAGAAGAGAAAAATTCAAAGGTTAAACCAGTAGAAAATCTTCTTGTCGTGATAAAAATAGCTATGAAGGAATACCAGGAGTACAATTGAAGGAAAGTTCTAAAAACACCTTTATATACCCAGTGACGCCTTCGAACACGTCTGGGGGAATTAAGATATATGTAAGATCCTATTGAAATTAAAAAACCACTGATACCGACTAATGTACTCCCAAACAACACGATAATTGTTAGTTCAGTTAAAGAAAATGTTCCCATGAATATATAAATATTCGTCCATAGTATTGTTCCTGGAATCATAACAATATAGCCCAGAATGCTGATTTTCACGGCACGTTTCACTTCAGGAGGGTCTTCCTTCTTTTTTCCTTCTGAATCTTGTAAGAATTCCTCTACTTCTTCCTTCAACTACTATCAACTGTGTTGAGATAATTGTAATCCGTCATTAAACCATTTCGCTAGTACATAGATTTTTTATCTTATGTTAGATGCAAGATATTTCACAGGAATATAAATAGAAAAAAACTCTATTTATAATAGGCGGCTTAGTGACATGACAGAATGGTGGAAAAAGGCAGTAATATATCAGATATACCCACGATCATTTAGTGATAGCACGAATAATGGAATAGGTGATTTGAGAGGTATTATTAACAAGCTAGATTATATCAAAAACCTTGGAATTGATGCTATCTGGTTTAGTCCCTTTTTTCCTTCACCTCAAGCTGATTTTGGTTATGATATTTCTGAATATAAGGATATAAATCCTGAATACGGGACAATGGATGATTTTGATGAACTACTGAAAACAGCACACTCACTAGATATGAAAATTATTTTAGATATGGTATTAAATCACACTTCTGATCAACATTCTTGGTTTCTTGAATCTCGTAGTAGTAGTAACAACCCAAAAAGAGAATGGTATGTTTGGAAGAATGGTATAGGGAAAAAGAAAAGAAAACCACCTAATAATTGGAAAGCAATAATCGGTGGATCTATGTGGGAATTTGATGAACAAACAGAACAATATTACTTGCATCAATTTCTTCCATGTCAACCAGACCTGAATTGGAGAAATCAAGATGTCCAAGAGGCTATGTTTAATTCAATGAAATTTTGGCTTGATAAAGGGGTCGATGGGTTCCGCTTAGACATCATTCATACTCTTTTTGAGGATCTAGAATTCCGAAATAATCCTTGGAGCAAGCAACTATTACCATCACACGATAATAATGCAACTTTGTTCCAAAATCCGAAATATACACAATTCCTACCAGAAACAATAGAAATGTGCAAACATCTTAGAAAACTTATCGATTCATATGCCCCTACCAGAGTTCTAATAGGTGAAGCAGTTGGTGGACCTAAAATTTTTCGTTCTCTCTACGGAGACAATAATAACGGATTAAATCTAGTATTTAACTTTAAACTTGGAAATCCTTCCTTTTCTGCTAGAAATATAGGAAAAAGCGTACTTGAAACAGAAGAGCTTTTACCCTTTCCTATCTGGCCTTGTATTGCCCTTTCGAACCATGATGTACCTCGGATGATCTCACGGTATGGGAATGAAGAACGAAAAGTAAAATTAATGGTGCTTCTTCTATTAACGCTTAGATGTACACCTATCATCTATTATGGGGAAGAAATTGGGATGAGACAAGTAAAGATTCCTAAAAAATACGTTAAAGATCCGATAGCTAATTTAAAATTCTTTGGATTACCGCTTGGAGGTCTATTTGGACGAGATGGCTGCAGAACCCCCATGCAATGGAAAAAAAGCAATAAAAATGCAGGTTTTTCATCTGATCAGAATATAAACCCTTGGTTATCCATAGGTCCCTTAATTGACTCAATTAATGTAGAATCTCAAAATGATGTAAAAGATTCTTTACTTAAATTCTACAAAAGTATTATTCTGCTGAGGAAATCAGAGGGAACCTTAATGCAAGGGTCTTTGGATAACATTTCTGTTGCGAAGAAGCACTGCTTAATATATGAACGTAATCTTAACAAGGAAGGAATTCTGATTGTACTGAATTTTAGTAATAAGCAGATCAATATCGGAAACCCACACGTCTCCAGTTCATTAATATTCTCAACTTATGGAATGAAATCCAAGAAAAAAGTTATAGAAAGTTTATATTTAGAACCATATGAAGGATTACTATTGAAATATTAACAATTCCAATGGATCTATAAGATCTATTTTGATTCTTCAAAGATTACGAAGACAATCAAAATATACCCACGTAGAAGTTAATCAGCCCAATACTTACAAAAAACAATGCGATCAGTGTAAAAATCCTTCGGAAGGCGATCATGGTTTTTTGTTCGCCCCGAGCTAATTGTGGATCAGGACCTTTGATTACTACAGTTTTGGACAGTCGATCCGATAACCGCTGAAGAGAGGGAAATTTCAGAATATTACCAATGATTAAATCAAGGAGTACTAGTTCAATTCGGATTTTGGGAAGACTTCGTATGAAAGCTTGGATAAGCAGAATTTTATCGCTTTCTTCTTCCCATTGAGCTTCATTCTCATGAATTACAACAAGAGTATAAAATTTCTTTCCAGGGGTTGTCCCTGCAAATCCTTCAAAGAGGGTAAAATATGCAATAGGGACGATAATACTAGTGATAACTACAGAAATAAGTTCTGCGCGGGATTCCTCTAATACAAGTACTCCAAGAAGGATGTTGAACAAGAATTGCTGGGCAAAAAAAACACAAAGAATTGCAAAGAAGTAATCTAAAATGAACGCAAGGGTTCTATCTTTAAAATACGAAACGTACGAATATGAATCATCCATATTTAATCCTCACATCAGGTATTCATTAGAATGTTATATTATTTACAGAAGCCCACCAAAACCAACCAACTATCAAACCAATAAGATAGAATAAAGCACCAAGTAGAGTGAAACCAAAAACACGAATAGTCAAACCTCGTTCAAGAACAGCTTTCGCAGGATTACGGGGGTTAAAGAAGACTTTGACCACTTTATCAACGGGATATTTGTCTAAGGTACCCTGAACCCACTCAGGTCTGGTATCCGTGATATCTTGAACACCAAGTCTGAATCGGTTGGCTTTATACTCAACTCCATCAACAGAATAGGTGTATTCCACCTTTGGATAAGATGTAGAAAGGGTAGGACTACTGGGACGAGAAATTTTTTTGGAGGTAATGATCTTCCCCTCAGCACTCAGCCACTTGAATGATTGTATCACTTCAGGTAAAAAATGGAAAGATCCTAACATTAAAACCAGACCAACATAGCAGAGAGTCAGTGAGAGCCAGTCAGAATAGCAGAGTTTCAATTTCTCCAAGAGAAGTAACAATGGAAGAGAGAGAATCATTAATAGAAGTTTATTACGATCACGCATTAAGATCCACCTGAAAATCACAGAACACCGAATTACACATTGAACTTCAAAGAAGTAAAGACCACATCAGCTAGTCAATGGGCGTCATTTTTCGGAGAGAACATCAACCATATATATATTTTTCCAGTATTTTTCCAGATTTACTTTGAACCGAGATAGTTTTACACATAAAATAAACTGGTTCATTATAGATCTAAATGGGCCCTAATTATTCCTAGCTGTCCGATTTGGGTAAGATTCTCAGAATGGAAGAGGACTATGTCCTCTTTCTTCTTCGACGAACTACCACTAGAAACGTAACGAACAGCAGAACAGTAAAAAATCCCGGGAAAGAACTCGGCGATGCTTCTGTTGTGGTAGTAGTAGTTGTTGTTGAAGCTCCTGCAGTAGTAGTAGTGGTTGTTGTTGAAGCTCCTGCAGTAGTAGTAGAAATTTCAATAGTAAAGGTAACATTAGCATAACCAACATTACCAAAAGAATCGTTGCCATAGGCATGAAGGACATAAGTACCATCTGATAATGATTCTTCTACACTGGTAGTCCAAGTCTGATTAGGGCCACCATCAATAGAAAACCAATAATGAACTGCATCATCACTTGAGAGTTCAATTGTGATAGTACCAGTATCATAAGCAGTAGCACTAGGAGAAACAATAGTAATAATAGGCCCTGTAGTATCAATAGTAAAGAATATTGAATCCTTAGCAATATTCCCAGCTTCATCTTCAGCAACAATTGTAATATTATAACTTCCGTCTGGAATACCTGGTGCATCAGGAAAGTCCGAAACAACAGATCCACTGGGAACAGCTGTGGTGTTTTCAAAGCCATTAAGATAAATGGTGAGAGTTTGATAATCGGTAGCTGTATATGTTAATGGAACATCAGTGCTAGTGTATGTCGTATTAACTGGATTGGTGATGACTGCTGTGGGAAGATAAACATCAATCGTGAAAGTCACCGATTCATGAACAGTATCACTAAGTATGTCACGACCATAAGTATGGAGGGTATATATCCCATCAGGTAATATTCGATCCTCACTAGTAGTCCAAGTACGGTTTACACTGTCTATTCCGTCAATATAGTAAGAATAGTACATAATTGTTGAACTTCCAGATAATATCACTGTAATAGTATCTGTGTCATATTCCCAAGTGACAGGTGCGTCAATGTTCAATGTAGAAGACAGAGGCACTGGGATAGACAGAGGGGAAGAATCATTATAATGATCTACCCCATCAAAGGAATAATTACCTGAAATCCAATCACTCCAATAATTGGAACTGATATTATTATTTGTAAGCCCCTCATGAAACGCTTGAGACCAGCGATGATCAAAATTTAATATGTCTGGATTGTTGTCTATAAAATTATTCATGGTCACATTATTATCATCAGAGGTACCATCGATGAGGAGGCCCCATGCTGTATTGTTAAAGACGTTATTATAACTAATAGTATTATTATCGGAGTCACTCATTTCAAGACCATTACTAGAGCAGTAATAGATAGTGTTTTTTGAAATAGTGTTGTAATTGAAAGAACTTCTAAGATGAATACCATCTTCAGAACAGTTGTAGATAGTGTTGTCAAACAGGGTGATATAATCAGAATTTCTTAGATCAAAACCATTGCGGCCACAGTTATAAATCGTATTACCTGAAATTGTACAGTTGATGGAACTATCCATGGAAATACCATCAGTAGGGAGGTTGTAAATTAAATTGTCAGAAAGAGTGGTATATGGAGAACCTCCTACATAAATACCAGTAGCAGAGATGTTATAGATAGTATTACCTGTAACAGTAACGTTATTGTAACAATCAACAATTGCCAATACACTTTCTCCAGAACAGTTATAGATGGTATTGTCAGAAAGAGTGACATATTCAGCATACAAAATTGTAATGGCACTCTCGCTACAGTTAAAGACGGTATTGCCAGAAAGAGTAGAATTGTGGCAAGCGGTCATCGAAATACCAGTAGTATCACAGTTATAAACTGTGTTGTTTGAAATAATGTGATAACCGGAACTGGGCTGGGAAGAAAATCGAATACCTACGTTATTGCAATCATAAACAACATTAAACATAAAAGTACTATTATCGGAATTCGTCACATAAATACCTTCGCCACCTATTTTATGAACGGTATTAGCTGTAAAAGTATTAAAATTGCTAGAGCTTTCTAAGTGAATACCATAAGTAGAGCAGTTTTCGATGTTATTGCCTATAAGAGTATTGTTGGTAGCGCTAAAGAGGTAAATACCAACTTCAGAGCAGTTAGAGATCGTATTTTCCAAAACAGTAGTCTGATCAGAGTAGTCTATTATAATACCATTACCAGAGCAGTTTAGAATAGTATTGCCAGATATAGTAATATTTTCGGAGCTAAATACACCAATACCAGCATCGGAACAGTTATAGATGGTATTATTCTCAATCGTACCATGAGTGGCATTTTTCATATAAACACCAGAATAATCAGTACCTAAAGGATTTAAGAGGCTATTATTGATTCTAAAATGCTTTGTAGTATTTTCAATGTGGATCGAAGAACCTGAATCAGATGTAATGTTATAACCATGAATAAGGTACGGATCATTAGAAGTACCTGAGCCATCAAAGTCATATCCAGTAGGGCCAAACGCACTATCATTAAAAATTTCGATGCGGCCAGGTTTGGTGTAGGCTGTTACTCCTTTGATAGACAAAATAGGTTCAGGATTTCGTAAAGGACTAATAGATCCATATTCAACTCCTTGAAAAACCCTTTGATCTTGGATTGGGATAAAAATCAGTATTAAAATCGGTAATAAAGTGATCATCATTTTTCTTACTTTCATAAGGATAATTCTCCTGAATAAAGCAATGAATTTTGTAATAAGATGGAATGAGTATTATTCTTAAATGTTCCTAAGAACTCTGAACTGGTTGAAATTGCACACAATACATTTTGAAAGGGAACTTTTGTTTAGTGGAACAACTGTAAAACTTTTAGAGCCGTTAGATAGTTCAGATATCTAAATATCCGCCAAATTTCGCGTGAATGGCACAAGTCCCCTCGCTACCAACCATGCATGCGCCAATAGGATTCTCTGGGGTACATTTTTTGTTGAATAGAGGACATTCAATTGGTTGAATTTTACCTAGAATTATATCAGCACACCGACATCCTTTGGGGGTGTCAGATCCCTCAGAAACAGGAATATCTTCTTTCAATCTAATGTTGAACTTGTCGTATTCTTCAGCTAGTTCATAACCAGACGCAGGAACTAAACCTATTCCTCTCCAATTTGCATCAACAACACGATAGGCTTCTTCCATTGCTTTAAGGGCTACCTGGTTGCCATTTTTTGTTACTACTCTAGAATAAAGATTTTCAGTCTCAGCTCTTGATTGATGAATCTGTTTTAAGATAGCTAAAATACTAAGCATAACATCTGCAGGTTCAAATCCTGCTACAACAATTGGTACCTGATGTTCCCTACTTATCGGTTCATATAAACCGTAACCTGTAATTGCTGAAACATGACCAGGTGCAATAAAACCATTTAGAGGTATATCAGGAATTTGTAAGAGAAGAGCCATAGCTGGTGGAACCAGTCTATGGGAAGATAGGATGAAGAGATTATCAGGAACACGCTTGTTGATAAGTTCGATGGCTACAATGGGGCAAGTAGTTTCAAAACCTATTGCGAAAAAAACGAAATTATCTTGAGGTTTTTTCTTAGCCAATTTAATAGCATCAAGAAAGCTATATACAATATGAACATTAGCGCCTTCAGCACGGGCTTTGATGAGCGAACCTTTGTTGCTGGGAACTCGTGACATGTCACCAAAAGTAATTAAGGTATAGTTGTTTTTCGAAAGCCATATACTTTGCTCAATATCACTATTGGGGCAAATGCAAACGGGACAGCCAGGACCAGCAATTACTTCGACATTTTTCGGCAGTAACGATCTAATTCCCCAATTAGAAATCGTATATTCGTGAGTTCCACAAACATGGCAAATTCTGACCCCTTTATCCCCTAAATCTGCAGCTAGTTTATCGATCTTCGCTTTAAGGTCGTGAATAATAACAGGGTCTTGAAAAGATCTACTCATGAGTTTTTCTCCAATATGAGAATAGACTCAGAACTTCTTTATATTTGTTCAGAATAGTCAAAAGATTATCAATCTCACAATATCGATTTATAAATGATTAGCAGGAGAAAAAAGCAGTATTAAGCATTCTAATATTGAAATTAATTAACAAAAGATTAGGAAATTAAAAGTTTAGTTATTAAACTTGTTGCATAGCCATTTTAAAAGTATTGTTCTTTGGTAACTTCATAGATTACTCGCTCTTTGAATTTATTGTTATCTAAAAGTCCTATAAAGGCTGATCGAGTATGTTTTTCAAAAGATAACATATTTTTTAGAGTAACCAAATCGAATTTAGTAAGGTTAGTTCTTTTTAGGGAATCAAGATATAATAAGTAGAATTTTTTGACTTTATTATGATTTAGGACTAGATCGGTGAATTTTTTCATACCAAGAATATCATCTGGAAAAATTAAATAATGATGGCCAAGAAAAAGGATACCATCCGTATTACCCTGAATTTTTTTCAAGATTTGATAGATCAAGGGATCTAAACTACAATCGCTATAAGTAGGTTCCTTTTTCCGATGAATGAGTTTTAGAATAAAGGGATACGGATCATCAGGAAACATTCTCCGCTCTTTTCGTAAGGGTTCGAGTACAGAAAGTCTATCACTCTCTTTCCAAGTTCCCTGAGCAAAAATAAGGATACATAGATGTTCGTATGTCCCTTTTTTTCGAGGTTTACCCATTTGTTGTAAAGACCACCAGGTGTGAGAATAGAAAACGAAGAAGCATTATTATTCCATATCTTTCAGATATTCATATAACTCTTTATCCATCTCGTCCACGGAAATAATCTTTAACGGATAGTTATCAAATTTTATTTCTTTTGATTTTTCTCCGATTAATACAATTTCAGAGTATTCTTCTTTGTTACAAGTTTTCTCTAGTCCTTTCCAGTAAGATTGATGGAAAATGAAATCAATTCCGTCTAATGGTGGAATAGTAATTAAAATTCTCAATTCTGGCCTTGATAAGGATATCAGTGTTCCATTCCACCTGGATAGTACACCAATACTGAAGTTACTGAGTTTATCAACAGATTTTTTTACCTTTTTTCCTAATTTTCCTTGAAACAGCTGGTTTCTTTCTAAATCCTTTAGGATTGGAGACTTTCTTTCTTCAACGACTCCAGCTAACCATTTTATTGCTTCACGAGGATTCCCATGTGAAAAAGCATAGGCAGATTCCACATCTGATTTTTCCAGAGGCCAAAGAGTTTTACTATCCTTAGGTAGCTCAATCTGGAATTTTTGGTGAAAATCGTTTAACATTTGACCACAGTAATCTTCAATGTCCTTCTTGGAGAACCTTTTAAGAACTACTGGAGGTTCAATTCGACCTTGAACGGCAGTACTTGAAAGATCAAGAATTTTATCCCATAAAGTTGCTAAACAAGCTAAACAGATCATAAAGTTGGAAGCTTCATTATGCATCTTTTTGAGAGTCTCTAAAAACTGTAATTCGGCTTCAGGCCCCAAAGCAATAAACAACGATTCTAATTCATCAACGAATAAGATAACTGGTTTGTCAACAGTCTTTAAAATAATTTTCAAAGCTGCAAAAGCCAATTCTTCATCATCCATTATTGTTCTTTTAAAATTAGTTGTTTCATCATCAAGATCAAAACCAGTAAGCCATTTTAAGGCAATTTTAGCTCGTTTGGGATCTTTTAATGCAAAAAAACCTTCTACGACTATATTACTCAAACCCGGATTATCAACCGCAGCATGTTCCACTTTCTGATACTTTTGAATTAACGAATCCGCTATAAACTCAAGAAGCGAAGCACCACCTGCTTTTATTGTTTCAAAATAGAAATGTGAATAAACACGATTTGGATTCGTCGGAACAGGAATATACACAACATAGGCATCAGAAATTGTTTCACGAAGATGCCAGTATAGATGAGTCTTACCATATCCCGCTTCTGCGATGATAGGTAATATAACTGATTCTCGTTTCTTCTTGCGTATGATTTCAAGAAATCGAACAATCTGTTTAATTGCTTCTTTGTTAGGACGATTTAGATTAAAACCTTCGGGTATATCAGCTCGAGCAGTAAAATTATAGAAGGGATTCTCAGTGAAAAGACTTGCTACATGTGTCATATCGCATTACGCCTCAAACATCATGAAATAAAATACTCCTGTCCCAGAATTTGATTCTATTCCTCCATGGATAGCATGGGATTTAGAAAGAGCAGTTTGCATAGTTATAATCCCATCATCATGTAAACGTAACATTCGAGTATTGAATAATTTATCAGGAATACGTTTCTCATTGAATTTTTTTCTTACATCAGGAATCCGCACAAGAGGTTTCATTGGATTTGTTAATTCATTGTAAGCATTACGAAGACAAGAAAGAAATTCATTATCACTAATTTTGTTTGGATGTAATTCCCGTTCTAAGAAATCTTCTCCTTCTGATGTGAGTTTAAATATGGATTTTGTTCCACTTTTGATCTTAACATGACCTATATTCGCCATATCATGTAACATAGCTTTTTCTGATTCTGTTCTAGCGTAGTACCCTGTATCACCTAAAAAATGTAAGATCTTAAGATATGAAGTCTGCATAGATATGAATTTCTGATTCAATATGAAATAGCTAGCTAACATGAGGGTATTATTCAAACTCGAAATCCAATCCTTCATTAAGAAATTTCGTTTAAGTTAGAATAGACATTTATATTACATTTCACAAATTGTTCTATGAAAAAATTACTTTAATTAAATCAAAAATTAATCTTTGGAAGGATCCAACCTTGATCTTAGATGATTCCACTAGAATATCCAAATTAGATACAGAAAATATGTTTGAAATGGTTTATAATTGGCCTGAATTGATTGAAAGGACCCTTCGTTTTTCATTTGAAGTTCCTAAAAACGCAAGGGTTGGAAAATATAAAATATCATATGAAAAATCAATTTCCAATATAGTGATTTGTGGAATGGGAGGTTCAGCTGTTAGTGGAGATTTCTTAAAAGTATATTTAGAAAAAACATTGAGAGTTCCTCTAATTGTACAAAGAAATTATGAAATCCCAAATTTTGTTGGAAAAAACACTCTTGTTATACTGATATCATATTCAGGTGATACTGAGGAAACAATCTCATGTTTAATATCTGCAATAGAAAGATCAGCTCAAGTTGTTGGATTAGGAGCAGGCGGGCGAATAGGGGATTTTTTTAATAAGTATGAACTTCCATTTCACCCAGTTCTGTCTGGTTATCAACCTAGAGCCGCCTTTCCACTTTTATTTTTCCCATTATTAAAAATATTCGATAAAATGAATATCTCCCCACTTGATAATAGTGCTATGGAGGAAACTTTATCTATTTTTTATGAAATCCGAGATGAATTTGATATTAAAACGCCATTTAAGGATAATAGTGCAAAGCAAATAGCAAAAGAACTACAGAATCGAATCCCAGTAATATGGTCCCCATATGCATGTATTTCTAATCGAATGAATTGCCAACTAAACGAAAATGCAAAAATTCTAGCTATTTCTAAAGAATTACCAGAGTTCAATCACAATCACATTGTTGGATGGGAGCAGTGGAAAGCAAAAAATCCTTTCATAATTATTGCTTTTCGATTCAAAGCAGAACATCCTAATGTTTCTTTACGATTTGAAATATCAAAAGAAATTGTCTCATCAAAAGTAATTATTGTAGAAATCGAATCACGAGGTTCTAGCTTTTTATGTCAATTATTTTCCGCAACTTATTTTGGTGATTATATTTCGATGTACCTCGCTATTCTCAATAACCAGAATCCAAGTACAGTAGATAGCATAAATATAATAAAAAATCAGCTAGAAGAACGGGCTAACACTCAAAGTGAAATATTTTCTTCCCTTTTCAAACTTCATAACGTATGATACTCGACTTAATCAGGCATAACAACATCTATTTTATCTTATCTTAGAATTGTGGGAGAAATTTTAAATCGCTTAACTTGAACTTTAAATTTATATACTTGAATGCGCTATAAAATTTGGAAATACTTCAGTTATTTAAAGGAAAAGTAATTAATGAGTGAGGATAGGTGTTAAGGAGAAGAAACAGCCTTTTAAAAATTTGTTCACTATTTGCTGTTTTAGTGCTGTATCTGAATTTCAATTTATCTCCAGTCCAAATTAGTTTATCTGATTCGTTAGTTTCAGCAAACAGATCAATGGCACAGAGTTACACTGTACATGACCCTATTATTGTTAATAATGATGCTGAACTAGCTACTGTGGCGAATAGTGGCACAGGAACGGTTAATGACCCGTATGTTATTGCTGGCTGGAATATTACTGATTCTACATCTGATGGTATTTATATCACAGGAACAACGAAGCATTTTAGAATAGAAAATTGTTGGATTGTCAATTCTCTTAGAAAGGGTATATACTGGGGCAGTAACGGTATATATGTGGAAAATGTTACCTCAGGAACGACTACTATAACTAATAACACATGCAACGACAATAGCAATGATGGCATCTACCTTATTGATTCTGATTATTCAACTGTAGCTAACAACACCTGTAGCAGCAATGATGGGAATGGTATATACCTTATTGATTCTGATTATTCGACTATAACCAAAAATACTTTATTCAACGATGGACTTAATTTTGAGGTATCTTCTAAAAAGCAATTAATTTCGTCCATAGTTGAGAGTAACACGGTTAATGAGCTCCCTCTGGGATATTTCGAAAATAAAACTAATATTACGATTACTGGGGGATATGGACAGCTTATCTTAGTAAATTGTAACAACACGATAGTGAAAAACAAAAACTTTTCTAATACCTCTATAGGAATAGCTCTGTATTATTGTTATGAAAACCAGTTGGTCAATAACACCTGCGATAACAATTATGGGAATGGTATCTACATTTGGTATTCTGAGTCTTCGAATATAACCAACAACACCTGTAACAGCAATGATGAAACTGGTATCTATATTTGGTATTCTGATTATTCAACTGTAGCTAACAACACCTGTAACAGCAATGATAGGAATGGTATCTACATATATAATTCTGATTATTCAACTGTAGCTAACAACACCTGTAACAGCAATGATGGGAGTGGTATCTACCTAGTAAGTTATAGTGCTTCAACTATAGCCAACAACACCTGTAACAGCAATGATGGGAATGGTATCTACATATATAATTCTGATTATTCAACTGTAGCTAACAACACCTGTAACAGCAATAATGGGAGTGGTATCTACCTATTAAGTTATAGTGCTTCAACTATAGCTAACAACACATGCAACAGCAATAATGATGATGGAATCTACATTGGGTATTCTGAGTCTTCCATTATAGATAACAACATCTGTAGCAACAATGATGGGGATGGTATCTTCCTTATACGTTTTGCTTCTTCGACTGTAGCCAACAACACCTGTAACAGCAATGGGAATGGTATAAACCTTTGGTATTCTCATTATTCGAGTGTAATCAACAACACCTGTAACAGCAATGGGGATGGTATCTACATTTATTTTTCTGATTATTCGACTGTAGTCAACAATATCTGTAACAGCAATAATCGGTATGGCATCTACCTTGACCTTTCTAGTTTTTTGATTATTAGCAACAATACCTGCAATGATAATGGTGAAGGGAGTATTTACCAGCAAAATTCTGATACTTCTACTACTAATCCCCCAATTAATGGAACAGAGCACAGTAGCTCTACTGAACAACTATTTAGAATTGGATTGTTCTTATTTATCATTGGATTATTATTACTATTAATATTCGGAAGCAAACGCATTAAATCAGTATAGTTAGTTCCCCTTTCCTCGCTTTAATGGATTTTTTTTAGTAGATATATCATAAAAACTCTTATCCAAAAATAGATTAGGTTCATTCTAAAACGATCGAAATATTAATCCCTAATTGATAACAATAATTTATTTCATACTAGGAGAGAAAACGCTTGTCAAATTACGATGTAATCATAAGAATACTTGAATACGCTATAAAATTTGGAACTACTTCAGTTTATTTAGAAGAAAACAGTTAAAGAGTGAGGATAGGTGTTAAGAAGAAGAAACGGCCTTTTAAAAATTAGTTTATTATTTGCTGTTTTAGTGCTATATCTGAATTTTAATTTATCTCAAGTCCAAACTAGTTTATCTGATTCGTTTGTTTCAGCAAACAGATCACTTTCACAGAGTTACACAGTACATGAGCCTATCATTGTTAATAATGATACTGAACTAGCTGCTGTAGCAAATAACGGCACAGGAATGGCTAATGATCCGTATATTATTGCTGGATGGAATATTACTCGTTCTATGGGACACGGCATTTATATTACAGGGACAACGAATCATTTTAGAATAAAAAATTGTTGGATCGTCAATTCTACTAATTGGGGTAGTATTGGTATATATGTGAATAATGTTGCCTCAGGAACGACTATTATTACCAACAACACCTGTAACAGCAATGATGGGAGTGGTATCTACCTTAGATATTCTGATTATTCAACTATAGCTAACAACACCTGTAACAGCAATGATGGGAGTGGCATCTTCCTTAGCACTTCTGAGTCTTCAACTGTAGCTAACAACACCTGTAACAGCAATGATGAAACTGGTATCTACATTATTGATTCTGAGTCTTCGAATATAACCAACAACACATGCAACAACAATAATGAGGATGGAATCTACCTTTGGGGTTCTGATTATTCGACTGTAGCCAACAACAATTGCAACAGCAATGAAAGAAGGGGTATCTTCCTTAGTTCTTCTGGTTTTTCAACTATTGTTAACAGCACCTGTAACAGTAATAATGAGTATGGTATCTTCCTATTTTTTTCTTCTTCTTCGACTATTGATAACAACAACTGTATTTACAATGGTTTGAGTGGAGTCTTCCTTAGTTCTTCTGGTTTTTCGACTGTAACCAACAACACCTGTAACAACAATGATGATGATGGTATCTACATTTATTTTTCTGAAAATTCGACTGTAGACAACAACACTTGCAGCAATAATTGGTATGGTATCTTCCTATTTTCTTCTTCTTCTTCGACTATTGATAACAACAACTGTATTTACAATGGTTTGAGTGGAGTCTTCCTTAGTTCTTCTGGTTTTTCGACTGTAACCAACAACACCTGTAACAGCAACAATGAGGATGGCATATACCTACTTAGTTCTGATTATACGACTGTAGACAACAATATCTGCAACAGCAATAATGAGTACGGCATCTACCTTCGGAATTCTATTTTTTTGATTATAAGCAATAATACCTACAATGATAATGGCGAAGGGAGTATTTACCCTCAAAATTCTGAAACTTCTACTACTAATCCCACAACTAGTGAAACAGAGCCAAGTAGCTCTATTGCACTCTTATCTAGAATTGGATTATTCTTATTCGTGTGTGGGATATTATTATTATCATTATTCGTAAGCAAACGCATTAAATCAGAATAGTTAGTTCCTTTTTCCTCGCTTTAATGGATTTTTATAGTAGATATATCATAAAAAAATCTTATCCAAAAATAGATTAGGTTTATTCTAAAACGTTCGAAATATTAATCCCTAATTGATAATAATAATTTATTTCATACTAGGAGAGAAAATACTTGTCAAATTACGATGTAATCATAACAGGGGCAGGAACAGCTGGATCTGTCCTTGCAGCAGGATTAGCAACAAGAGGGTTTAAAGTCGCCCTTTTCGATAGACAACCGAAGGAAAAAATTGGTATAAAGGTGTGTGGAGATGCAACAAGCTCTGCTCATTTCGATAGAATCAAACCAATAGTCAAAATTGAGCCTCCTCATGGAGATGAAATTAGACAAAAAGTAAAAGGTGCATGGCTATTTTCTCCTGATAGAGAAGTTAAACTTGAATTAGTAGAGGAAGGAGGTACAGGTATCATTATTGACCGTTTCAAACTAGGCATGCGTATACTAGAAAATGCTATTGATTTTGGTGCTGAACTTTTCGATTCATCAATGGTTAAAGAACCGATTATCACTCACGATCAAGTAACTGGGGTTAGGTATCGAGGGAAAGATAAAAACATAGTTGATATGTCAGCAAAGATTATCGTTGACGCTTCTGGAATTGCAGCTACTCTTCGTACAAAACTTGACCCAGAGAAAACCTCAATGGAAATAGATCTTCTTCCAAAAGATGTTTGTAACTGTTATCGCGAAGTTCGTGATGTCGAGAGTGAAATTGAATCTCCAGAATTTATTCGGTTAATGTTTGATCAAGAACTTTGTCCTGGTGGATATTTATGGGAATTCCCCAGAGGCCCAACATCAATGAACGCAGGATTAGGAGTAATGAAGATGAATAAGCTTAATCCACATAAACAATTTGATCTCTATCTAAAAAGGGAAGAAAAACTCTATAAGAACTCAAAACTTATTCATGGGGGTGCATGGCGAGTTCCTTTACGTCGTCCCATTGATAATCTTGTATGGAACGGATTTCTTCTTATAGGAGATGCTGGTACTCAAGTTAAACCAACTGATGGAGGCGGTATAGGAATATCAGTTGGGGCTGCCGCAGTAGCGACAAAAACAATTGCAAATGCTGTAGAAAATGACACATTGAAAATGGCAGACCTTTGGGATTACAGTGTCCAATTTATGACAACAATTGCCCCTATTAATGCTCCTTTGGCAATTATGAAAGATTTTATAATTCCACTACCTAGCTCAATCATTAATAAGGTGTTCCATAAAAGAATTCTTGGAGCTGAGGATTTGTTATATGGAAATGCTAGTGGAAATATCTCGGGTGGACTTTTAAATACCTTACAACGTGTATATCGAGGAAAACGAATGTTTGGTACTCTATTAAAGTTTCGATCTATTCTCAAAAAAATGGATAAAGCTCGTGATCTCTATCTAAATTACCCAAAAACACCAGATGCTTTTCCCACATGGCATGAAAAAATTTTAACACTGTACGGTGAAAAATAAAGAATAGCTGGAGCCATCTCTATATTCTTTCACCCAAATCCATTCAGTGGAAGAGATTTAATATATTTCAATTCTACATGAATAAGTCCTCAACCGATTTAAGAGCAAGAGGACAAACTTTCATATTCCCAATAGCGGTAGAATAAACGTAACCAGAAAAATTTCCAAGAACTCTTGTTGCTTGTTTATATAATAGAGCATTTTCATAAGCTGCAGACGAAACAAGCAAATCGAATAAATCATTTCCCCTTCCATTAATAGATTTTAAATGAAATCCGATATTGATCATTTCTTCACCGATTTGATAAATAAAATACTCCTTTCCGAAAAATAGATCAGGGGATTGTTCATCTACTAACTCTTTTGGGATATCAAGAAGTTTAATATAACGAGGATTCATCAAATCCTCCTCATCGATTGATACGCTAGGATTATCTTTAAAAAATGCTGTTTTAAATATGGATAGGGCTATATTAATCAGATTAGAAACAAGGCTTTCAGAAGGTTTGATTAGGTATGTCCGAACAGATTCAAGTCCCTCATTATAACGTTTCTCCTGTAAAGATTTTAATATTTTTATTTTTTGGCGTTTTGCAGGAGTTTCCACTAATTTTACTAACCTAGAGGGGACTCTATCATAGAAATAATGTGCTACAATATTCTCTAGAGCAAAATGAATACCCCCTAGCTGTTCAAAAATTGGGATAATTTTTTGAAATGATTTTGAGCCCTTTTCGAATTCAAATGCGGATCTCATAGTCATTTGAGAATTAAGCTTTTCAGAAATCTCTTGAAAGCTTTCTAATTCCCAGATATTATCGTTTTTTCTATATTTAAACCATGGGGGTTCTTCAAAAAGGGAGTGTTCGATGATTTTTTGAAAGTTTAAGAACTCTTTTGAGACTTCCTTTTCAATTCTTATGATTTCTTTATTTATCGTAGCTTTTATCGATTCAAAATCTTTAGATGAAACTTTTTTATTTGATTTAACTTTTGATTTAATCTTTTCTAAATCTTTGACCACTTTAGAGTAGATTTTCGTAAATTGAGTTAATTCATACTCGATTTCTAATTGAAAATTAGGGTCTTTTTTTTCGGTGTAAACTTGAGAAGTGTTGACAAGGGATAGAAGAGGAACTTTAAGATCAGATTCAACTTTTTTGAGAAATTTAGATTTAATATGCTCTAAATATTCTATTGGTTTTTCTTCAACGATTTTACACACATCGTTGACTCCAAGTTCTTTTAATGTTGGTAAACATCCATGAATTGAAACAGTATTCCATTTAAAAGAGGTAAATTCTCGTAGAAATATGAAAAAGGGTGTTATCAACTTCAATCGATCTGCGGTAAGCCTAATGCCTGTATCTAGCTCTAGTGATATCTTACCAACCTCATTATTTGTCCCAAACAAGAGATATTCCAATAATGACCCGGTTGTATTTATAAGAGCACCTTCAAGTGAATCTCGAACTAAAGATGCTGTTTCGGGATTACCAGAAAGGTCATACGCAGAGCGTTCAAGCTCTAAACTTGGTAAAGGACGATCGGAGTCATAAGCAAGAAGTGAGATGAGTTCTTTTTTAAGATGATCTCCGCTCATCTTTTTAATTTCACCTGGTTCTTTTTCAAGAATGAAACTAGAGAAAGCAAGAAATAAAGGTTGTTTTCTAAAATTATATTGAGCAGCAGCATTAGTAATTAAATCAAGTAATTCTTTAGAGGAGATTATTTCTTCAAGATTTTTTTTAGGAAAGGCGATGTCTAATAATTGTTTTACTATTACTAAACCTTGCTCTCCGAAAGGTTCATTGTCGTATCCTTTGAGGAACTCCTGTAAAAGTTTTCCAGCAGTTACACTTTTTATTGAGGCCATTGAAATTCAACTCCACTTAATGACTCTTTTAGAAGCTTAATGGGGCCTCTCTTTCTTATTTCCTCTAACATCATCTTCTTGATCTTCAATCGGAGATTTGGGATTATTCGATCAATATTACGGCATGTAATGAGAATTGACACAGAATCCTCTAATAAAGAACCCAAACTCCACCAAACAGCTGCATCGATCGCATTTTCGATTTTTTCCGGAAAACAAAGATCATTTATTGCTAATTCTATCTGATCAAATATTGAAGTGTCAATTTTGTCAAGTGCTTGTTCCAAGGTATCAGTCACGCGAAATGGACAACCCTTCATTTGTTTCCGCCAAGAAAAGATAGACTGGAAAGAAAGAATCACTTGAAATTTATCGGGAAGTGCTCCAACAAGTAATATTTCCTCAAAAGCTCGGTTAAAAACATAATCTGATAGATACCTTGAACCTAAGGCTCCAGCAAGCACTTTCATCTGCTGATTTATTTTTTGAGGAAAACCAGTCTTAGACCACACGAAAAAACCGACCAAGGCATCTTGACCCACATTTTGGATATATATACGTCCTTCTTTCGCTTGAATATCATCCAAATACCCCATCCCAGTTTCAGATTGAGTTAATGAATTAATAGCAGTCAAAATTCCCCCAAAAAGCAGTGATTGCTCACTAGAGAAACCCAAACTTACTGTGGGGATACCATGATTAACAATGAAGAATGCCATTTGAGGACACGAGGGTTTTTTCGCCAACAAATCTACCTCTATATGCGAATATATTGAAGGATTATATGACTATGAATAGTAGTGAAAATATATTTTCTACGATTATGAGAATAAGTGTTTAGGTTTAAAATATACGAAGATATTTACTTTCGCTTTATTTTTATCGTTTTAAAATGTACTGATATTGGGAAAAAAAAAGAATCAAACATACTATACCAAAAAGATTAGTAATGCTTCTATTACAATTATTTCAAGGAGTCTACTTATTTTGTTGACAATATAATGGAGTCAGTATTATTGGAATCTAATGAAAGCTCCAATTTTTTAGTTAAAGTTGTTTCCGATAGACTTTCCTCGTGGATAGTAATATCATTGCTGTTTAATCTTGTAATTCACCTATCCATTGGATTAAGTTACTATAATCCGGTTGATTTCGTTCTACAATTCGAAGCAGCTAAAAAAATTTCCCAAGGAATGTTGTTGTATCGAGATATTGGGCCTCTTCTTCTTAGTAATGGAATCGAATTACCACGCCCACAGTATCCACCCTTATATCTTTATACATTAGGTAGTTTGATAACTTTTTTTGGAGTAGAGAATTTTACATGGCAGATGGCCAAAATATTCCTGATTTTAGTCAACTTTATCGTGAGTCTCTTAATATTTTATATAATTCGATGTTATTTCCACCCTCGAAAACACGCTGATCTAATTGCCTTGGGAGCATTGAATTTCTTTTTATTGAATCCTTCAACGTTAGGAATTATTTTAGGAGGGTTTCATGACAATTTTATGATATTATTCGTACTTTTAGGATATATATTATTCGAAAAAAGAGCTTATACCATTAGTGGCTTTTTTTTCGGCCTCTCCCTTTTAGTAAAACCAATAGCTGTAGTATACATGTTACCTATCTTGGTTTGGGGTATAAAATCAAAAATTCAAGAAATCATTAAGATTTGGGGCACTGCAGGGTTAACCTTTTTGCTCGGATCTTTGCCATTTCTCATATTAGCTCCGACAGAATATATTAATGACGTTTTTTTGATACATACTCAACGTCTTGATCCATCCATGTCATTTTACACGTACTTCATATTTGAGATTTCTTCAACTTTAGTTCCTTTTCTGATCCAATTGATAGTATTCCTCTTTTATATAGTAAGTCTTAGTTATAGAGGTGCAATTAAAGACACAAATAGGATACTTATTGCTGTTTTGCCATTTATTACAATTTTTATGGCTACAAATCGTATTCTTTACCCCCATTATATCCCATTTTTCTTCCCTTTCTTTACAATTGCCTTGTTTATCCTAATGGGTGGATATTTCATCCAGAATTTAACTCAAAATGAAAAAATTTCTCTTCTTGGACTTAGTTTAGGCTTAATATTAGTCTATATTGGTTCAGGAGGATTTTCAATACTATGGAACTTAGAAAGATATGAAACATACCAATTTAATCCATTATTCCTAATTACATCAATCGTGTGCATAATAGGGTTATTATCCATTTCAATAATATCACTATTCTACTTATTATCAACTTCAAATAAAGAAAATGGAGGCAATTTAACTGAAGGATTATCTACTTAAAGGCTGGTACCAGGATGATTTACCTCCCTCGTTCATCACATTCGTACTCTGTTCCATTTTAATCGTACTATATATATTTTTTATGATAATTTTTCCATCTAACCTTTTGGTACAATCAACTAAAGTTTTTACTCTCATGGGTATGTCTGAAGCAGTATTTAAAGGGGAGATATATAGAATTTTTTCTTCATTTTGGATTCATGCGAACGTAGTGCACTTAGCTTCAAACTTACTGTTTCTATTCATTTTTAGTATTCGTTTAGAAGAATTAACTAAAGGACGAACCGTTGTAATTGTTTTCATTTGTAGCGGTATATTTGGGAATCTAGGTTCAATTTTATGGATAATATTTGATATTCCAACTATTTCTATTGGATCTTCTGGGGCCGTTTTTGGAATATTAGGAGCATCAATTTACCTGTTGAAAGGGAAATCTAAAATAGAACAAAGACAAATGATGTTCTTTTTATTCATATTCTTTACGATAACAATAAGTCAAGATACAAACTTTCTATCTCACTTATTTGGGCTGATTGGAGGAATTATTACAATGAAGACATTGAAAACCCTTTCAGAAAGCAATCTTATCCAATTAATTTAGTTCTAGATTTGAACGGAAAAGAAGCTAATCAAGCTCAGCAAGGAATTCACAACATTCATGCCCACTCGCTTGGCACTTTGTTTCTCGTACAGTAACTTCATCTTCAACCAGTAAGTCAAATCTTCCGTTGATGAATCCAGCCATAAAATCATCTAATGTAGTAATTTTTGGTGGCTTTTCTACACCTGGAAAAAGAGCTGATAAATCAACTGTTGAAAGATTAATACCAGAAGTTGCAGCACTTTCCCAAATTTTGAAAGTAGCGCTTTCATCATCAATAATCTCCACAGTAACCTCATCGAGAATTCCAGAACGATTCATTTTATTAAAGTAATAACCCAAGACTTCACATGCCTGTGGAAACTCCATTGGGAAAGAAAAATTGAGATTACGACGATGCCTGATACGGGAAATAATTCCAACATCTTCTAAAATTTGTCCATAATGTTGTCCTGCATAAGCCAATAAGGTCGAATTGAATGGATCTGCGAATTTAAGTGAAGTAAGAATATGTTGCAAATTGGAGATGTGAATGAAATCACCCATTCCTGGTCGCAAACGGCGTTTGTTCAGAATAGATTCATACATATTTTTTGAAATATTTGATAAAGATAGTTCAAAACGTAATCGGTCGGAACTGCTAAAAAATTCTTTTGATTTTATAGATGAAACCTCATAATGATCAGATTCTTCACCCAATTTAATATCAAATTCACAGTAGGTGTCTCCTAGTCCCCAACACTTAGTTTCAACAACAGCTGCTTTTTCACCTAAAGTTACTTCTAATAATCCTGCAATCTCTCCCGCTAAGAAGCCACATACATCCTGTCCGATATCAGAATTCTCAACGGCATGAGCTGATCCATGTACTTGTAATGTCGCATGGTAATCACTTAGCTGAATAAAATCGAGATTAGAAGCCACATTTGAAGCCCTTTGATTCGGACCGTATAGGATTCTAAAGCCCTTAAGTAATTCTTTAAATCTTGATTTTAAACGGGGAGTACTCATAATCTTTGGATTGTGTTTATGTATCCACGATTGGGCTGCACCGAACTTCCCTGCTAATACTCCTGAATGAAATAGATGACTTTTTGCGGTTGGATTGATAGCTAATAAACTAGTTACAATTGATTGCAGATGCCCGATATGCACATAATCACCAATTGAGGGTCTTGTAACTTCTTCTAGTTCTTCAATATTAAGTAGTCTTTCCGAAACAGTGATAATTGATAATTTAGTCCATCGTTCTCTATCAGCTTCACTGGCTTTAATACCAGCATCAATTAATTTGTTAAATAAAAAATTAAATAAATCTTGGGAAGAGGGAGAAAACATACCTGACTCTTCCATGTTAAAACTAGAAAACATACCTGCTGCTTGAGTCGCTGTTAGACAAACTTCATTGTTGTATAGAACGTGAGGAACATTGCGGACGCCATATTTACTGGCAATTTCAGGATGATCATCAGTTACAATGGTCGTTAATCGAGCGCCTCCTTGCGATGTTTCTACTATACGTTTTAGGTGCCTTTCAACAGGCTTACAAGGGGCACATTCAATGCCCTTAAACAGAATTATATTAACCGGTTCTGTCAAAATATCCTACCTAGTCCGTTTTCTATTGGATCAGTTCTTTGCTCTAGTATGAAAAATATAACCTTATAATAAAATATATACCTTTCTTATTAACACAAAATTACAAATCTTTCTATCAGCTTTAAAAGAATCCTTCCTCGGAAAGACCTCGAAATTTTTAGTTGTATTGTAATTTATTCTTTTACGACATTTTTTAGGTTTTAATCTAGTTTTAGTTGTTTTTTTTAGACAGTCGGAAGTTTTAGCTAGATAATCTCATAATTAAAATTACATTAGAGGTGAAATGAAGTAATATTGTGATTCTGATGTTAATCGAAACAACGCCTGAATTATCCTCAAAAATAGACGAACTAAATGGGATACTACAGAATTATCTGGAAAAATCTCCTAGCATCGAAATAATAACAGTTGTTTCTCAAGAGGGGTTACCGATTGTTTCAACTTCAGATGATAAAGATACCATCATTGCAGCAATGACTGCAGCAAGTCAATCACTATCAGAACGTGTCCTAAGAGAACTAGAACGCGGTGAAATGGAAGAAATCATACTCACTGGGAAAGAAGGATATGTTATAATCCGTACTGCTGGTGATAATGGTGTGGTAAGTGTTACAGCTAAAGATTCAAAAAATTATGGCTTAATTCGTGTTTTAACTAAACAATTAGCAAAACTGCTATCAGAAATGTTATAATATTATAGTTGCGTTTATTCTTATATTATTAAGCCAAGTAAATTTTAACCTCCTTCTTTGAAAATAATTCTTTTAAACAAAAGACCGAGATATTTCACTTAGAAGTAGAACCAGTCGACGCGAAAAATGAGGAAATAGAATGAAGATTGAGAAATTTGCCAAAGATCAACTAGATTTCAAGGATATTGATGTGTTAGAAGTCTACCAAGGATATCTTATATTAGGAAAACATAAAAAAAAGCCTCGTTGCTTATGGATCAATAAACAAAATATCGAAGGATTAGCAGAAGTAGCAAAAATCATAGCAATCGATCAAGCATTTCATGCCATACTCTCATTTATTCCAGGAGGATCATTTGCATATCGATTGATTAAGGATCAAATTGGGTACCCCCCTCGTTTTAATGTAACCTTTGATCCAGACTTTTATGAGATTACTTACAGTATAATTACTTTAGATAAAGAAGGGGAAAAAAAAGGAGTTATAGATGGTCTGATTCAAGGTGTAGACAACACACTTAAAATGGCATTTAAAACAGGAACACATGTTCAAAATGTATTAACGAATATTGTAAAAAAAGGAGATCGAAAACACCAAAGTAAAGACAAAGATGATATTCCAGATATACTAGGATTCACATTTATTCGCTTTTATGACAAAACTAGCATTATCCGAAATCAGATTGTTGATAAAAGAATCGCAAATACAAAATCTAAACATGAAAGGTTGGTAAAAAAGACAGCTGCAGAAATTATTCCACCTGTTGTAATAGGTTTTAAAACAACAGCCAATGAGGAAGCAACAGCATTTTTAAAGAACCTACAAAAAATTGGTTTCAAAGTTAAATTCTCTCAATCCATTATAGATGAATTAACCTAGATTTATGTTTCAATTTGATATATTACATCTAGATGTGTTCCATCTCGATATTCTACCAATGTAACAGCCTTACTAGTGAAATTGGGAGCCATAGAAGACGCTAAACTAGATGATTGTTCTTTCAATTCTTTAATAGAACGAACCATTACTCCTCCATCCATAAGCAACTTTTTTAATTTCTCACGGCTCGGGGTGCTTCTTGGATTTATAGCAACACCATCACCTGTTACAACGACATCGATGCTATCACCAGGAGTCGACACTGTTGTAACCCTATCAATAATCGTGGGAACTTTACGAGCCAATGGAATAACTATCAGACTCACTTTTGAACGGGCTGAATCTTGGTGACCGCCTATACCAGAATTGATAATACCGTTGCTAAATGTATTCACATTTATGTTAAAATCAACATCAACTTCAGTCGCACCTAAAGCTGAAAAATCAGTATTTAAAGCAATACATCCTTTATTGAATGGATTGTACGCATGATCTATAGAAACCTCTATGTGATTGGGGTTATCTCGTAATGAATTAACTGCTTTCAAATCAAATGATTGAGCATCGTATATCGTCTCAAATAATCCTTCTTCAAGAAGGTCAACCGAATTACCTGCAATACCCCCGAATATATATCCTCCTTTCAAATTCTTATCTACCATTAATTCTTTTAGAAATTTAGCTGATGCGATTGACATCCCTCCTGCTCCAGATTGCCAATTAAATCCATCTCTCATAAATCCAGAATTCCACATGACTTGAACCGCAGTTTCGGCAATCTTTAAACGATCAGCCGACATCTTTCGCGCTAAACTACCAGTAGCTATTTTAGAAGGATCTCCAATTGAGTCAACCGTTAATACTGAATCTATTCTGCTAGAAGGTATACTAATCTTTTTTAATGGTGTTTCAAAAACAGTATCAGTTATTCCCACCACAATATCTGCGTAAAGAGAGTCAGTGTCTATTGGGTACCCTAACGAGCCAAAAGCATTTTTTCCCTCGATTCCAGTTAAATTTCCTATATAATCGATCGTTGACGCAGCAATGAAGGCAATATTAATATGAACGGATCCCTCCTGAATAGCTCTGGCCCTACCACCATGAGAACGAAGTATAGTAGGGATTTCTACATCTCCAGTGGAAACTGCGTTGCCTATAGGACCGTTCATCGATCCTTCAATACGATTGATAACTCCAGATTCAATGTATTCCAATAATGGTTTATGTACAGAAAATAATGCGGTAGAAGCTAGTGTAATATTCTTTATACCATAGGAAGCAAGTGCTTGAACAACTGGAACAATTATATTATCACCTTCTCGAAGGGCATGATGAAAAGAGATGGCTATACCATCACGCAATGGAAGAGAGTCAAAAAGCTTCTCAAATGAATCAAAAAACCTTTGTGTTTTACTACTAACGAAATTTGATTGATATTTAGTCCCAACTCTTTTTCCTGCAATTGCACTGTTATGGATTCCCATATAAGGAATAATTTTTTTCCCATAAAAGTGATCGGGAAGGTCTCGGCCTAATATATTCCGTATCAACTTAGTTTATTCCTCTTAATTACTATTTACCTGACAATCGGGCGTTTATACATAATTATGTTTAACTATTTTCTTTTCAATTCCACTTTTTAGATTCCACAAAGTTAATCAGATTTGGTAGAAAATCCATTTTTGTAGTTAATTAAGTAATTTAAATGCAAATAGAAAGGGTCTTTTCAATGGGAAATAAATGGGAAACTAAAATAACGAGCGTAAAGCCTAATGAATTATTAGTTCGAGGATACCCCCTTGATGAATTAATTGGTAACATAAGTTACGCTTCTGGTATTTTTCTGATGCTTTGTGGTGAATTACCAAGTCCTTCAGAAGAACGAGTAATTAATGCGATTCTTGTTGCTTCAATTGATCACGGAGTGACAGCACCTAGCGCTGTAACGGCAAGAACAGTTGCCTCTTGTGGAGTACCTATAACTACAGCCATGGCTTCAGGTATTTTAGCTGTAGGGGATCACCATGGAGGAGCGGGAGAAAAATGTATGAAATTTCTCCAAAGTGAGCTAAAAAAAGGTGTTGACAACCTAGCATTACTGGCAAAGAAAGCTGTTGAGAAGGCACGATCTGAAAAAAAACGGATTCCAGGATTCGGACATAGAATTCACACAAATGACCCCCGTACAACTAAACTTCTCCAAGTGGCTAACGAAACAAGCATAAGTGGAAAGCATGTAGAATTTGCCCAGCTCATCGCTGAAGAACTTTCTAATCAGTCTGGTAAATCCTTACCTTTAAACGTGGATGGAGCCATAGGAGCATTATTGGCTGATATGAATTTTCCAGCTGAATTAGGAAAAGCTATTTTTGCAATTTCGCGTATAACAGGAGTTACAGCACACATTCTAGAAGAAGTAGCAACGCAAAGACCAATGCGTACAATCATCCCTGAAGATTCTTCATATACTGGACCAAGTGAAAGAAAATTGAAATGAAAATTGAAGGATTCATCTCGAATTGACTATGAAATATGATACGATTATTGTTGGCTCAGGGATTGCAGGAAGTACACTAGCATCTGAATTGACCAAGATTGGGCAAAAGGTTATTCTTCTAGAAAAAGGGGGAAATCATAAGTTTCTAGGGAACCATCTTGCAGTTGTACGAATTGCTGATAAAAAAGGATTTAGATATACAAAAGAGCATTTAATGGTTGCCTCAGGAATAACACAGGGAGGATCATCTGTAATATCCGCAGGAACAGCCTTTCGTCCGCCTTCTGATTTTTTCAAACCCTGGGGAATTAACCTGGGAAAGGAATTGAGTGAGACGGAACAAGAATCAGGAACCACAATCCTCCCTGATGATTTAATTGGTAAAGGCAATCTTCATCTACTAGAGGCTGGAAATGATTTAGGATATGAATGGGAAAGGTTACCGAAATTTATAGACCCCTCAAAATGCATTTCCAACTGCTCAGCTTGTATGCTTGGGTGTAAACGCAAAGCAAAGTTTACAGCACGACATACATTGAATAAAGCGGTAGATATGGGTTTAATAATTCAAAAAAAGAACATAAAAAGAGTTATTATTGAAAATGGGGTAGTAAAAGGAGTAAAGCCAAAACGAGGCCATTCTATATACGCAGATCGAGTAATATTATCTGCAGGTGGAATTCACACTCCAATAATTCTTCAAAAATCTGGTCTAAAAGAAGCAGGAAAAGGGTTTTTCATGGATCCTATGATCTTTACCTACGGAGTAGCCTCAGAAAAGGAACATCGGACAATAAATGACATACCAATGACTGTAGGCACTTACAAATTTTACAAGAAGGGAATTCTCCAAAGTGCAGTAGTTGATCCATGGGGATTATTCATTATTACATTCGCATATCAACGTAATCCATTAAAAGTGTTAAAATTTAGACATTATCCTCGTTTGATGGGAATTATGACTAAAATTCAAGATGAAAAAGATGGAAATCTCTCATTTGGGAAGTTAGGTATATCGATTTCAAAAAAATTAACTGAAAAAGATATGAAAAGACTTGATTATGGAAATTCTATAGCCAAAGAGGTTTTAATAGAAGCAGGAGCGCATCCTAATAAAATTTTCTCCACACATATTAGAGGAGCGCATCCTGGAGGCACCTGTAGCATTGGAGAAGTAGTAGATACAGACCTACAAACAAAGATTCGAAATTTATACATTTGTGATGCAAGTATTTTACCTCGCTCCTTAGGAACTCCTCTTGTATTAGTCTTGATGGCATTTGCTAAACGATTGGCACGAAAAATAGAAAGAGAAGATTAAGTAGGTGCTGTTTTCACTTCACCAGAACGCATAAGCGCAAATTTCAATAATAAAGATCCGATTATCTCAGCAATTAGCACACTTACAACAACAACATCTAACAACAGAATTGCTGCATCAGTGGCTTCTGTAATATTAAGAGCAATTAATCTTGAGTAAGTAAAAGCTGTTAAGCCCAATGCAACACCTGCTTGGGTGAGTAAAGCGAAAGGAAGATTGTTATACACTTTCTTTGGCATCAATGCCATTACTAATGCTTGGTGTCATTCTCTTTTTGGTCATACTTACTTGGAATAGGATTTAGTGAAATTGTAGGTGTATTATTACAAGGTATAAAATAACAAATATCAACCTTTTTTACATTAACTTCGTTAATTTCGCCAAAAAAAAACCATTCGTGCCATGTTCTGCTGGTAAAAATCTTCCAGTGCCTTTTTGAGAAAATCCATCAATAGCATAACTAGAGGGAATCCATGACGGAAGTTCTTCAAGTCTAACTTTGTCAGATTGCAGTTTTTGTATTTGATATTCTCCTTCTTCAGGATAAAGACTGCAGACAGCATAGACAAGAGTTCCTCCTATTTTCAGAAGTTGAAATGCTGACACTAACAATTGCTCTTGTAAACGGATATTTCTTTGTAGAAAACGTTCGTTTTGTCTCCATTTCAATTCAGGATTATTGGTAAATGTTCCTGAACCTGTGCAAGGCGCATCTAACAAGATTTTGTCAAATCTTTCTAATTGTAGAGGGGGATTCAGACCATCCCATTGTACTAAATGCAAGTTCTTCAAATCTAAATCTGAAAGAAATCGAACCATCTCCTGAGTTCTGCCTTCATGAAAATCCCCAGCAATGACCCTTGTCTTCCCACTCGATTGTTGAGAAATTAAACTTGTCTTAATACCAGGGGCTGCACATAAATCGCAGATTAGATCATTAGATTTTGGACTAAGTGCAATTACAGGAGCAATAGAGGCTTTATCCTGAAAAATTACTACTTTCTGCTTATAAAAGTCGCTCTTAATAACTTTAAATTTATCCATGACTCTTGCTTTTAGTAAAAAAGGTATGTCATCATCAGGTTGGAGAGTAACCCCAACCTTGGTAAATTCACTTATAATTATAGACGATAAATCTACTAGCGATTCTATATCTGATTGTCCAGCACTAATTCTTAAATAATTGAATCCATTTCGTGCTCTATTATCCATAGCTACCATGTTATTCTTAATACGCATCAAATCAAGAACAGGTAGTAGCTTTCGAATTGTAAAAGAAGGAATCGCATATTTAATACTGATTTGTTCAATTTTAGTCTTGTTTTCCAATGCAATGTCAAAATTAAAACTAGCTAATTTCGAATAAAAGACCTTGAGATTTTCTTTCCCTAAATCATCATAATCATACTTTTGTTCTGTAACTTCATTAAGTATAGATGGAAGGGAAGCTTTTTCCCACAAAGATCTGTAAGTAATATATAAAAATAACTCCAATTTCCTTAAACGAAGTTTTTTGTCTTCTTCTCTGGATAAAGATCGTAAGGTTTTTTTTGTGATATATTGAATTTTATTCCAGTAACGAATAATTTCCAGTAGGTAATGTTGATTTGTGGGGGTTAAAGTTGATTTTAATGTATGAATTTCTGGACTGTTCGATACATTTATCCATTTGCGAATTAACCCCAGAAGTTCCATATTTCATTAAAACTCAATATTTCATTATCAAACTTTTTATTAACATGAGATGTTTCATTTTTATTTAATTTTATAAAAAGCACGAAAAATAGAAAGAAAAGAGAATGAGAGGTGATGTTGGAAAAAATATATAGCAATTCATTATTTTCATTATTATTTCTATTACTTCTAGTAAGTTCTGGAGGACAGATGCTAAGACAGACTGCTCCACAAAGACAAGAAAAGTCAGTACTTGAGATAGATTTGGCTAACAGATCAATCTCACAGAGTTACGCGGTGCATAACCCCATTCTAATTACTGACGATGGTGCACTAGCTGCTATGGCGAATAGTGGTGCGGGAGCGGCTAATGACCCGTACATTATTGCTGACTGGAATATTACTGGTTCTACAACTAACGGTATTTTCATCACGGGGACAACGAAGCATTTTAGAATAGAAAATTGTTGGATTGTTAATTCTGTCAATTGTGGTATCTATGTGGAAAATGTTACCACAGGAACGACTACTATTACCAACACCATCTGCAGCAATAATCTAGTTGGCATCTTCCTTTGGTACTCTTCTTTTTCCACTGTAGCCAACAACACCTGCAACAGCAATATTGAGAATGGTATCTCCCTAGAAACTTCTAGTTCTTCTACTATAACCAGCAACACCTGCAACAGTAATAATCATAATGGCATCTACATTTCC
>SDBT01001705.1_pt1 | contig 39061 bp, 52 predicted proteins | sample 2277101 | NCBI WGS metagenome assembly SDBT01 (sample SAMN10404973, study PRJNA504765) | marine sediment metagenome | isolation source: marine sediment core GS10_PC15, 103 cmbsf | place: Arctic Ocean: Southern Knipovich Ridge | collected 2010 | reverse complement strand
TATACTAGTATGTTGATAGAATATGGTATAGAACAAGCAATAATTGACCATTTAATGGCACCTTGCAATAATTATATTATAGAATATTTAAAAAATAATAGAATAACGGAAGATAACATGGGTAAATTACGGATACTATTTGATATGCATAATAAGAAAGAATATTTGAAGCAATTTGTAGATGATTATTTCGAATTTGATCATTACTATCAAGATTATATATCTATAGTTGTTAACTAATTATTAATTTATATCATTAAATAATATATATATGTATTTAATACCATATGACTATTTTATTATATTATTTATATTATTTTTAATAGCATTAATTCGAAAAGATTGGAAATTATTGATACTACTAATCATCATAAAATTATTTTTATTGTATTTTTATAGATTTCCTGTATTAAAATTAGATAATTTATCTCCACTAGATATATTATCACCTGCATATGGTCATGTAAATAATATTCAATATTCTAAAAATAAAATTATTATATCAATAGTATTAACAATATTTGATATACATGCACAATATATTCCATATGATGGTAAAATAATAAAACAAAAATATGTAGAAGGTAAACATAATATGTTAGGATTTAATATGGATAACAATGAGAAGAATAGTATTATGATAGGTACAGATAGAGGGCAAATAGAGGTAATACAATATGCAGGAATGTTTGTGAGTAAGGTATCAAGTTTTGTTAGAAGAGGCGATAAAGTAGAGCGGGGTCAATTATATGGATTTATATCATTTGGAAGTAGAGTTGATATAATTTTGCCACGAGATAAGACAAAAATATATGTAAAAGTGGGTCAAAAAGTGGGTGGAAACGTGATAGGTAAATTCATATAAAAAGATATGCTGATATAGATTATATATTTATAAATGGAATTATGGACTGAGAAGTATAAGCCTCAAACCTTGGATGAAATAATTGGGAATAGTAATAAATTAAAAATTGTAAATGAGTGGTTTGAATCTTTTAATGAAGTTAAATCTAAAAAGATTTTATTATTATCTGGTCCTCCTGGAATAGGTAAAACTACAGTTGCAAATTTAGCATTAAAAAAATATAATTATAATATCATAGAATTTAATGCCAGTACTATCAGAGGACCAAAAAATATTCGTGATATATTCGAGAAAGTATTAGGTTATAAGAGCATTGTAGATATGTTTAGTAATGGTTCAATGCCGACAGGAATAATTATGGATGAAATAGATACATTATGTTCGGGAGGTGATAAAGGTGGAATGGCAGAATTTCTGAGTATAATTAAGAGTCGTAAGAATAAGAATGTGTATAATATTAATAATCCAATAGTTTGTACATATAACGATTTCAGTGATAAGAAACTTACAGAATTAAAGAATCTATCAGTAGAAGTTAGGATGACTAAGCCTTGTGATATGGATATGATAAATTTGATAGAAAAAATAGAGAAGGGTGAGAATATGAATATAGATATAGATGCTAAACAAATTATTATTAAGAATTCAATGGGAGATATTAGGAGAATGATTAATTTATTATATGATATTTATATTTTACATAATGAAGAGACAATAACTTTGGAGATAGTTGATAAGATTTTAAAGACATTTGTTAAGAAGGATGTTGATGTACAGATATTCGATATGACGTGGAATGTATTAAATACCAAGTTAAGTAGTGATGCAATGTTAAATTATTATGATGCAGATAGGTTATTATTACCCATGATGATACATGAAAATTATATAAATTCGATATATAATAGGAATTTAGATAATAAATTTGAGATGGTTAGAGAATGTTCAGAGTCACTTATACAAAATGATTTATTCCAGACTGCTATCTATGAGCATCAGTTGTGGGATATGTCGGATACAACAGCGATGTCATTTTGTATGCAGATGAATAAGATAGGAGAGATGAAAAAGGTAATAACAAAGACAGATAAAATAAATTATACTATATTATTGAATAAAATATCATTATATCACACGAATAAGAAATTAATTAATTCATTAAATATTAGATTAAATATAGATTTATCATTTACAGATATATATTTTTTGTCGGAGATAATAGTCTATCATTTATTTAATAAAAATGGGAATAAAAAGAAATTATTAGAAATAATGAAACAATATAATTTAAGAATTGATGATAAAGAAAAAAGAGATGATATTGGATTATTATTGAGAATTAATAGACTTAATAGTAGTGATATAAATAATAAATATACAGCTAAAATTAAACGAGAAATAGTTGATTTAGTTAAGAAATCTAAAGTTTAATAATTAATAGTAGCAGCATTTTCATATATTTTTACGGTATTATTTCTAGTAAATAATTCTGTAACAGTAACAGTATCCGTCTCATCTGTTTCATCTAATCCTGTCATATCTTCCATAACATAAGTTTTCTTTTCTTTCTTATCTACTTCTCTATTAATAGATCCTATTTTGTTCATTGGTTGATTATTATTTGGTTGATTATTATTTGGTTGATTATTATTTAGTTGATTATTATTTAGTTGATTATTATTTGGTTGATAATTATTTGGTTGATTAGATGAAAAAGGTTCTTGATATGAATTAGAGAATAATGTAATGATAAGGAATATAATTAATGGTAGAACAAGATTACTAGTAATAGGTGCTAATTTAATATAATAACTGAGTATATTGGAGATTAATAAGGATACAATAACAGTATAGAAACATTTATGTTCTGGAATCATTCTATACTATTTATAAAGATAATTTTATTTAATTTAACCAAGAGTTCTATTATATAACATTAAAGCAAATATAATAAGAACGATAAAAATAGGTGGGAATAATTGAATGTAACCAGTATTATTTATTTCACTAAGAGCTTTATCTTCAGTATAGCGATAAACACGACGACCCCAACGATTTATACCTGGCCAAATATTATTGATGATAGCCATAGATATATATGCTACTAATAATGGTAATAATAGATAGGTAATGAATGGATTAATATTAGGACTTCCACTACTAACTAAATATACGGCATAAAGTGCAACGGAGATAGTGATAATATATTCAAGATTGAATTCCATTTATATAGGATATCAAGATAATAATTTCGAATAAATTTTGAGTAATATTAAGAGAATTTTATGAAATATATGAAGAATAATATTCATTTTGTTTAATTTGATTATGATTTATTATATTTTCAATATTATTTTTAAAATTATTGAGAGTTATGGATAAATCATATATTTGTCTTTCCATTTTATCTAATCTTTCTATTATCTCTTTATTATTTTTCTTTTTCTTAATATCTTTATTAATATTTTTATTAATATTTTTTTGAAATAAATTATTTAATGGTTGATTAAACTGATTATTTAATGGATTATTCATTGACTTTACTGTGTTGTTATATGGATTTATTAATTGTTGACTATTATAAGATTGAAATATATTAGTTTCTACTTGCATTGCATCTTGCATCGCATTTCCTATTTTACGTTTTTTATTTGGTTCCATTATATCTTATATTATTTAGATGTTAATCTTTATATACACTTAGTTAAATAATTATCAATATTATAGATAATAATATTAAATATAAATAGATGACCTAATAATATTAAAAAATATTGAAAATACCATCTTTGTTGTGTTTCAAACTTATAAGCACCACCATCTCTTGAAATATTAATCATTACAAATATTGATGATAAAATACTAATGATAAAATATGATTGTCTGAGAGTCAATAGAGTATATATGGATAATAATTTAGCAAATACAGCCCCTAAACCTAGGAAGATTGGTGCCATTATGGAATAATTATAATAATTATAAATTGCTTCTTTTCTTTCAAATAATTGGATAACTATTAAAAATAATATTATAAATGCAGGTAATGAAGATCCTGCAATAAAAGATATGAATAAATTTCTAATCATAACTATATTATTATAATATATTATTTAGTTCGCAAGATTTAGGATATTTTTCTATTAATTGTTCTATTTGATATAGAACATTGTCTTTTTTAGTTTCTTCTTTAGATGCACCAAAATTATCATCTCTATTCAATATTTTTTCATATAAACCTATTGTAATACTATTATATAATAAATATATATATCCTGCTAACGTATACGTCATATTATTTAAGAAATTTAACTTAGTAACCTTATTATTTCTAATTGCTACACCTATACTTAAACCTTCTTCGTTTTTAATTCTATGCCACCACCATGGTGCATTCCATAGAATATCCCCTGGTTCTAATATAACATCATATCTTGGTAAATATTGATATATTTCTGGTAATTTAGAAAGATCTTTTTTATCACCCATTTCGAATAATGTTTGTCCATGTATACCTGATTTAGCAACACGTCCTTTTAACAAACAACTATATTTTGGATCAATTAATATCCAATGTTTTTTACCATGAATCATACAAAAGAAATTACCACTCCCACCACAATGTAAGCTACTGCCTGTAGATAATTTATTAGGATTATTATAGCCGATAAATAGATTAGCGACATGTATATTTTTAAGATTGCTACTAGTCAATGTGTTGATTAAGTTAACAAAATTAGATTTAATATCGTTATATAATTTAGGAAATTTAGAGAAAATGGTATGATTATTATTGATATAAATATTTTTATCTTTATTTTTAACAAAATCTTTAAAACTCATATATTCTAATTCTAATTTATTGTCATATCTCATTGTATTAATCTTAAAATCTCCTAATTTATCTTCCAAATATTCTAAATTCCAAACTTTAACCGCTTCTGACTTCTTTAAATACTCTTTAATAAGAATAGGATTGCGATAATTATTTGATAATTTTTTAAATTTTTCATCATTTAATTCATTCGCATTAATAGTGGGTATAGGTATAGGTTTGATAACATTATTAATTTTATAATTATTGGAGAGGTATTTATTTATTATTTTATTTTCAAAATTATTTAGCCATTTGTCTGTTATAGATAGATCTAAATATTTGTTTAAGAGAAATATGAAAAAATATAGTATATGTTCCAACTTATTCATTAATTATATCTAGACATTATTCTTTAAATATTTTATTGAATATTTTAAGTATTATTATATATTACTAAAAATAATTATGAAATTAATTTTTGAATATCTTTATTCATTATTGGTTTACTAATTTTATAGAATAATTCAGGTTTGTTAATCAGTTCTATAATCCTTGAATGAAAATTACCAAAAGTTGTTTTCTTTGGAAATAATCTATCACCCCAATGATTAGTTACCCTATTTTCATAAAAAGCTTGGTGTAATCTTTGCAAATGTTGTAAGTCTACATCTTCTTTAGGTCTATAACTAATATAAATAATTCCTCTCCATTCCGACCAAATATCTAATGGATTAATTATTAAATTTTTATCCTGATATTTAGCTGAATGTATCAGACTAGAAAACCAAAAAATCATACTCCCTTTAGATGTTATAATTGGTATTTGCCAATGTCCTTCTTTTTCTTCAATTAAATCCATAATTTCATTCCTTATAACTTTACTTTTTGATATTGGAGACCAATTATTTATATCGTCTTGATATACTTCATTACAATCTAGGATTTCATTATGAACTAGATGACTTCTTGGACTGCATCTAAAACCTGCTGTCGTATTAGTCATAACTATTTGACCTTGAATACATTTTGTCATCTCATCTCTAATAGTTTGATCTAAATGTGGCCAATCATCTGTTGGTTTGTTATTATGATATGGTGGACTAGGTGGTTTAATATTGATTCCATCTATACTAGTTACAAAATCTGTTACTTCTTTATTTCTAATTTGACTATAAAGTCCTTGAAATAGTTCTTTAATCTTTGGATGGGTTCTATATTGCCAAACGATAGGAAGATTAGCTATTATAGATTGATACATTCCTGCTCTAGTTTGGGGTGGTAATGCTTTAGTTATCCAAGTTTTTTCTAAATTTTTGTGATCTAATCCAGTTCCAAGTTTCTCAAAATTAGTTACTATATTATCCATTGTATTATCCATTTCTTCATTTGAAAATACATCATTAATAATTAAAATTCCTTCTTTCATCAAAATATTAAATGCTGATTGGAGATAATTTTCTTCTCCATATTTTATACTATATTTTTCCATAGTATTAATAATATTTATCATTCTTTAAGTACTTTTTAATAATTATTTATCAATAAAACTATTTAAAGATATAAAATAAATATATATTATATATTAAACATTTTGGAATCCATAAATATTGATTTATTCCCAGTCTTAAACGAGACAAAAGTTCATATTCGAGCAATTAATCGAACAACACGAAAATATAAAACTATTATAGAAAATCTATCAGAAGCGTTAACTGAAAAAATTGATCTTAAAATAATATTAAAAACATTTAAAATTAAATATTGTTGTAATGGAAATATTAGTGAAGAAGATGGTAAGAAAGTTATTATTTTACAAGGAGATCATCGTAAAAATATTTTTGAATTCTTAGTCAAAAATAATTATGTAAAAAAAGAAAATATTATGATTCATGGTTCTTAGACTATTTTATCAAACTATTTTATCAAACTAATTTAGATAATAAACCATAAAATAATGGATGAGGCTTATTAGGATATGTATTATATTCCGGATGAAATTGACATCCAATAAAATAAGGATGATTTGTATATTCTATGATCTCCATCCTATTATCTGATCTTCCACTAAATTTTAATCCATTATCTTCAAATTGACTTATATATTTTGGATTGACTTCATAGCGATGTCTATGTCTCTCATTTATTACTATTCTATTGTATAATTTATATACACTAGAATTCTTATCTATTATCGTCTCTCTCAATCCTAATCTCATTGTACCTCCCATCGTATTTTCTAATTCATCCATCCTTATTATCACATTTTCTTTAAATTCAGTTTTATTAAGTTCTTCACTTGTTGCATCTTTAATATCTAATATATTTCTAGATATCTCTATAACTTGTAACTGCATTCCAAAACATATACCTAATATGGGAACATCATTTTCTCTTGCATATTTAATAGCAGCTATCATCCCTTCTGTTCCTCTAATATCGAAACCTCCTGGTATAATAATAGCATCTGATGATTTAAGTATTGACCATGTTTCATAATGATTATCTTCTAATAAAACAGAATCTATAAATTCTATTTTAGGTGATATATTAAGATGTAATGCAGCATGTTTAATTCCATGAGTTAGAGATAAATAGGAATCATGTAATCCTGTATATTTGCCAACAATAGATATTATTTTAGGATTATTTATATTATCTAAATTATTAGCAAATGTTATCCATTCTTGCAATAAATGGGTATTACATATATCTATCTTTAATTGCTTAATTATATTATTAATAATATTATATTTATCAAATACTAATGGAACACGATAGATATTTGAAACATCTATAACTGGTATAATCTTCTTTACTTGGCAATAATTTTGTAATTTATCAATTAAATTATCTGATAAATCTTTTTCACATCTCAAACATAATATATCAGGTTGAATACCTAAACTTCGTAAGACTTGTATACTATGTTGTGTAGGTTTTGTCTTTTCTTCATTAGATATCTTCAAGACTGGTACATAACTTACATGTACAAACATAACATTGTTATGACCTAATCTATACACTAATTGTCTTAAAGCTTCGATAAATGGCATACTTTCTATATCTCCCACAGTACCTCCTAATTCTATAATACATATATCTGGTACTTTATCATTTATTAATTTTTCTGATGTTGTTATAATCCATTCTATAATGTGATTTGTAATGTGTGGTACCACTTGTACCGTTTTACCTAAATAATCTCCATTACGTTCTTTTTGTAGGACATTTTTATATATTTTACCCATTGTAATATTATGATCTTTGGTCAATGTAATGTTTAAGAATCTTTCATAATTACCTAGATCTAAATCTACTTCACCACCATCTTCTAAAACGTAGCATTCTCCATGTTCAAATGGAGACATAGTCCCCGCATCTAGATTTAAATACGGATCTATCTTAATTGATGTAACTATCTGGTTATAGTTTTTAAGAATAACACCAATAGATGAAGCTGTTATTCCCTTTCCTATACCAGACATGACGCCGCCTGTTATGACAATGAATTTCATAATTTATTAAATTATATATATATTTCTTTAAGTAAATTAGTTCTTTAAATGGGGTAAAATTAAATAATAGATGGATTGATAAAGTCGACAACATGTAGTTGAATATTATCGGGTAAGTTATCAATTAGATGAGCATAATCTTTTAAAATATATAATTCCAGATCCATTGCATTATTAGGAATAGTACATTGCTTAGTCCATTCATCTAATTTTAATACTTCATTTAATCCAACTATTCTACCATTAACTCCTTTATATTTTTTCTCCTTCTTTCTTCTATTATCAGGGTAACGCACACGCCATTCACATGATAATGCATTAATATGATCAGGTAAACCTTTTAATATAGCATAAAATTTCCATGGTCTTGCTATTTGAGTTCTAATAGCACCACCTTTAATTTCTCCATTATGTTGTCTTAATCTTCTGACTATATTATTAGTAGAACCGTTATAAGAATGATTAGGATAATTTGGATCAATAGATTTTATGATGTAGCAATACCACATATAGTTATTTCATATAAATAAATTCTTTATATAGGTTAAAGTTAATTATATAAAGTTATTATATAAATAAATAAGATATTTATATAATAATGCAAGCAGACGAATTATATAGAAAGGCAGAAAAGAAGGTTAATAGTTTTAAAATTCCTTTCTTAATGGATGAGCAATTTATCTACAATGATGCTGCCGAATTATATGAAAAAGCTGGCCATATTTATAAATCTAATTCTTTATACAATGATGCTATTAAATCTTATGAAAAAGCAGGAAGATATTATATTGTTTCTAATGATGAATATCAATCTATAAATATTTTAGATAAAGCAGCTAAATTATACACCAAAATAGGTAATGATGAAGAAGCAATTAAATTATATTTGAATATGATTAATATATTAAAATCTAGTGGAAGATTTACGCAAATGGGTAAGACATATGTCGAGATAGCAGAAATTTATCAGAAGGCAGATGCTATTGATTTAGTTATAGAATATTATGAGTTAGCTGTTGAAAGTTTTGAAATGGATAATAATAAATTATGGGGTAAATATGCTATTAAGTTATCAGATTATTTAGTAATTATAGATAAATATGATATAGCTATAAAGTGGTATGAGAGATTAGCGAGAGAATATGTGGAAGATAATTTATTACAGTATCAGGTTAAGAAGATATTATATAAAGCATTATTATGTCAATTGATGATAAATAGTCAGGAAGATATGTCAGATAAGTTGAGAGGATATGATTTGATAGATGCGAGATTTTGTAGTACGCGTGAATATAAATTTATAACCAAGATAGTGAATATAGATGATATTGAAGAATTCCAAGATATATTGAGAGAATATGATAATTTAAGTGCCTTTGATTCGTGGGAGATTATGATATTAAGTAGAATAAAGGGTAGAATGAGAGAAATGTTAGAGTATATAGATTTAGCTTAGAATGATTTCATCTTTTTGTTGTATTTTTGTTCATAAGTTTTCTTAACTATATCACTATTTTGAGATAAAAGATAGCCTACTTCAGTTAGAATACGTTTGCATTCATCTTGATCATAACCACAGAAATTAAGAACTTGTTGAACACGTTCTTTGCTGATATTGGTAAATTGATTTCCATATTTGTCAATAATTTGTTGTAAAGCAATAGTTGAATCGATAATAAGTTTGTTCATAAAAGGTTTTTTATCAACAATATTCCAATCTTGTTCTTTAAGAATAAATCCATATTTTTGTTTAAGACTTGGAAAGTATATATTACGATTTTCTTCAGTTGCGAAGTGAGAATATTCAATAAATTTTAATATCATATTAAATTCAGCTGCAGCAATTTTTTCACATTCATTCAAAGGTATTTTTAATGTTTTTTCTTTACCGTAATCGTTGATATAAATGTTAATATTGTTGGAATAATCGTTATGAACATTACTGTTAATATTCTTCTGTATCTGTTTTATAGCATCTTGTTTTTCTATTTTATCTTCCAATTCTTTAATTTTATCTTGCAATTCTTGTTTAAATTTTTGATTATCTTCTTTAAGTTTATTATTATCTTCTTCTTTTTGATTAATTATTTCTTTTATTTTTTTTTCATATTCTAATTTTAACAGATTATTTTGAGCATCTGTTAATTCTAAAATATCTTTTTTATAAATTTCTTGTTCATTTTGTTCTTTTCTAAATTTACATCTATTTTTCTTATGTCTATAATAATTACATTTATGTTTAAATTCCTTACCACAATAAGGACATAATAATTCAGAATTATTGGGTAATAAATTTTGAGTGTCAATATTTTCTTCTTGTATCTTATCGGATACTATTTGGATCCCACTGGATACCACTTGGATACTATTGGATACATTTTGAACACTATTTGAGGAGGGGTGTTGAGTATCTTTGTTGGATACCTTGAGGGACTTAGTTATAATCACCTGAGTAAGATATTCGTGATATAACTCGTCGTATCTATTTATGATCTCATCTCTAGGAATATTGATGAAATTTGTCTTACACTCAATTTTTTTATTGAGGTGTCTTTTGAAGTTGTCAAGTCGGTTGAATTTAGCACCACAACGAACACAAATTTTCATTTTATTTATAATATATACTATATTTAAATCTTTAAGTATTAAACTTATAAAAAATAAATACCACCATAAAAATAAACCTCTATAATAAATTGGATACTGTGCAGTGTGAGGACATTAGCTAGGAGGAGAATTCCGCGCGCGGGATTTTAAAAATTAAATAATTGTTTAATAAAATGAAATCTAAAATAATTGTGAAAGACATATTTATAAAATAGAATTTCAAAATTATCAAAATTTCAACCAGACTGACGGAATTTTTCGAATCGGTTTAAAAAAATTGTAACCACCACTTTAACCACCAGCTAAAAAAACAGTGAAATTACTCATTTTCTCAGTCTATAAATGTTATTTTATGACTGAGATAAGACTGATGCCCATATAAATTAAATATTATTTAAACTTATTTAGATAATATTTTATAAAAAATAGTCGCAAAATCATTAATTTTACTTTGAAGTCTAAATTATCTATCTTAAATTTCAATTCTTATACTCAAATTAGCCCCATAATTTTGCTATTTTTTCTTCCATTTTTTTATCTAATGGTGCGGGTGGTACAGAATCAGATGGAATAATACGAACAGAATATTTACCACATCTACTACAAGGTTTATCAACTATACTTCTATCACATTCAACTAAATCATACAAACCATTACAATTAAAGCATTTACCAACTTCATGTACATATTCCTTATTTAATCTACTATATGGAATAATACGTACTTTTTTCTTACCACATCTATTACATGGTTTAATAACTATATCTCTATCAAATTCAGCAAGACAATATAAGACACCACAACTAAAACATTTACCCACTTCATATTCATATGTTTTTGTTCTATTTAGTTCTTGATATTCAATATTCCTCTGAATATTCCTCTGATATAATACAATCAAAATTAGAAATAAAATTATAATTAAAAATAATATAATCATTTATATTATTCATATTAGATATAAATTTAATAACATAACTGTGGTATAATAAATCCATATATAAAGAAAAATAATATTGGCAAATATAAATGCAACAAATTCGGATTTGATAATCTTAATATATCATCCAAATTCCAATAATATCTACCTAAAATTGATAAAATTAATCCTATTATACCACCTTCTATATAAGGAAAATATTTCCTAATTTTCGCATCCTTATCTACTATACTATCCAATATTTTATAAACAAGTAATGTAATACCTACAAAATATAATGGTACATACATGATACGCTTACGATAAGATCCTAATTCTTTCCTAAGATTAGGATGTATTATATATAAATAATTCAAACCATAAATGGCTAGCAATGATGCTATTAATCCTGAACTAATCTGTCGCATATATTATATTCAAACTTTTTTATATTTTTTCTTTAATTCTCTTATTTAAAGAAAAAAAAATATAGATTAAAAACCTTGTCTAACAATTCTTAAACGACACATCTGACACTCTCCACAAGGATTCCCATCAAACTTAGGAAACCAACAGCTCCACGTCATCTTCAATATATTCTTATAACCTTTCTTCCGTGATATCTCTAACATATCCTTCTTACTTAAATGTACTATAGAGAATCTAAACTTATCATATACATCCAAAGCTTTATACTTATTCGGCAAATTATCCATTATCCTACATACACTTCCGATTCCTGTTCTAAATTTATTGGTAGCTTTATCTAATCCAGTCCCACATTTGTCTAAACCAATTTCAATGGTAGTAGGATAATATAATGAAAATCTAGCTAATCTCTCATATTGAGTATAAGGTCTAGCATATTGTTTCAACTCATAATGGATATATCTAGCTTTAGCATCTGCTATAGGATTCTCTCTGACCTTATTAACTATTAATAATGGTTTCAATAATTTCTGAATATATGGATAATCTTTAAATAGTCGATAACGAATCTTTTGCATGATGGTGATCTCTTTTTCACGACTCTGTCTATCAGAAAAGAAATCTCTATTGGTAGAATCTATATTCTTACACATGACATAAATAGGTTGTACTATCTTCTTCTCATCTATTAATAACTGACATAATCTAAATGTTGAATCATAACCACCTGTCCAAAATAAACTTACAGTATCTTTTAAATCTAATTGATCAAAATTGATATATTTAAGATGATGGTAAGGATAGTAATTGATAATTAAAAGAACAATGATTAGAAATAATAAGATATACATATACTATAATAATTGATTAAAATTTATAAGAAAAAATATATGAATATATTATATAAAGTATGAGAAATATTGTCTTTCCTATAATTCTATTCCTAATCATCATTATCTTATTTAAATCTTTGACTATGAAAGAATATTACGATAATCCTAAAAGATCTTCCACCCCTCAAATTGGTGAAGGCGCGTCGGAATATTATGGTTGGGGTTTCGGTGGTGTAGAAGATAAACATAAACGTAGAAAACATCACAGAAAAAGAACATGCCCCCATTGTGATCACGTGTATATAGATAATGAAGTATGTAATATTATCATTGATGACCGTCATCAATGTAAGCATTGTGATATTACCAAGAATAAAAATATTGATAAATATGTTCTTAAGAGTAGCGTCCCACCTTGTCCAGATATGTCAAAATTTGCTACTAAAGCTATGGTACAATCTTGTCCAGATTTAAATAAATATGTTTTAAAGAGTAAATTACCAGAATATTGTGCCGCTTATTGGCCAGATCATAACAGATATATGCTCAAATCTAAATGTAGACCTGTTGTCCATGAAAAATATAAAATTATATACCATGATATTACCAAACATCCAGATTATCATAGATATATATCTAAAGAACATTGCAAACAATATAAAAGAAGTTGGATACAAGATTTTGAAGAATGGTGGGATGATATCTTTAATAAAGGTAGAAAAATACATAGAAAACATCATGGCCGTTATCCAGCTGGATATTCTTATTCACCATATGCTGGTTATGGAACAGATAATCCCGGATATGCTTTAGATGGTGGAAGAGTCAGACATGGTTTAGTATGACCTGAGTCACCTCAATAAAATGTTATATATTTACGATAAAAGTTTATAATTAATATTAATAATTACTTATAGACGAAGAATTCATAATCTCCATCTTCCGTAAACAAATCTGGATACAATATATACTTAACTTGATCCAATTCTGCTTTAGTCCAAATGCATGAATCATGAAGAGAACTATCTTTAAATAATTCAGGCATTTCAATTCCATCAAAGAGAAAAACAAATGATAATCGATCATCTCTAAGAATTCCTGTTCCAAAGGCATTACGATGAAGTTTATTGTCTAAAGCTTGATAAAATCCTTTGATAAGATTGGATCTCATGAAGCTCAAAATGGGTAGATCGTCATGAAAGCCTCCAACGTAGAGGCATTGTTTATCAGAATAGTGTTGGCAGAGCCATTCGTGGGAAGATATGTGAGGATTATTGGAATAAAAGTTTTTCCAATCGTTCATATTAAATTCAGTTTCTTCGTCGTCTCCCATAGTTATTATTTATAGTAATCTATAAATGATAATTTTATAATCAGTTTTTTTTTACCGATGTCCCAAGGCTTGTCGAGCAATTACACATGTGGTAACCACTACTGTTACACCTACAATTACTACAACACCGGCTCCATAATATAAAATAGTTAAATAATCTGTCATATTTGAACATCAGTTTTAATTTGTCAAAAATATAGTTCAATTTTTTTATCTACTCCAGAAACAACGAAAAATAGTTATATATAGTGCACTGCGTAGTGCATACATTCCCATAAATGATACAGCACCTGCTACTAAACAACATCCAGTTAATTTCCAAATAGTTAATTCCATATTTATTTATAATATTCAAGTATATTCTTTATATACTCACCTTCTATATACATAGATGACTGTGCCTACATATGTTACACAAATAGTTATGCCTACAATGGCACCGATACCAACTCCATAGAGAAGAACTGTTGAAAAATCTGGCATGACTAATTTTAGCTCAATATTTTCTAAAAAATGCTTTCAATTTTTATTCTCCATATCGATTAATCTATTGTGTTCTACAAAATTATGGATTAAGTTTATTAATTGTTCAGAATCGTAAGGATAGTCTAATCCACCAAACGGTGTTGAACTAACCGGTATTGAATTTATATTGAGAGAATTACAAGCGTATGCAAAGACATATAAATCATCAATATCAACAGTTATATAAGCACAACAATCAAGAAAATTAAGTTCTAAATTCCTTTCATTATTCTCTGGATTTTCATCCTCATAAAATGCTTCCCAAACTTGTACTTTTTCTAATTGACGTGGTATTGGTTTATTACTTAATTCATTATGTAATATATCCCATATATCCTTGAGAATAGCAACCACTTTCGGATATTTTTCTGTGATCTTATCGGATATCTCAAGTTTTAACAAACTATTAAGTTTTTGTTTTGGAATTATTATGTTTGACGACATTATTATTATAAATAAATATATCCTTTAAATCCTTTTCATTTTTTTTCTTAATATGATGGCATCTCATTCAAGATCATAGTAATAGTCCATATATAGAGACAAGAATATATTAAAAAATATATACACAATCCTACTCCCGATACAGCAACAATAGCCAAAAATATGGTCAAAATCATACTCCACAAATATTCAATAACTATACATACACCCATTATGCAATATTCTAAATTATTTACTGATACAGTGGCATTATTTATCAAAGTCAACATTTTATAAATATAATTATCATATGTATATCATTATATATTCAATTTTTTTTTACATTTTATAATATTTTATAAAATATAATAAATATTAGGCACCGGTCGGGTTCGCACCGACGATCTCCTGGTTAAAACGGCCAGGTGCATTAACTAACTGTGCTACGGAGCCAAAAATAGTTCCCCCATCAGGAATTGAACCTGAATCCTCTGGCTCACAACCAGCTATTCTACCATTGAACTATAGGGGAAGATAAGCCCACTATAGGATTTGAACCTATAACCGACAATTTAGAAAACTGTTGCTCTAACCATTGAGCTAAGTGGGCAAATAAACGGGACTAGACGGTTCCTAAGCTTGCGCTAGTCCGACTCCTTATCAGTGACAGTGATAAATGCTACCATTACAATATAGCCCCAAATTAGTTTCCAGGCTGACTCGAACAGCCATCTTTCCCTTCGTATTAGGGGAATATTCTACCATTGAACTATAGAAACATTATGTTTTACACTTTATTAATACTCATATTTTTAAGTATAGAGTCTCCAACTGGACTTGCACCAGCATCTCACGATTTTGCTGACCATGGCTTTACCTAATTTAAGCTATGGAGACAAGTATCTCCCCTTGATGAAATCTTCGATTTCAAAAGGAGTTGAACCAAGTTCTACCGGGCTACAACCGGTGGCACTAACCGTTGTTCTAAGGGGAGAAGAAAAGCCCTCGCCTGGGTCAGCGGAAGCGTTTGAACCAGAATTCCTAGCTTACTAAAAAACTAGTGTTCTAACCATTGAACTACAAGGGCAAAAAATGCGACACCAATAGGAATCGAACCTATAAGGGAATATCCCACTCGCTTTCTAATAAACGAGCACCTCGACTGCAATCTTTGATTGCTTAAGCAGACAACGTCTGCGAGCCAATTGAGGACAATGGCGTCAAAATTATCTTCGATTGGAATTGAACCAATGACCTTCTTGTTGTTAATAAGCAAGATGTTCTTCCACTGAACTACGAAGATTTACTATACATATTAAACACTATTATTATGTTATACGACGATGACAAGACTCGAACTTGCACCCCATAAGGGATTTGGTTAGCAACCAAACGTGTCTACCTATTTCACCACACCGTCTGAGGAACATCTAATGTTCTTCACAACTTTAAAAATATAAGCCACGGGTGGGGCTCTAGCGCAAGCTTAGTCCACGACCACTAGATTATGGATCTGGTGGTCTACCAACTGAGCTTGTCTTTTTTTTAAGAGACATAATTCCGATCCCAAGATTCGAACTTGGCCATTAATATGCAGTGCACTACAGTATCAATGTTCCGATACGTTTTCCGTCACGTACATTACCGGATTAATCCTCCCGACTGGACTTGAACCAGTTGCCTTCCGGTTTACAGCCGGACGCTCTACCAGGTGAGCTACAGGAGGTCACTCCTTTTGGAGGTTCGTAAGTGCCATCGGTGGGCTCTATTGCAAGCTTAGTCCACGACCACTAGATTAAAATATAAGCTGCGGGTGGGGCTCGAACCCACGACCACTAGATTAAGAGTCTAGCGCTCTACCGACTGAGCTACCGCGGCAAAAATTATTCCCTATAAAAGAATAAACACCGATGAAGGGTTACGCTCCCCTGTCTTCCGGGTGAAAAAGGGCCGGATATCCTAACTATTGGACTACATCGGTAAATGTTGCCACCTACTGGAATCGAACCAGTATCCCATCAGTTTCAATGATGTGCTCTTCCGTTGAGCTAAGACAGCATCGATATAATATATATCACTATTTCTTTAAGTACTGTACATTTTTTAATAAAATAAATAAAAAATAGTTACAATATAAGCATAGATAATAATTTCGTGAAAATTAAACCTATTAATTACAAAATTAATTAAATTATTAAACAATATCCTTCATCTAACCAATTATCTCCATAAATATTAACATCTTTCTTAATATCTTGTATCAACATATGATACTGATTAATACTAACATTTTCTTTAATAAATTCTACCAATGATTCCTCCTTATCTTCTAACTTATTAGAAAATAAATATTGTTTATATTCATTTCTCTTATTAAAATGAATCACAATCTTTATTAAATCTTGTTTAGATAAATATATAAGTGCAGTAAATTTTTCCATAGTTTTATATATTCTCAATACACTATTTTTTTATATACATTCACACTTATTATTTTGTTAAATATTTATAAAAATAATCTAAACTATCTATATCTTTTTGTGTTGGTTGGAAAACACAAAAATTAACTTTACTAATATTACACATCTCTCCAAAAATAATAGGACGACCACTTCCATAAATTACTAATTCATAACTACCATCTCCATATATACAAAATCTTCCTCCTCCCATTCCATTACCTAATGCATAAACTTTTATTAAACCATGTTGCTTATACTTGGGATGATTTTTTTCAACCCGAGTCAAAGAACTTTTTGACATATTTTCTTTAACTGCAACACCACTATAAAGAAGTTTTCTTAATTTATCAAATATCCATATATAATCTTTATAAAATTGTATATAACCTTCCGTCCCATTATCAGTAGGTACATAATTATAATCAAGACCATAAGATTTATCATCTAATACAATTTTAGCATATCCCTTATACGAATATGACATAATTTAGTATAGGTTAATAATATATTAAAGTAAGAATAAGTTTACGCATTGAAATTTATATTATTTCTTAATAATATATATAATGCCTGGTGGACTTATGCAATTAGTAGCCTATGGGGCTGAAGATCTATATTTAACTGGAAATCCTCAAATTACTCAATTCAAAATCGTATACAGACGGCATACTAATTTTTCTATGGAATATATTGAACAATACTTCTACTCTCTACCTAACTTTAACACTGACAACAGAACACAAGCTAAAATTAAAATTGACAGAAATGCCGATCTCTTACACGATGTTTATCTAGTCTTTGATACTCCTGATATCAGATTTCCCGTCGAAAATTATAATAATCTAACTCCTGAAGATGTTAACTTTAAATGGGCTCGTCATCTTGGTCTAAATTTAATTCATAATGTTCAACTATCCGTGGGTGGACAATGTGTCGATATTCAATATGGACAATGGATGCAAATTTGGAGCGAACTTACCGTAACTGACAGCAAAAAGAAAGCTTATGATCGTCTTATCGGTAACTTTTCTAAACTTAGACCTGGTCATAGTGTCTATTATCCTGATAAAACTGGAAACTTAACCATCCCCAGCACTCGTCTATACATTCCTTTAGAATTCTGGTTCTGCAAAAATCCTGGCCTCGCTATCCCTCTTATTGCACTACAATATGTAGAAGTTTTTATATATTTTGAATTTAATTCTCTTAATAATCTATTTACACTTGGTAAAGAAAATTTGAGTCCTTGCGCATTCTTCTCCTCAGGTAATGTACAAAATAATCCGGAACCAGATTCTTTCGTTAATCAACTTATTAATGCCGGATTTAACGAAAAAAATATATTCTTCGAATTTGTTGAAGGAACATGGAACCAAAATACATTCCTATTAGCTAATTATATATATCTTGATGATGACGAAAGAAGAAGATTCGCACAATCATCTCATGAATATTTAATCCATCAAGTACAAAGAAGACTATTTACTGGTGTAAAACAAGGTACCACAGTTAAAGAATTAGATATATTTCATCCTGTTAAAGAACTAATATGGGCATTCCAGAAAGATACAGTTAAAGATCTAAATGATTGGTCTAATTATACTTTCTTAGACCTATTTACCGACTATAATACTATACAAGAAGAATATAACTCTAGAATAGATTTCTTAGATCAACAATCAGATGTTAATTTCTTGACACAAAATAATAATTTTATCAGACAAAGTGAACTCAATCCTATTAATCCTAATTGTAATTTCTTAGGTCCTGGATTATCATCTAATCTCGCATTTAATGATTATACTAATATCATGTTAAGTGCAAAGTTAGTATTTAATGGTCATGATAGATTTTCAGAAAGAGATAATACTTTTTTTAATGCATTGCAACCTTATAAATACCATACACATTCAGTTCAACCAGGTATTTATGTATATTCCTTTGCACTTCATCCTGAGGACGAGCAGCCATCAGGAACTGCAAATTTTTCGAGATTGAATAAAATAGAATTACAATTTACATTACGCAGAGATATTTGTGAAGAAGATTTGCCAGAAGTAGATCCGATAGATGAAATTAATAATAATGAGATTAATCCGATTAATTATAATTTATTTGTTTATGCAATGAACTATAATATTTTTAGAATTATGGGAGGAATTGCCGGTCTAGCTTTCGAAATTTAAATATATCTTTTATACAAATATTATACAAATATTATACAAATATTATACAAATATTATACAAATATTATACAAATATTATACAAATATTATACAAATATTATACAAATATTATATGTATAATATAATCAAAAAACTATATAAAATAATATCTTTATATAGTTTTATAATGGGATTACTAGGATTTATTATAGAAAACACTAGTCGTGAAACCGCATATAAAGTTGGAACTGTAGTTTGGGAATATTCAACATTAGGTAGAGCATATAATGCATTATATTATGGTATAACATATGGTTGGAGATATAGACAACAACTTACAGAAAAGACTAAAGAAGAGTTTAATGAAGCTTGGGAAAAACATCATATCTCTGATAGAATAGAATATTTTAAAAATAAATATACTAATTATGTTTATGATTTAAGGATTAAATATATAACTTATTAATATAATGAAAATTCTAATATCTACATTAATATTACTTGGATTCTGCAATTCAAAAAATAATATCAAAATTATTAACTATTATCTAAATGAAATTAAACAATTATCATCACTAAAAGTCTATGCAAGAAGTTATAATATGATACGTATATACTCTGGAATGCCCGGATTAAAATATTCTAACTAATTCAGAAAATATTTATAAAATATTTATAATATATATATGTCTACTATTAAATTTAATATTCCAGAAGGAACTATAATTTTCTGTTCAGATTGTGATGCACCGTTGAATAAATATTATTTTGTTCATCAATGTACTAAGATAGGTCATAGTTTGTGTTATAATTGTTTATTGATAAAGAAAGATTGTAAAAAGTGTAAGTTACCATACCATAGATTAATAAAATTACCATGGGATCATAAAAATATTTAAATTAATTACTACTTAAAGTACGGACACTTGTAGTGCCTAATGCTTTTTCAACACGAGCTAAACGTCCACATAAAGTATTAACCTTGTTAGAAAGAACAGCATTACCATTAGGACCTAAAGGTTTAATTAAGTTAGGTGGTTTGACGGTAGGGATACCAGCTTGTCCTTCTAAGTATTTGATGCGTTGGCAGAGGACACTAAGTTTGTTGTAGCAATTTTGTGGTGAATTTCTAACATTATCAGTTTTAGCGAAGTTAGCAGATTTACCAATTTGTCTTTCAACATTGGAAGTACGAACGCAAAGTTTCGAGATATTATTAGCAGCACATGTTTGAATATCCATTTTATATTATATATAAATATTTTTTTTATCTACAATAAAATATTAAATTGTTACTATAATTCTAATTACCTATATTCTGCCAATTACGTGTCTTTATAACTGTACCCTTGGGAACTGACGCATCTAAATTACAATTCCAACATGGTATCCTATCTTTCCTTATATAATTTTTAAAATCAGGATGATCCTCTATCTCAAACATATTAACCGTAAATCCATAATCTTCCGGATTCTCATATTGTCGCCTATAGTTTTGACACTTCCGATTCTCTATATTTATATCCTTCCAACACCAACAACTCGGATCCTTATCCTTATGAATACGGCAATAAAATGACACATTCGCATTACACTTCGCATTCATACCCATCTTATCTATACCCTCCTTACTCCAATCCACATTTCTACAATACTTATTATTACATGGATTATGTTTTGCTAATATATATGGACACTCATGATGCGGGATCCTATCAAATCTTAATATCTTCGGCATCTTACATCCCGGAAAATTTGCCCTATATATTTGATGTGCTCTTTCCTTACTTGGTCCATAAGATCTTTCACCATATCCCATTATCTTTGCATACTTACCTCTACGAGGAATATAAACTATATATTCACTACCTCTTTTATAACATGTTGGACATACATCTGAATCTTTTTCTAATTCTATTGATTTACTTACTTTCTTTAACTTATCTAATGGTGTTATTAATTTATCTAATGGTGTTATTAATTTATCTAATGGTGTAGTTAATGATATTGAAGGTTTTTGTAACTTATCACTCGGCATAATTAATGGTATCGGCTGTGTAGGATGATTTTTCAAATAATAATTAATATATCTTATCTTATTCTCATCTATTTTGTTATCATAAACTAAAAATGCATACAAATCTGTCTCCCAATTACCTTCTCTATTAATCTTAATTAACATCTCATTGAAATATGGTCTTCTAACATTATTGAATGTTTCTAATAATATATCATTAATCCATAATTCTAATGTATTATCTTTATATGTTACAGTATAAATATGATTATTCTGTGGTCTAATATTTTCTTTAGTCTCAAATATTTCTCCATTGATTATCAAATATACTTTGCCATAATTATTAGGAATATTTATACCTACAGCAGTTCCTAATGTTCCTGGATTACCTGGAACAAATAGAGATTGAATATTTTGATTACTATTTTGATTAGTATCTTGATTAGTATCTTGATCACTTCTATTAGATTTAGCATGCATAATAAATGAAAATTCTAATCCATTTTCTAATAATTTTTGAGATGTAGGTCCTGTTAAAGTATTATTCTTTACTTTGAAATATCCTTCATCATTCCATGTAGGTTTCTTGGACCATTTATAGGTAAATCCGTAATTACTTAAATCATTCCATATAATACCATTACCATTAGAACATGAATATTTATTATAAGCATCTAAAAATGTCTTTAAACCTATTGTAGCCTCAAAATTTGCAGCATGAGGTAAATATGGTAATAATACTAAATCAGTAAAATATCTCTTACCAATCTTATTATACTTTAAACATCCTAGTTCAATCATTACACTATTTGTGCCATTAGGAATCATAAATGTCATGTCATGTTTGTACCATGTTAAATTATCTATTTCTTTCTTATCAGTAATTATAGTTTTAACATTTAATTCATCAGTATTCTGACATAAATTATCACTATGAGTCTTAATATGTACTAAATCTATTTTTTTAGACTTATTCATAATAGCACACCAAATTGTTAGTCTATAGTTATGTGATGATTGGACACTTATTGGAACAATATATATAGAACCGTCATTAGAATTAGTAGAATCATTTTGTTCTAAAACGTATTGAGATGTATCACAATTGGGATTATCTAATATTTTGACTATATTATTTATACCTCTTTTGATAATTGAGCCACTAATATCATGACCATGTTGGAAAGAACCATTTTTTAATAAATTATTTGATAATGATTCAGATTTACTCATAAAATATTCTTTAGTAGTTATATTTATGGTACATTTTCTAATAATACATATAATAATTATGATTAATAAGATGGTACCTAAAATTATATATAGATTCTTCATAATATATTATTAACAAATATTATATTATGAAATAAATTATGTATCAAATTATGTATTAAATTATTTAACAATCTATTGGCTTATTAAATTTAATATCTTCATTATTAATTATACAACTTGTATTATCTTTTTTAGTTATTTTTTGTAATACTATATCTTCATTATTGGTTAAAACTTTTTGATTAGCATTTCTAATTGTTATTCGCATCTTAATTGGTTTCTTACCCATAATTTCAGCAAATATTGTATTACCATTATCTCCTTTGCCATGTAATACATTAGCACCACTTGATTTAACATTAAAAGTTTGTTTATTTAATGTATAATCATATTTAGAATATATATCATTTTTATCTAATCCTATATTACTTATTAATTGTGCATTAACATTTTCATTATGTTTATTAGTTTTCAATAAATATACGGTTATTTGACCTGATGCTTGATTATAATTTTCAGATTTAATATTAATATTTGTACATAAATTAAAAGTTTGATATTGAGTTACAATTTTTTTTCTATCACTATCCTTAATTTTACATACAAAATTTTGTGGTAATCTAACTTGATAATTAAATATATTTCCTTCTAATGTATTCCATACACTTAAGAATTCCGGCATCCACATATTTCTACCTCCCCATTTTTTATCCACATTATCAGATAATTTTATTCCTTTAGGTACTACATCTTTTGGACCAAGATTATCATTGACATATGGAAAATCTAATGTTGAATTCATTGGAGTATATTTTCCATCCTTTGATATACCAAAATCTATCTTACGACTACCACACATCATAAAATTCCATATATTTTCTTTTCCAATATATTTAAAATTAACATTCATTAAACTTACATTACCTGCATTACGTCGCATATATCCTTGATTAGTTGCACTTAAATATGTACAATACATATGAGATTTAATTAAATATTCTAAATCACTAGTATTGTCAGTATTATCATCATCTTGTTTTTTTGGATAAATACTCCAGACTTGATTATTATCATTACCAAATAATGAGACACTAACTTTACCATCTTGATGTGCTGTTAAATAATATTTAAGACCATTACAGCTATAACTGGATATAGTAACTAAGCATTGATTAGGATTAAGATAGCTTTTGATATTGATACGCCATTTTTGAGGGAGATGTTTATCAAAATTTGGATCACTTTCACAATATTCGTCATAATCTTTACCAACCATACAATAATCATCTTTAGGATTAGGCATTTTAGGATCTACAAAAACGTAAGATTTAGCACCATAAGATTCGAAAGCCAAAGATTTATTGAATGCATTGGAATAAATATACACATAATTTGCACTAATTAAACTATTCATTATAGCATTATCTTCACATTTATATTCATTTGTGCTAGCAATAGCTTTTGGATCTACTTTTAAATTTCCATCTTTATCTTTAGCAGGATTTAAATAGCCTCTTTTATAAAAACTTATAGGATTATTACATGTATTAGGACGATTCTTACCATGATTACAATATTGACATAGACCACCGCATTCATTACAGATATCTGGATTAGGTTTTTTGTTAGAAGGTGGATAATATATATCGAGACTAGAATAATTTTCAGTAAAATTATAGGTGTTCATTAGTATAATAATAATAAGTAAGATTGCTAAGACAATTGTAACTAACATATATAATATTATAATACAAAATTATAATACAAAATTATAATAAAATCTAAATAAATTTTTCAGGATATCCCGTACATATATAATCTATTTCCCATAATTTCCATAAATTATTTAATTTATCATCTTCTATACACCATATAAATATTTGTTTATTATTTTTCTTCATATGTTCTAATATATTTATATTTAATAATTTATGATCTATAGATAATATATCGAATGATTCTATTTCTCGGCTTAATAACAAATTCTCTAATTCGTAAATTAATAATGCTAGCTTTATATATCGCATCTTAAAACGTATTTCTTTAAGTACTTTAATAGATGAAGATTTGATTATAATAAAATTTATATCGGATAAGTTTATAAGATGTATAAATTTTCTCCAAATATTATCTTCTTTCATATCTATAAATAAATAGAAGACTCTCTTTTTATTAAATTCTCTAATAATTTGTAATAATTCTGTAAATAATAATATATTTAATTTATAACATTGATCTACCGTTAAATCTTTAATATGGCAACATTCATTTGTAGTTCTATCTATAGTTTCATCATGAATGATGATTACTTCTTGATTTTTAATAGTTCGAACATCAATTTCTATACCATGACATCCTAATTTAAACGAATGATATATAGCTTTGAGAGAATTTTCGGGATAGATAGAATAGGATGCGCGATGTGATATGATAGACATTATTATATAGATAACGTAATTATTTATATAATTTTAAACATAATATTTCTTATTAAATTATAGTAAAAATTTAATAATCTTCATCTTCATTCATAGTTAAGTATTCGGTCATATTTTTATTACCTAGAACATCCATAGTAACAACATAAGCGACAGCTAAGAGGATTCCGATGACGGGACCACCGACGCCGGTACCTTTGTGTCCGATAATAGCGAAAATGATTAAGAGTAAAGCGGAGATACGGAATAAGATATTGCTATAAAGATCAGCAAGAAGTTGAGGTGGTTGATATTGAACGCCCCAAATATAGAATAAGTATATAACTACAAGGACGGTAATAAAGGTATTAATGGCGGTGCCCATAATTTTCATTTTTATTTTTATAATATATATAAATATTTTTTATTAAAGATATATTTATCTTTTATTTTGTATATTTTCCGCTAAATCTGTAACTGAATGTCGTTCTTGCGGAAAACTTATATATTTATCCTTCAATATTGTATAACAATTTATTGGATCATCGTTATATGCATCAATTATTACTTGCGGTATTTTTGCATGATCCGTACTTCCTAGAAAATTACATGATCTCTGAAAATTTGGATTCCTATTATTTAAACAATGTTTTCCTATACGTTCCATCATAAATGGGGCATTTCCTAATGACGAATAATCTCCATACCCTGTTGTTATATATCTATTAGTAACAGAACCAGGAATATAATCACTAGGACAACGTGTTTTACAATTAGGTCTTGTTTCAATCTGTGGTGGTTCTACATTATAACTAATATTTATATGAATTGGTTGATCTTGTTTTTTAATTAGATCTGCAGTTTCAGTAGCTGGATGTTCTATCATTGTTATTTTATTATCTTTCTTCTTATCATTATCATCTTTCTTCTTATTATCTTTATCATTATCATCTTTATTATTATCATCTTTATCATTATCATCATTATCATTATCATTATTATCTTTGTCATTATCATTTTTTTTGTTATTATTTTTATCATTATCTTTTTTATTATCATTATTATTTTCATTTAGATCGGCTTCAGTAGTTATGACATTAGATTGAAATTTTTCGATAGTGTGAGTAAGACCGATACATATAAATGTGAAGAACACCAGAAGTAAGATTATAGTTAGAATTTTCATTATATATAATAATATAAAATATTATTTTATATGATTAAATTATTATGCAAGCAACACAAAACTTATATACAAAATATAGTGGTGTAATAGAATTAACTACTAAAGATTTTAAGATTGCTAAAAATAAGATTACTGTTGTTAATAAAGAATTTAAAGATAAATATGGTCTTATTAATTTTTATGCTCCATGGTGCAAACATTGTCAAAATATGGTTGAAACATGGTCTGATTTAGCTATTCAATTTCAACATAAATTTGTGATTGCTGCTGTTAATTGTGAGAATAAGGATAATTACGAGATAAGGAATAAGTTAAGAATTAAGGAATATCCCACGATAAAATTTATTACAAAGAGTGGTAGTATATATGAATATATGGAAGGTATGAGTAAGGATGATTTTATATATTACATATGTAGTAAATTATAATTTTATTTCATAAAAATCTATATTATCTTTAGCACTTTTTGCACCGGCTTGTGGAAAATTTATAACGATACCATATTCTGATAGAACATTAACTTTTTTTAATTCACGATAATATTTATGTACTTGAGCTATTTCTGTTTCTTTTGGTGCTGTAATTAATGCTTTAAGTTCTATAATAGTATTAGTATCTTGTAAAAATAAATCTATTCTTTCTTCACCTAATGTATGTGTATGATTATTTTTATCTTTATATAAAATTAAGACACGTTTCTCAGTTTCATAATTAATACAATGAGTACGTAATTCTACTTCCATAGCTCTATGATATATATATTCACTATGACCAGGACCAAGTTGTTGATAAATATTTACTGCCATTTTATATAAAGATTTGTTATTATCTTGTAATATATTTATATCATCTGTTACAATATTTACCATTATATAATATGTTATGTATTATGATCGTCTTTAAATACTTTTTATTATTCTTTAAATTCTTTAAATACTTTTATAAATATATTCTTTAACATCATAAAAATAATTAAGAAAAAGTACTTAAAGAATATTAAAAAAGCATTAAAAGAATATTAAAAAAGTATTTAAGACGATAATAATATAATGTATTAAGATGTATTACATAATAGAATTAATAAAGTTATTTTTTATATCAATATTCTATCCAAAAAATAATAAATCTACTTACAAAAATGTAGATTGGCATAATGGTGAAAATAAATTAAAAGAATTACTTCCTCCAAAAACAGAAGATACATATGCTATTATAGGATGTGGCTTTCTTGGAAGATGGCTTCTATATTTTCTTCTATATCGTGGTGAACGTAATATCTTATGTGCAGATATCATTGAACCAGATCTTACTGAATTTACAGAAAAATTTGGTAAAGATTCTATAAAATTTGTAAAATGTGATATTACTAATTATCATAATGTTGAAGAAATTTTACATAATATTGATACAGTATTTTTAACTAGTGCATTAATAATGTATCACCAGTGTCAAGATTTTCAGTATCCTATGTCATATAATGTTAATGTAATAGGTACACAAAATGTAATAAAGACTTGTCAAAAACTTAGAGTTAAACGTTTAATACAAACATCAACATCACATGTATGTGTTGGAGATGATTTAGATCCTAATATTATAATGAATGAAGATACCCCATATACTCAGAAACCATTAGATCATTATACTAAAACAAAAATATTAGCTGAAAAATTAATATTAGATGTTAGTAAGGAAGATAAGTTAAAAACGATAATAATTAGACCATGTTCAGGAATATTTGGATATCAAGATCGTCATTTAACTGAAAAATCTTTTGAGACATTAAAATGTCGAGCATTAGTAGTAAATAATATTATAGATTTTGTATATGTAGAGAATGTATGTCTAGGACATTTATTAGCAGAATCTAAGTTACGTAAGGATAGTAGTATATCAGGAGAAATATTTTGTATATCTAATGATAAACCAATGAAAGGTATAGATTTTTATTCAATATTATGTTATTATTATCCAGAAATAAAACTTAAAATTCCTCCACGTTTCATTTTAAATATAGTAGCATTTATTAGCGAAAAAATACAATGGTTAAGATATATAACTAACTGTAAATGGAATTTAGGTGAAATAGAATTTCTAACTCCACCTACTATGCAACTTACCTCTCTATCATATCGTTTTGGAATAGAAAAAGCACGTAAAATACTTAAATATGAACCAGCATATACAGTGGAGGAAGGTTTAAAGAAAACAATAGAAATGAATATATCTAATAAATTAAATAGATTAAGTTAATTTTTATAATTTGATTTAATAATTAAAAATAAAATAGATAATGCTATTAATAAAAGTAAAATAAAAATAGCCGATGTAACAAAAATATATGGATAAAGTCTATCTAAAATATAACATATTATCGGATCAATAATATGTGTCTTTAATTGTTCTTGATTTTCTTCCTTTTTAAACTCAAGTATGAATTTTTGTATTAATTCATTTGTAAATTTACCTAACATATATTATCAATATATGATAATAATTTTATATTTTTAACACATTAGATATCTATATCTATCGATATTATCTTCTTCTTTCTATCCCTTCCACGTTTCACTCCTTTATCAACAACTTCTTCCTTTATATATTCTTTTTTCTTTCTACTATGAGTTATTTTAGGCTTATCTTCAATATTTTTTTTCTTCCTACCACGCTTAGGTTTTTCTAAAACTATTTCTTCCATTGGCTCTTCCATTGGTTCCTCTACTAATTCTTCCATTGGTTCCTCTACTAATTCTTCCATTGGTTGATCAATAGGTTCTTCTATTATTTCTTCCGTTGGTTCCTCTACTAGTTCATCAATAGGTTCATCAATAGGTACATCAATAGGTTCATCAATAGGTACATCAATAGGTTCATCAATAGGTACATCAATAGGTTCATCAATAGGTAGATCAATAGGTTCATCAATAGGTTCATCAATAGGTTCATCAATAGGTTTATCAATAGGTAGATCAATAGATTGATCAATAGGTGTATCAATAGGTTCTTCTACTGTTTCTTTTATAGGTATAATGATAGGTTCATCAATAATATCTTTAATAGTTAAATCATATGTTGATTGATTTAAATTTTTGATAGATGGTTGGCTAACAGTTAGTGGTTTTGATTTATTTTGGCAATTTTTAATAAGATTAATAAGATATTGATCATTATTATTTTGGATAAATGCTTTTTGATATGCATCACTAAAATTTTTATCATGTAATAATAATGTGTTAATAATTTCTTGATTAACTTGATTAATTTTATCTAGATCACACATATTTTCTTCTATATAACTATCTTCATATTGATATTTGATACGAATAGATTCTCTAATCATTGGATATTTATTGATTGATAGATATTCGCTCATAAGTAAAAAAACTTCAGGAGCATATAATTTATCATTATGTGAATTTATAACAATATCATATAACTTAGCTATATTGCGATCATCATTAACTAAATTTATATATTCATCTTTAAGAACATTATTCTTAAGTTTTGATAATATAGATTTAATAGTTTCCATTATAATATAACATAAATTTTAATTTATCTTTATATACGTTTAAGATATTACAATATGAATAATAATATAATTCATATGGATTATAGGCAACTAGATATTCAGAAAATAAAATATATAAAAAATAATCTTTATTATAATAACCAACGTGTAATTATAAATATACCATGTATGTTGTGTAAAGGTGGTATTACTCAACAATATAATAAATATCAAATTAAATTAGAAATTAACAGTGAAGACTTTTATAATTTTTTAAAATTATTAGAAGAACAAAATAAAAAACATTGTTCCAAATCTGCAGGTTATAAATCCAATATTATCAAAGAAAATAATAGATATTATCTAATTATTAAAGTACCTTATAGATATAAAAAAATAGAGATTGACATACATAGTGATAAGATATATTTACCAACTATTGCAGATATTAAAGATAATACAAAACTTAAATGTAATATATGTATTCCTAAAATTTGGAACTTTCAAAGTGATGATGGACATTTTATGAGCGGAACTATTATGGAAGTTAAAGATATTACCATCATGTAATATGCGTTTTATATATATTAAATATTTATAGGTTAATATATATACTATGACCTGTTTAGATTATAGGACTATTGATTTAGATAAAATTACTTATGGTATACCTAAAAAATATAAGGGAAGATATACTGGCGAAGTCTTATATAAAAATAAAATAATTAAGATCACAACACCTTATCTTAGATGTATGGGACCTATTACTATTAGTGAGAATAGATGTTACTTAGAATTAGAATTAGATACGGATGATAAGGATTTGTATGAATTTTTTGCAGATTTGGATGATATTATAAGAACAGAAGCTTATCAGAAGAGTAAATCGTGGTTTGGCAATCAATTCCCATTGGATGTGATAGATGATTTTTACAATAAATTTATGAGATATCCAAATAAACTCAGACGTCCATATATTAAGGTTAATATACCATATGATAGGAATTCAGGAATATCGTTAGAAAACTTTAGTTTGGATGATTTCAAAGCGAATACATTAGTTAGTGCTGTATTGAAATATGATGGTTTAAGATTTTTTAAGCAACATTTTACAAGTGAATGGAGTTTAGAGAGTTATGAAATCGAGGAGCAGTATGAATTCAAGGAAAATTCGTCAACAGAGGAAAATGATGTATATAACGGCACAAATGAAGAATCTGAAAATTTAACTATTAATGGAACTACTAAAATAGAAGAAAATATAGAACAAACTGTAGAAGAAAATATAGAACAAACTGTAGAAGAAAATATAGAACAAACTGTAGAAAAAAATATAGAACAAACTATAGAAGAAAACATAGAAGAAACTATAGAAAAGAAAGTGGAAGAAATTATAGAAAAGAAAGTGGAAGAGGATGTAGAAGAAATTATAGAAAAGAAAGTGGAAGAGAGTAAAGAAAAGGGAATGGAAGAGGATGTAGAAAAGGGAGTTAATAAGTTAGAAGAAAAGTTAGAAGAAACGGGAGTGGAAGAGGATGTAGAAAATGAAGTTGATAAGTTAGAAGTGAAAAAGGAAAAGGTAGGAAAAAGTGTTAGAAAGAAATCGAGGCCAAAAATCATTAAGTATGCGCATAGAAATAGAATTTGGAATTAATGATAATTTCAAAATTTTTTTTATTTGTTAATAATATAAATGAAAATGAACAACAATTTATTATATGGAATAATTGTAGTCGTAGCTGTCCTAGCTCTATGGTACTGGTATAACAATTCTTACGCTTATCCAAATTATGGAAATCTTGTTCCTGAAGCTAGCAATGAAGCTGGAACCGAAACTTATGACAATGGATACGCCCCTCAAGCTCAAGAATATCCACCAAATAGCCCTCGTGGCGAAATGGGACAACCTACTGATGTACAAGAACAACTAGAAAATCCTTCCGTTTGCTATCCTAAAGACCAACTCTCCCCCGAAGAACTTTTACCACAAGATTATGCTAGCACTTGGGCCAAATGTAATCCTACTGGTGCCGGCTCTCTTGAAGGCAAAAATTTCTTAGATGCTGGATGGCATATCGGCATCAATACTGTCGGTCAAACTTTAAGAAATGCTAACCTTCAATTGAGATCTGAACCTCCAAATCCTCAAGTACAAGTTTCGCCGTGGTTGCAGAGTACGATCGAGCCAGATACCAATAGAAGACTGTTAGAAATCGGAAACTGTGGCAATTAATTCGAACAAGAGAGAAATATTATAAAAATGTCTATTTTTGAGCTCAGAATTTAGAACAAGAGTCTTGTTCCAAAGATGTTTATAAATTTTAATGACATAGTATATAAATAATTTTAACAAAGATGAACAAAGATGAACAAAGATGAACAAAGATGAACAAAGATGAACAAAGATGAACAATTAGTTAAAATAAAGATTAAAAAGAATTAAGTTCATTTATAATTAGGAAAAACATATATATCAAATATATGTTAATTCTTGAAAATATTTTTACTAAAAATGAATGCAATAATTTTATAAAAAAATATAATAAATTTTTAGACGAAGAATATGAAGTTGGTGAAGACTTTTATGATAGATACGACTTTAAAGATTTACAATTAGCACAATTAATTTTTTCCAGAATTAAAGATAAATTAGATGATGATATCATCGAAGTATCTTATAAATTTTATGTATCTAAATATTGGCCTAATTCTAGTTTTATTAGTGAACATGCAGATGGTAATTTTTCATACGAAAATTTAATTAGTAAATACACCTTCATCCTATATTTAAACAATGATTTTGATGATGGTTACACTATTTTTACTAAAGATAATACTATTATTGTACCAAAATGTGGCAATATCTTAGTACTAGAACAAGATATAATTCATAAAGGAACAGCACCTAAAAATGGATATAAATATATATTAAGAGGAGATTTGATGATAGAAGACAAATAATTTTAACTCATTTTATCTAATATTATTTTACCAGTTCTATCATTAATAATATAAAATTCTGCACCTAAATTTCCATAAATATAATTTATCTTCCATTCATGTAAAATTGGATCATAATCTAATGTTATGTATGGATTTTTTGGTTTAATCTTCCATTTAGGTATTTTTGGATTTTTCCACATATAATATACCATCATATCTCCTTTTAAGATTGGATAATCTGATTTTCTTTTATTATAAAATATTCTAACTACATCATTACATGAAAGATTAGTCAATCTCATATATACTTATATAATATTTTTTTGAAATTATAGTACTATAGAAAAATAATTATAACACTATAATATATATGGACAGACACGATACTATATTATGCGAATTTATCAAAATCATGCCCCTCGTCTTCGATGTTAATGATATCATAGAAAAAGCTAAATTATATAAATCTACCAACAGAAAAATATCATACGTATTCATTTATCCAGGTTTCGGAAGAACTCACTTCAACCAAAATGATATCTTTAAACTATATCAAAGAGCTATCTGCTCAACTCCCCTCAGAATATTTACTGAACTCTGTTTCCTAATAGAAAGAGATAGAGAAACAAATAAAAGAAAAATAGTATCCGATATATTTATATTCTTATATCTAATTAGAAAAACTTTTTATGAATTAAGTAGAGCATTAATGATCTCTAGAAGATATATAAATACATGTAAAACACATTGCTTCTATTTTAATATAGATTTTCCTATACAAGATAAGCCAAGTAAGAACAAAAAACTCTATACAAACACAAAATTAATACAGATAGAAACTATAGCATGTAGAAAGAAACTAGTGGATCCATTTAGATTTAATAAATGTACATTTAATATTAAAAATCTAACACAAAAAGATCTTATATGTTTGAATAATTATTTAGATGAATTAAACATCCTAATTGAAAAGAAACTTATATTCGACTCTAAAAAAATAATTATCGACCCAAGTCTAAGCAAAAATATAAATATTGATATTGATAGTGACTGCAAAATCATAGAATTCACAAAACCTATCAACATTTGCGATATCAAATGTAATGATTGTAATTTAATCTATTTTTAATTAATTGAAAATAAAAAAATATATTATTATACATTATAAATGTGTAGTTCATGCAGTGTATGTTGTAACTCAAATATATGTTGTAATATTTGTAATAAAAATTTAAAACGTATTTGTATTCAAGGCAAACGTGGAGCAAGAGGCCCAATCGGTCCACAAGGACCTCGCGGGGAAGATGGCACTATCATGAAATGTATTGATATTTCTTATAAAGGTACTGTCATCTCATGTTTAGCACCTACAACTCCAGGTAATGAAGGTGATATCATTTTAGATTTAAAAACATCTAAATTATTCATACGTCAAATGGGATCATGGGTTCTATTGGTAACACCGAATCAATTCTATTTCTTTGATGAAGTTAATTGCGATATCTATTTCGTAACAATTTGCGTAAGTTCTATAACTATAGAAGTACTATGTGACTTAACTCTAGGTGATAAAGTCTTAGACTGTCTTACAGGAGACTTATACACCCTTACGGTCAATGGATGGAAATCAGACTGCAATATTAAAGGTCCTACCGGTGAGACTGGTGCAACAGGTATGATAGGCGCAACTGGATTAACAGGTCTAACTGGTTCTACCGGATTAACTGGCGTAACTGGCTTAACAGGTATAACTGGTGCTACCGGATTAACTGGCGCAACTGGATTAACAGGTCTAACTGGTGCTACCGGATTAACTGGCGCAACTGGATTAACAGGTCTAATTGGTGCTACTGGTTTAACAGGATCTCAAGGAAACACAGGAAATACGGGACCAACGGGACCAACGGGAGCGGGAAATACAGGAGCAACGGGTGCGACGGGACTGGTTGGACCGATAGGTAGTTTAAGTGATGTTTGCATAGAGGGTGCTACAGCTGGAGATATTTTAATTTTTGGAACAACATGTTGGGGTAATACAGGATTATGTATAGATACATTATGTGATGCACTTGCAACAGGAACTCCTACATTTAATATTGGGTTAGGAGAAGATTCTCTAGTAAATCTTACAAGTGGAGCATTTAATACGGCTGTTGGAATTAAAGCGTTAGAAGATTTGACATCTGGTGAATTTAATACAGCGATAGGTCTTGCAGCACTAAATGGAGTAACTATAGGAGACAAAAATACTTCAATGGGTGCGAGTTCTTTGGGAGTTAATGTGATAGGAGAAGAAAATACAGCAGTTGGAGTAGGAGCTGGACAATTAACAACAGGAGATGCTAATACATATCTTGGGTTTTCTGCTGGTGCTAGTATAGTAGGAGGAACTGGAAATGTTTGCATTGGACATAGTGCAAATGTAGGCGCGGCAGCGGCAACTAATAGAATAGCTATTGGAATTGATTCTCTTGCAAGTTTTAGTGACAATATGGTTGTATTAGGTAATACTTCAATTTCGAGATTTGAGTGTCAAGTTGCGTTAACAGTAATATCTGATAGAAGAAGAAAAAAGAATATCGAAGATTGCACAATTGGTTTAGAGTTTATAAATCAATTGAAACCAGTTAAATTTAATATGATAACAGAAGAAGAAAAAGAATATAGAAGATATGGTTTCATTGCACAGGATGTTAAAGAATTAATGGATAAAACAAATAATAAAGATTTTGGAGCATTTTCATACAACGAACACGATGATATATACCATTTAACTTATGAAGAATTTATTTCTCCAATGGTTAAAGCCATTCAAGAACAACAAAATATAATTGATACAGTTAAACAAGAAAATACTGAAATTAAACAAGAAAATATTGAATTAAGAAATCTCATAAATGATATTAATGTTCGAGTTAAAGAATTAGAGAAATAAAATTATTACTTAATCTCATAATTAAACTTTATTACTAATTTTAAATATACTTTTATAATTTTTATAAAAATATATACTTAAAGACTATTTATGATATAGATAGGATGATATTAATATTTGAAATATTTGGCTACATAGGTGGTGCCATCTTAGCTATATCTTTAACACCGCAATTATATAAAATATTCAAGGAAAAGTCTACCAAAGATTTATCTATCATTTGGATAATAGTTTACCTATCCGGTCTAATATGCGTCTTTGTCTATGGTTTGGGATTATATTTATCCAATATATCTAGTTTTTTACCAGTAGTAATCTCATTAACAGTAGAAATATTTATAGGATTTATAATGCTAATTACATTAATCTTAGTTAGATTAAATATTCTTAAATGGAATCAAGATGATATTAATTTAACTTCTCAACAAAATTATACACTTAGTTCTGTCACTTAATAATCCATAAAATTGAATTACTTTATGATATAAGTTTTTATCATTTAATAATTGATATATAAATTTATGTAAATCAATTGGAGATTTAATTTTGTCAAGAGATTTATATAATTTGATAGTAAACTTTTGAATCATAATATTTGATAATTGATATTTAATAATACGTAGACAAATATCTTTAATTATTTTAATTAATTTATGATATTGACTCCAATTCTGTTTAAAAACAATTAATAATGCTATCTTATTCTGTGGTTCTTTAAGAGATTTAATTTTATTAAAGAAATTTTTTTTACCGATATTAGAATTAAGATAATTATAAATTCTTACTATTTTATCATGATTTTTATAACAAATTTCATAATCCATATCTATAAGATAATATAATATAAAAATGCGTAATTAAATATAATCAAAAATATAAATATATAGTAAATGCAAGTTTCTCAAAGTTTTGAAGATAATGTTAAAAAATATGTTCTAATTGATAACCAAATAAAAAATGGACAAGAAGCTATTCGCACTCTGAGAAAAGAAAAAGAACTAGCTGAAGAAAATATACTTATCTATGTTAAAACTAATAATCTAGAAGAAAGTCCTATCAACATTACCGGTGGTAAACTTAAATATGCACTCTCTAAAACTTCCGTTTCTATCAATCGTGATTATATTCAAAATAGATTAGAATCTTATTTCAAGAGTGAAACTAAAGCTAAAGAAGTAGCAAATTATATTTATAGTAATCGCGAGACACGTGAAAAAGAAGTTATTAGAAGGACAAGAAGTCGTAAAAATGATTAAAATAATATATTATTCATATTATATCACCCATGGATCAAATTTTTTATCATAAAAAATTAAATAAACAAAAAGAATGGAATTTAATTGATTGGTATAATCATTATCGCGAAGATATTGATAATATTTATGATATAGTTACTACTAATAAAAAGAATAATAAATTATTTGATGATGAGGATATATATAAAAATTTGATTATATTTTTGTATGATAATTCGACTAAAATAAAATATAAAAATAATTTTTAATATTATTAAATTAATATGACACAAAAAATAGAAGATTTTATAGAAAATCTATCATCTGAAGAATTAGATAAACTCCAAAATGAAGCTGAAGAAAAATTTTATATAGATAATATTGATAATATTTATGATATACATGATAAAATACAAAAATATTGTTCATATAATTTATTAGATATATATAATGGAAATCAAGGATACAATGATATTTATAATTTTACGATAGATCAATCTAGTCTTATTCATGATATATTTAATAAAAATATTAGAGAAGAAATAAAACTTATAGAAATAGAAGATTCAGATTTATCATATGAACATATAAAATAAATTAAATCTTTTCACATAAATCTATATGTGATATAAACATACGACGACAACAATATCTAGTTAGTCCTAATTTATCTAAAATTTTAGATTCAATTGATTCTCTTTTTTCATTATCAATTGTGTCTTGATATTTATTATATTCAACAATTTTATTATATTCAAGTTGTAGATCATTTTGGTATTCTTCCCATAAGTGAGCGATTGGTTTATTACAGGTGAAGCAACGAATAGGAATTATCATTGTATAATATAATTTGATATAATTTTAAATAATTTTATTTTCAATTTTTTGGTTAAATTCACTTAAATAATAAAGTATATATTTAATATATGGATAACTTTTTTGTATTAAAATACGGTGTTCTGGGAACTAAAACTTTAATCAATACTATAATGCAACCTGACTGTCATAAACAAATTTTAGATCCTTTGAGTTGTATCATTAGATTAGGATTATTAACATTCAAGGAAAAGTGTACCAAAATTAGCATTGCTAATAATAAAATTTATTTCCAAGCACCTAATATACTGCAAGGTCCTGTTAGATGGACTTTTGGAGATTGTCGTAATGATTTGCATAATTTATGTAATCCTATTGAAAAAGCTATATTATGGTATGATCCTATTGAAAATAAATGTATAGAAAATATCTTTAAATTAGCTATTAAAGGTTTAACTAAACTTAAACATTCTTATGTTATGAAAAATACTAAAGTTGGTGACTCTAATTTGGTATGTCACTCTATATCTCATTATATAACTTTATTACAAAATAGATTAAATAATGTAGAAACGATTACTATAGAATATGATGAATATGATAATAATTATCTTAAATCTTTATGGAAGGATGAAGAATTAACTATTATAGATAATCTATTTATTTTAGCTAATGATAAGAAGAAGAAAGGTCAAGAATATACTTATTCTATTAATGCGATAGAGGCGATATTGGAAGATAAGGATGAGAGTGTTAAGAAGATTGTGAATAAAATTTCAACATCGATTTAATTATATTTTTAATTATATTTTTAATTATATTTTTAATTATATTT
>SDBT01001704.1_pt1 | contig 39082 bp, 37 predicted proteins | sample 2277101 | NCBI WGS metagenome assembly SDBT01 (sample SAMN10404973, study PRJNA504765) | marine sediment metagenome | isolation source: marine sediment core GS10_PC15, 103 cmbsf | place: Arctic Ocean: Southern Knipovich Ridge | collected 2010 | reverse complement strand
AAAATAGAAACAGAAGAAAAAAGCATTCAGACTGCGGTACGCGAACTCAAAGAAGAAACCGGAATTGGACGTAATGAAATAAAAATAATTCCCAATTTTAAAACGTCGGAAAAATTCGCCTTTTGGAGAAGAGAGGGAAACAGGAATAGCCGAGTTTTTAAAATAGTCATTTTTTATTTAGCGGAAACAAGAAAAAGGGAAATTAAACTATCGCCTGAACATGGAGGCTACGCGTGGTTCGCTTTTAAAGATGCAATGAATGTTCTTGATAAATATAAGGACAGCCAGAGAGTCCTTAGGGAAGTTCATAATTTTCTTAAAAATTCCGACAGAAAAAGGTATTTAAAGAAATAAATTGTCTTTTTTACTTGAAAATGCCATTATTACCTACTAGAAACTAAAAACTCATTAATTCGTTATATATGTTAGATGGCGAAAAAAAGTTAATAAAGAACGCCATTAGGGGTGAGGCCGAGGCCTTTGGCTTACTTTATGATCACTACCAACCGAAAATTTACCGGTTTGTTTATTTTAAAGTCAGCCACCGTGAGGAGGCCGAGGACCTCACCCATCAAGTATTTTTAAAAAGCTGGGAAAATATCACCGATTATGAATTGTACGAATTTCCTTTTTCAAGCTGGCTTTACCGCATAGCCAGAAACCAAACGATTGATTATTACCGGACAAAAAAAAGCAACTCCAGCCTAGAAAGTATAGCGGAAACTAAAAGCTTGGAAGACGATGAAACAATTTCCGAGCTGATAGATAATTCATTTAATATCAAAAAAATAAAGGAGGCGATTGTGTTGCTTAGCGACGACCAGCAAAACGTCATTATTCTAAGATTTATAGAAGACCTTTCGCCGAAAGAAACGGCGGAGATTATGGACAAAACCGAAGGAGCGATTAAAATTCTCCAACACAGGGCAATTAAAAAACTAAAAGAAATACTGAATTAACTAGGCATGACTGAAAAACTATTAAAAAATCTCAAAGAATTAAAAAAAATACAGCCGGATAAGGATTATTCGCGCCGTTCTCGAGCGCTTATTCTTTATTCCCAGAAAGACAAGACTGAAAACTGGATAACCAACACCGCAAATATCCTTTATGGAGCGAAGTTTAAAACGGTCACGGCACTGGCCATGATTATTGTTTTAACCTTTGCCGGAGGAATTTACTATATCAGCAGAGTAGATAAAAGCGATCTGGTGGTTAAAGCCAGCGAGATTAATTCTTCAATCCAAGTTAATTTATACGGAATAAAATATTTACTTGAAAATCAACCAACTCTTAATCCTTTGGTTGTTCCAAACATACAAGACCTTCTTGAAGAAGCGACCAGGGATTTAGAAGAAGCATCAGAATTAAGTAAGGACCCAGACAAAATGAAAGAAGCTTTAGAAAAGATAAAGTCAGCTCAGGAAATATTTCAGAAAATAAATTCTTTCTTTAAATAAATAAAATTAAAAAAGAATAAAAAACAGTCTCGGATTTGATTCGAGACTGTTTTTTATATAACTCAAGCTTTAATATTTAATTGACTGCTTCTTTAAGAAACTTACCGGCTCGGAATTTCGGTCTGATCGAAGCGGCAATTTGAATTTTTTCTCCAGTCCTTGGGTTAACCCCCATACGGGCCGCTCTTTTGGCTACTTTAAAAGTACCAAATCCAGTAACGGCAACTTCCTCTCCTTTAGCTAATGTTTTTGTAATGGTGTCAAAAACGGCCTCAACAACTTCGCCTGCTTTCTTTTTTACTTCAATGCCGGTAGCGCTCATTACAGCGTCAATAAGTCCTGCTTTATTCATATTTTGTTAATTTTTAGCTTTATTTTCTAAGCCGACCTTTAACGTTAAATGCTGTATTAAATATACAGCAGATATCAAGCAAAAACAACACTTTTATCAACACCCCTTATTTGGCCTGCCCGGCCTCTATTTGGCATATTCTACTGCCCTCATTTCCCTAATAATGTTCACTTTTATTTCGCCTGGGTATTTTAGCTCCGATTCTATCTTATTAGCGATGTCCCTGGCCAACTGCATAGCTCCAAAATCATCTATTTTCTCAGGAGTAACGAAAATCCTAAGTTCCCGACCGGCGGAAACCGCGTAAGCATTCTTAACTCCTTCAAATTCAAGGGCTATTTTTTCTAAATCTCCAAGCCGTTTTATGTAATTTTCTACCGTATCGCGCCTGGCTCCGGGTCTGGAGGCGGACATAGCGTCAGCTGCCGCCACAATATAGGCCTCGGGCGAAGCAAATGGGTAATCTTCGTGGTGCGCTTCCATAGCATTGATGACATTTTCCGAAATTCCATACTTTTTAAGTATTTTCCTGCCTAATTCCACATGACTCCCTTGAACTTCATGGTCTATGGCTTTCCCAATATCATGAAGTAAAGCTGCTTTCTTGGCCACTTCAACGTTAAGTCCAAGTTCCGAAGCCATCATGGAAGCAAGATGAGCGGCTTCAATGCAATTTAAAAGAACATTTTGTCCGTAGCTTAGGCGAAAATTAAGCCGGCCCAACAACTGAATTATTTCTTTCGGTAAATCAAAAATTCCGACTTCATAGGCCGCGCTTTCTCCTATTTCCGTTATTTTTTTATTAATCTCCTGTTTGGCCTCTTCAACTTTTTCTTCAATCTTCGCCGGCTGGATTCTGCCGTCTTTAACAAGTTTTTCCAAAGCTATTTTTGCGATTTCCCTGCGAACCGGGTCAAAAGACGAAATAACTACACTATCCGGTGTTTCGTCTATTATAAATTCCACTCCGGTGGCGCGTTCAAGCGCCCTAATATTTCTGCCTTCCCGACCAATGATTTTTCCTTTAATATCCTCTTCTCCGAGATTGAAAACACTGGTGGTAACCTCAGCTACGTGAGTGCGCGCATAACGCTGTATCGCAGTAGTCATTATTTCCATACTCTTTTTTTCAATCTCTTCTCTTTTCTCCTTATCAAGTTTTTGAACGGCAAGAGCTAATTCCTCCTTGAACTTTTCCTGAATATTCTTAAGGAGGGTATTTTTGGCTTCTTGGCTTGTCAGTCCGGAAATTTTTTCCAGTTCAGAAATGGTTTTTTGCCTCAACTCATCAACTTCGGTCTTAACCGATTTCACCTTCTCCATGTCCTGCCCTATTTTCTCTTCGCGGGACTTCAAGTCCGAAAGCTGTTGTTCTAGCCGTTCCTCTTTCTTTATTGATCTTTCTTCGGAACGGCTGATTTGCGCCTTACTCTCACGCTCCTCTTTTTTAACTTCTTCTAAAAGCGCGGTGGCTTTCCCCTGGGCTTCCAAAATAAGCTCCTTCGCTTTTGAGCGGGAATCTTCTATTTGTTTTTTAAGTTTTTGCTCTACTGAATCAGCTTGACGAACAGCTATTAATTGTCTTACAAAGTAACCTAAAACCAAACCGAGCAAAACTAAAGCTCCCCAAAAAATCGGATTTTGATAAATCATGCATTTTATTGTTCTTTAACCTCTTCATTTTTTTATTTATGAATTCGATTGGAACGATTAATTTATTGCGATATGTTAAGTATAAGGTTAAAATAAATTAATGTCAAAAAAAGTCGTATTAGCAATTTTAGACGGCTGGGGAGAAGGAAAAAAAGGTGAGTCAAATCCCATATACGTAGCCAAGCTGGAAAACATTAACCGACTGAGAAACGATTTTCCAATTGGTTTTCTTCAAGCATCCGGCATCAGCGTCGGGCTTCCTTGGGGAGAAACCGGAAACAGCGAAGTCGGCCATTTAAATCTAGGCGCCGGAAAAATCATTTACCAGTATTTTCCACGCATCAACGTAGCCATTAAAGACGGCTCTTTTTTTAACAATCCCGCAATACTAAAATCTTTTGAACACGCCAAGAAAAACAACTCCAAGGTTAATATAATAGGAATGCTTTCTAAGGGAAACGTTCATTCTTCAATGGAGCACTTAAACACCTTGATTAAGCTTGCTAAAGAGCGCGGAACTGAAAAAATAAATTTTCATTTTTTTACCGACGGACGAGACAGTTCGCCAAAATCCGCAATGGAACTTTTATCCCAGCTTCCGGAAGGAAGTATTGACGATATTGCCAGCTTAAGCGGACGGTTCTACGCGATGGACCGGGATAATCAGTGGAAAAGAACAGAAATGGTTTATAACCTTCTTTTGGGACAAGGAGAACCAATCGCTAAGGAAAATATAGAACAACACTTTAAAAAAACTTATGACAAAAACCTCAATGACGAATACATTGAACCGGTCCTTATCGGCGAAAAAAGACCGATTCAAAATAATGATTCAATTATTTTCTTTAATTTCCGCGAAGACCGGATGAAACAAATAACTTCCGCCTTTATATTGGATAATTTTGATAAATTTGAAAGAAAAAAACTGGATAATCTGCAAATAACGACAATGACCCCGTACGATGACGATTTCAAAGTTGATATTGCATTCCCGCCGGAAAAAATAGAAACTCCCCTGGGAAAAGTTTTGTCCGATGCCGGCAAAAACCAGTTTCGTATAAGCGAAACTCAAAAGTACCCGCACATTACTTATTTTTTTAACGGCTTGCGCGAAAAACCGTTCAAAAATGAATACCGCGTTTTAATTCCTTCAAAACAAAATTTCCGTCCGGCTGAAAACCCGGAAATGATGGCGCCGGAAATAACCAATCGCCTTATACAATCAATTAGTGAAGGAGTTTTTGATTTTACTTTGGTTAATTTTGCCAATCCGGATATGATAGCCCACACCGGCGACTTTAACGCCACAGTTAGTGCCGTAAAAAATATTGACGAACAAATTAAAAAAATAGCCGACATTTGCCTTATGAAGGGAGTATCTTTAATAATCACTTCTGATCACGGAAACGCCGAAAGATTGTTTAATCCTTTAACCGGAGAAGCTGAAACCCAGCATGACCCGAATCCTGTTCCGTTCATTCTAGTTGATAAGGATTTTGAAAAGAAAAAAAGCGAAGAAGAAATTAGAATGCTCGCCAAGATACCTATTGGCGTCTTAGCCGACGTCGCCCCGACTGTTCTAGAACTTATGAAAATTCCCCAGCCCAAAGAAATGACCGGAAAAAGCCTGATGAAGCTCTTGATTAAATAAAAAATGCGCCCATGAAACAAATCATAGGCGCACTTGGGTTTATACCGGATATTCACTCCGAGAAAGTCCAGTTCACACCCATCTTAACCATCCATTTTCTCTCGTTGCCGTTATGGGCTAAACTGCCGAATACCGAAACGTTATCCTGGATTCGAGCAGTGTAGCTCACGCCGGGTAATTCATTCCATGGATCTTCTAGAAAATTCAGTAAAGAATAGCTGAATTCTACAGGACCGATGCCTAGGGACGCGCTCTGATAGTAACCCACTAGAACGTCGGGGTCGGGCTGGCCGTTGTGTCGCCAATCTCTCGGTTCGTATCCGAAAAATACGGGCCACTGTACCATTCCGACCGAAATCGGAATTCCTCCGGGCTCGGCGATATTCAAGCGTAAAGCCACAAGCGGGCCGATCCACGGCGAATCCTGAAGATAGCCGATTGAGCCGGTGACCATGCCCTCAAGCCTGCCCTTCTTGAACTGCGGACCATAGACAACCCAGAACTGGTCGCTCATAAGAGTGAATTCTAGATACGAATTCTTCTGGTTGCTCAGGCGCGCGACGGCGCAAATACCGCTACTGATGGGATCGTCGCCCGATCCAATGGTCACTGTGTTAAATTTGTATCCCCCGCTTGCTTCAGCGAAACTCGGAGAAAATACGACCAGCGACGAAATCAGGAATAAAACGACAGCGGACAACAGGCATCTTGCGTTCATTACAATTCCTCCAGCTAGGGTTTAAGTAGATGAATCTGAATGGAAAATAAATATTTAATGTACAAACTAACTATATTATATAAATAGCATATTTCTATAAAAAAGTCAAGAATAAGCACACATCGAGATATATTGACAAATTAATAATAATTTGCCATAATTAATATATAAACTTGAAATAGTTTAAAGTTCTTTTTCAATTCAATTTCTATCAAAAAGGGGGCAAAGGTGAGTACTCTTTCTATTCTCGCCGGCGTATTATTTATTATAGGGTTTATCCCTTATATTATCAGTATCCTACAAAAAGAAACTAAGCCGGCAAAAGCTACATGGATTATCTGGGCAAGCTTGAATATTATCACTATTCTGGGAATGTACTACGAACATGCAATAAATGGCCAGATGCTCGGCGCTGTCGGGGGAGCAATCACTGTAACTTTATTATCTTTAAGGTATGGCGTCCCAGGATGGACCAAAATGGATAAATTTTGTCTTGTTGGAGCTATTATTGGAATAGCACTCTGGCAAATATTTGACAATCCGACACTCGGTATTGTAACAAGCTGTATCGTCGCATTTATTGGGTCTATTCCAACATTTGCATCGGCATGGGAAAATTCAGGTAGAGAAAATAAATTCGCCTGGGCAATTTGGTGGATATCTTGTATTTTTGCGATAATAGCCATTCCAAAATGGACATTGGCTGATGCCATGCCGCCTTTTTCTTTCTTTATTGTAGATACAATAATGGTATATTTAGTTCTTATCCGCCATTATTCTACGATAAGGAAATTGGTAAAAAAGATAGAAAAGTAAAATTCAAACCCGCGGAAAACATCCCGCGGGTTTTTTATATAAAAAAAGCGCCGCTATATCCAAATTGGATTATAGACGGCGCTAGAGTTCACTTACTCCGAATAGTATCGGGATAGGGATAATATCCATGAGGACATAGAGTGCCTGAGGCCCTAATTACACCATTTACCACGACACAATTCTTGGCGAATAAAAGACACACTGTATGTTGCATTTGTGACCATTGTCCATATGGTCCCCAAATTGGGTAGCCTTTATTAAATTGAAAAGAAAGACCGCTATTTCCCAGTTTTACAATTTTGCCCGTCGAGACCAAACGCACTACTTCCATTTTCATACGCTCAAGAACGCTATCTCTCTCGGTCATTGAGAGATCCTTAGAAATGTCAATTTGAAGAGTTACGCGGCCGCGGGAATCACACATTAGCTCATAACCGTAATTCTGGTAACCCCGGTAACTAACTATAATTTCCCCGTCTTTTACGGACCAGGGAAAAGCCGTGCTTGGAACAGTAAAGAAATATAAAGCGATAACGACTGCTACAGGCGTCAAATAGGCCCTCATATCACACCTCCTTTAAGGGTTATCGTGGTTTAAAACAAATAAAATATTAACGTACAAATCAAACTAAAGAGTTTAATAATTTAAATATATAACATTATATAGTATTTGTCAATAGTGAAAATCCCTGCATTAATCCTTGAATTAATCCTTGAATTAATTCAGGGATTCTTTTATCTTCAAAACCCTCTCATATTTCACCATTCTTTCCGGCGGATACGGAGCGCCGGATTTGATACCCCAAGCGCCTATCCCAACCGCCAAGTCCGCAATGAAGTCGTCCATTGTTTCCCCGCTCCGATGACTCACAATCGCCTGCCAATTATTTTCATAAGCTAATCTAATTACATTTAATGTTTCTGTCAGCGTGCCGATTTGATTCAATTTAATTAAAATCGCGTTCCCAGATTTTTTATCAATTGCTGTTTTCAACCTTTCCGGATTTGTTGTCGTCAAATCGTCGGTAATAACCAGCTTTCCCTCGGAAACTATCACGCGTGATAGTTTTGCAAAATCATCAAAAGATTCTTCGCCAAACGGGTCTTCAATGGATAAAATATCGTAAGTTTTAATCAATCTTAAATATAATTCCTGAAGTTCTTCTGCGGAATATTTTTTTTCGCCAATAACGTAATTTCCATCTGTAAAAAATTGGCTCGCTGCCACATCCAAGCCGATTTTCATCGGATAATTATATTTTTTGATAATTTCCGCAAGAATCTCAATCGTCTCTTCATCATTTTTAAAATTTGCTGAAAATCCGCCTTCATCGCCTAAGCTTAAATTTTTTTTGCCGAACTTTTGTTCTAAAAATTCCTGGAGTTTTTTGTAAAATTCCTGCCCGAATCCCAAAGCCATACCAAAATCCTTTACTTGCGGAATAACCTGAAATTCTTGAAAACTTAAATTGTTTTGGGCATGAACCCCGCCGTTAATTACATTAAAAATAGGAAAAGGAAGGTTTGGGGCTGAAGACTTAGTGTTTAATATTGAAGAAATATATTTATGAAGCTCTATCCCTTCTTCTTGTGTTTTCAACCGGGCAAAAGCCAGAGATAAAACCAAAATCAAATTTCCGCCCAGATTTTGTTTATTCGGAGTACCGTCTAAATTAATCAAAAACTCGTCAAAATCCTTTTGATTTTCAATCCGCCCGCTGGCGGACTCGGCTAAAATTTGGCTTTTTATGCTTTCGAATTTTCCTAATGCCAATTTTGGCTCCAGAACAAATGATTCATGCGCTCCCCGACTTTTTCCGCTCGGACAAGAAGCAACGGCGGAAAAATTCTCGCCCTGTAAATTCACTTCAAGTGTTTCTTCCTCCCGTGAATCTTTTATAATTTTTATTTCCGCTCTAGTTATTTTCATATAATAAATCAGGGCAAATAAAGGAAAACATTTTATTTTTTTCTTAATTTTTTTTCTTTGGCGTAAATTTTTGCCGTTGTTGGAATAATCGAATCCGGGTTCAAAGACATACTTTCAATTCCTTCTTCAACTAAAAATTCAGCGAAGTCCGGATAATCCGATGGCGCCTGTCCACAAATTCCGATGTATTTTTTCTTCGCCCGACATTTTTTAATGACATCAGAAATAAGTTTCTTTACTGATTCGTCTTTTTCATTGGCAACTCCTCGGATAAGTTCCGAAGCGTCCCTGTCAATTCCCACAGTTAATTGCGTCAAATCGTTTGAGCCAATACTCATTCCGTCAAAAATTTTCAAAAACTCATCTGCTAAAATAATATTTGAAGGAATTTCGCACATCATAAAAATCTTTAGATTTTCATGACCTTGAGCCTGCCGAAAGGTCCTGCTCAATCCGTTTTTTTCCATAATTGCCAAAACTTTTTTACCCTCTTCTACTGTCCGGCAAAAAGGAATCATTACTGCCAAGTTTTTTAATCCCATTTTATCACGGACTTTCTTAACTGCCTTTAATTCTAAGATAAAAGCTTCTGCAAAATCCGGGTGATAATAGCGCGAAGCTCCGCGCCAACCTATCATCGGATTTTCTTCCTGTGGTTCATATAATTCCCCGCCCAAAAGTGCCCTGTATTCATTGGTTTTAAAGTCTGAAAACCTCAAAATAACCTGTTTTGGGTAAAATGCCGCAGTTATTTTAGCTATGCCATAAGCCAATTTATCCACATAAAACTGCTTTTTGTCATTATATCCAACCGTCTTTTTGTCTATTTGCTTTTTAAGCTTTAAATCTTTCAGTTTTCCGTAATTTATAAGCGCATTAGGATGAATCCCTATATCTCCGGCAATAATAAATTCTTCCCTCGCCAAACCAACTCCATCGTTGGGCAGAAACGATTTTTCAAAAGCGGTTTCCGGCGTAGCGATATTCATCATTATTTTTGTTTTCGGCTTGCCGATTTTTTTGACGTTGCTTTCTGTTACTTTAAATTTCAAAATCCCCTCGTAAACAACTCCGTCGCTTCCGGTCGTATCTACAGTAATAGAATTCCCAGTTTTTATTCTTTTAGTGGCGTTTTCCACGCCTACGATTGCGGGTATACCAAGCTCTCTGCTGACAATCGCCGCATGGCTTGTTCTTCCGCCCTTGTCAGTAACTATAGCCGAAGCAATTTTCATAATCGGTTCCCAATCCGGGTCTGTCATATCAGTTACTAAAATTTCTCCCGGCTTAAAATCATGTATTCCCTTGACATCCATAATAATTCTCGCCTTTCCTGTTGCAATTCTGCTTCCCACAGAAACCCCTTTAGCCAATATTTTCATTTTTTGCCCCTTTTTAAATGAAAATTCTTTTATTTTTGAAAAATCTTTAAGTGCCTGGACTGTTTCCGGCCTTGCCTGAACAATATAAAGTTTGCCATCCTTGCCGTCTTTTGCCCACTCCATATCCATCGGCATCCATTTTTTATTCAATTTGGAATAATGCTCTTCTATTAAAACGCCCCATTGGGCTAATTTTTCTATTTCTTTGTCGTTCAAAACAAAACTTTCCCTTTCTTTTTTTGAAACCGGAATCACTTTCGTTTTTTTAATTCCTTTCCCTCTCGAATAAATCATCTTCCGGCTCTTACTTAACAATCTTTTTTCTATTATTTTTCCGGTTTTTTTGAAAACCAAAAATTCATCCGGCGTCACTTCGCCTTGGACTATCATTTCGCCAAGCCCCCAGGCACCATTAATAAGGACTAAATCACGGAAACCGGATTCAGTATCAACAGTAAACATAACCCCAGAGCATCCCAAATCAGAACGCACCATTTTTTGAATTCCAACCGATAAAGCTACACTAAGATGATCAAATCCCTTATCCGTTCGGTAAGAAATGGCGCGATTAGTGAATAAAGAAGCCGTTGCGGATTTGACCGCTTTTAAAAGCTCCTTAGTTCCACAAATATTAAGGTATGTTTCGTATTGTCCCGCAAAAGACGCCCCGGGTAAATCCTCGGCTGTTGCTGAAGAACGAACTGCCACGTCAACATTTTTTCCGTACTCTTTTTCCATTTCCCGATACGCTTCAATTATCTGCTTATTTAACTTTTCTGGAAACTCAGCCTGTTTTATGGCTTTTCTTATTAAATTTCCGCACCTCTGAAGCTCTCTAAGATTATGAGTATCAAGACCCTTTAGAGTTTCTTTTATAAAATCGCCCAAAATTCTATCGCCAACTTTACCTTCTTTTAAAAAATCACTGTAAGCGCTTGCAGTAGTGATAAATCCGCCGGGAATTTTTATGCCTTTTGGCACTAAATGCTTTATCATCTCGCCAAGCGAAGCATTTTTTCCTCCAACTTCAGCTACGTCTTTAACGCCAACGTCTTTAAATTTTTTTATAAATGATTTCATTTTATTTTTTGTCATCAGTTAATATTAGCCCTTCAAGTCTTTTAGGACAAGCATTAAATCAGCAATATTAAAACTTGTTTTATTTGTAAAAATCAAATCTCCGGTTTTTTTGAAAAAATTGAACGAGTTGTGATTTTCTAAAAATAGTTCAGGGTTTAATTTTAGTTTTTTTGCCTTCTTCAAAGTCAGAATATCACCGATCGCCCCAGCCGCTTCGGTATTGTCCCGTCCGTCACTCGCTAAGGAAATAACCACTGAATTTTTGGAAATTGGAAATTGCCAATTGGAAATTACTCCTAATACCGCCTCCGTATTCCTTCCTCCTTTTCCAGCCTTAAGTTTTAAGTTTTTAGTTTTTAGTTTTACAACCGTTTCCCCTCCGGCCAAAATTACTTCCCCGTCCTTTATTACCTCCATTAACAACAATAAACTCTTTTTTGCTTCACCCTTAAGCATATAAGAAAAAATTTTGGGCTTGAATCCGAGTTTTTTTGCCCTTTCCGCCATTGCGGAAAGCGGGTCATAATTTGAAGCAAATAAAACATTTTTAGCGTTTTTAAAATATTTTTTGTCTTTTGGCGTTTCAATCAATCCCAATTTTTTTATCTTGTATTTTTTTAAAACTTTTTCCGCATCTTTTTTTATTGTTTCGTCAAAAACAGTCGGGCCGGAAGCGACCATAGATAAATCATTTCCCAAAACATCGCTGACAACCAAAGAAACAACGGTCGCCGGCCAGGCCATTTTCGCCAAGCCGCCGCCCTTAACTCTCGAAACGTGCTTGCGAACTGTATTTAATTCAAAAATATCCGCTCCGGCTTCTGTCAGTTTTTTAAAAACGGCTGTTGAAGCCTTTAATTCGGCATCAGAAGAACAAAACAATGCCGAACCTCCTCCGCAAATGAAAGTTATGAGTAAATCTTCTTTTTTAAGCTCCCTTACTAATTTGATTATTTCTTTACTGGCTTTAATATTTTGTCTTGACGGAAGCGGATGCGCTCCCTGAAAAGCTTTTAGTTTATAGCCTTTAGTTTTTAGTTTGACTGTATCCAAAAAAACTCCGCCAGTCAGATTCTTGCCTAAAATTTTCGCCAAGTTTATTGATGCCAAAGCCGAGCCCTTACCGATTCCAACAACAAAAATTCTTTTGTAATCGCTTAAATTTATCCCAATTTCTTTGCCTTTACTAATAGAGGCAATCTGAATCGATAATTTACCACCATTTAGTTTTATTTTTTCTTTTATTGCACGTGGAATGTTAATTGCCTCATACCCCGCATCAGCTATCAAAAGCGCCTTTCTGCGAAGAGAAGTATTGGACAAATTTTTGATATTTTTAATCATTTATTTTTTAACCGCAACGGCAATTGTTTCTCCGCCTATTTTTGTTTCTGTTTTAGCGTCAAACTTCTTCGGGATTTTTAACTCAGCTGACTTAGCGGAAATTTCTTTCTTTATCCAATTCATATGCCTTAAAATGACTTTGTTGAAATTTCCGGCTTCAACGTAAAGATTTATTTCCTCTCCAAGTTTATATCCCGCTTTCTGTCTCAGCCCCTGCACTAATCTGATAAACTCTCTTAATTGCCCCTCCACTTTAAGTTCCGCCGTTATTTTCAAATCCAATTTTATTTTCTCCTTTATTTTCTTGTCAAAAACTATTTTTTTGACATTAATTTCTTCAGCGAGGATTTCCAATAATTCTTTTTTACTTCTTAATTCTGAATTCTTAATTCTTAATTCTGCCAGCGGTTGCCTTACTTTTATTTGCCCTTCCGCTCTTTTTGCCAAAGCCAACGAAACCAAATTTCTCGCCTCTGTCATATTTTCCGAAAGTTTTTTATCTATCGCTTTCTTGTTTGCTTTCGGCCAATCCTCAAGATGAACCGATTTTTTCCCTGTTAATTGCTTGAACATTGCCTCGGTTGAAAACGGAATAAACGGGGCAGACAGTTTAAGTGTTTCCGATAAAATATAAAACAAAACAAAAGATGCTTCTTTGTAATCTTTTTTGTCTTCTACTCTTTGAAATCTCCTTCTTGAACGCCTAATATACCAATTAGACAAATCGTCTATAAATTCCATAAGAATTCTCGCCGCATCGGTTAATTGGTAATCTTTCATTTTATCGGTCACTCTCAAAATTGTTTCATTGAGGCGCGAAACTACCCATTTATCTAAAATATTGGATAGTTTGCCAATTTTCTTTTTAGATTTAATTTTCTGTCCGTACAAATCGAAAAAATTATAGGAATTAAGAAGCCGGTCGATAACTTTCCTTTTTATTTCCCCTACTCCTTTATCAGAAAACCTGTAATCTTCGCCCAACTGAGTGGAACTTAAAAGGAAATAACGTAAGGCATCCGCTCCCGTTTTTTCCAAAAAAATTTCCGGTTCGGTATAATTCCTCAAGCGCTTACTCAATTTTGTGCCTGATTCGCTCAAAACCAAGCCGTTTACAATAACGTTTTTAAAGGCCGGGTTGTTTTTGCCAAGCCCCTCATTCTTAAGGGTTAATGCTCCGGCCAAGACATGAAGCGTATAAAACCAGCCCCTGGTCTGATCCGGCGCCTCGGCAATAAAATCAGCCGGAAAAGTTTCTTCAACCAGTTTTTTATTTTCAAACGGATAATGCCATTGCCCGTACGGCATTGAACCGGACTCAAACCAGCAATCAAAAACTGATTCGATTCTTTTTAATGTTTTTCCGCAATCCCGGCATTTCAGCTCCAATTTGTCTATATACGGCCGGTGCAAATCCATTTTTCCCTCTTTGTCGTAAGAAAGATTCAAAAATTTGATCTCCCGAAGCTCTCCTGTTTTAATATATTTTTTTCTGGCGTCAACAATTTTTTTATCGCCAAGCCCTTGAATGCCGCCCTCTAAAACCCAAAGCGGGTCGCCGTGTCCGACAATTAAAACTTTTTTGTTCTTATGTTTCTTTTCAAGTTCCAAAATGAAATTCATCATTCTCTTTCTTATATCTGACAAAGTTTCTCCGTTTTTCGGTGCCTTGGAAAACTTGTTAATTTCATCTCCTATAAATTTTCTGAATTTTTCAATCGGTTCGCCGTTTAAAATTCCCATGTCGTACTCGCGCAGGCGCTTGTCGTATTTGACCGGCAGTTTCAGCGCTTTTGAAATAATTTCCGCAGTTTCTTTGGTTCGCTTCAAATCCGAACTGAAAATGAAATCAAATTTTTCTTTTTTCAGCTTTGGAATAATTTTTTCAACCTGCTTTTTTCCTAGAACGGTCAATTTAATGGCGAACTTTTCCGGGTAAGAAGAGCATACGCCCATCTTGTTGGAATCCGCCTCCCCGTGCCGCAGAGCAAAATATTTATTTCCGGAAGAAACCGCAAGCTTGGAGAGCTCTTTCAAAGAGCCCACGGCAAAATACTTTTTACAGTCCTTGCAGTGCCAAATTGGCAAAGCCGCGCCCCAAAAGCGGTTTCTGGAAACCGCCCAGTCGCGCGCCTCCTCAAGCCACTTGCCGAATCTACCCTTTTTTATATGTTCCGGCACCCAATGAATTTTTTTATTATTTTTTACAAGTTGCTCCCTGAATTTGGTTACGGCAACATACCAGCTTTCTATAGCGTAATACAGAAGCGGATTTTCGCACCGCCAGCAAAACGGATACGAATGCGTTATTTTCTCTTTTTTAAAAATAAGCCCGACGTCTTCCAAATAATTAATTATTTCCGGGTCGCTCGCTTTTGCCGCTTTACCTTTCCACTCCTTTACTTCTTTATTGAATAATCCGTTTTCATCAACCGTATGTTTCATCGGCAAATCGAATTTTTTGCCAAGCTCGAAGTCGTCGGCTCCGTACATAACAGCCGTATGTACAATTCCGGTCCCGTCTTCCATTGAGACAAAATCTGCCGGAAGAATGGTAAAAATATTTTTTGATTTTGAAGACACAAATGCCGGAATATTAAAAAGCGGTTCGTATTTTATTCCGATTATTTCTTTTCCCTTGAATTCTTTTATTTTTTTGTATCCATCTTCCAAAACACTCAATCTGTCTTTGGCTAAAATGAAGTATTCTTTTTCTTTTTTTGCTAAAACATAGGTTGATTTCAAGTTTACGGCCAAAGCGACGTTTCCGGGAAGAGTCCACGGAGTCGTGGTCCAGGCTAAAAAATAAGTATTAGGATCTAGGGAGTGACGCTTAGGATTAATAACCCTAAATTTTATATAAACAGATTCGTCTTCAACGTCTTTATATCCCTGTGCCACTTCAAAATTAGAAAGTGGAGTCCCGCACCTGAAACAATAAGGAGAAACCCGGTAATCTTTATATATCAGCCCTTTATCCCAAAGTTTTTTAAAAACCCACCAGACGGATTCTATATAATCATTGTCTAAAGTGGCGTAAAAATTGGAATAATCCCCCCATCGCCCGACTCTCTTTAATGTTTTTTCCCACTCCTTTGTATAGGCAAAAACAGAATTCCTACAGGCAGTGTTGAATTTTTCTATGCCCAGTTTTTTAATGTCTTTCTTGCTTTTCAGCCCCAATTTTTTCTCAATTTCGTTTTCAACCGGCAAGCCGTGCGTGTCCCATCCGACTCTCCGGTCAACTTTATACCCCGCCATTGTCTTAAACCGCAACACGACATCCTTAATGGTCGTAACTAAAATATGGCCGTAATGGGGCGTTCCATTAGCAAAGGGAGGTCCGTCATAAAAAGAAAAAACAGGCTTGTTTTTGCGCTGTTCTAAAGATTTTTGAAAAATTTTATTATCTTCCCAAAATTTAAGGACTTTTTTCTCTAATTCGGACACTTTCAAATCCTTGAGATTTCTAAACATCCCATTAAATATAGCCAAAATAGGGCTCTCTTTCAACTATTTTATTATTCCTCCGCCCAATATGACGCCCTTGGCGTCATAAAAAACCGCCGATTGCCCGGAGGCAATAAATTTAACCGGGTTATCAAATAACAACTTGCAATTTTTTTTACCGCAAACAAGCTTCGCCTTCATAAGCGGCTGCCTGTATCTTACTCTCGCCCAAACCTGTTGTTCATTGTTTGTTATTGGTTGTTGATTAATAAAATTTACATTTTCCAATTCCACTTCTTTCTTATACAAATCCGAATGCTTATTTCCCTCAACAACCTTGATAATATTTTTCTTTACGTCTTTTTCTGATATGTAATACGGATTTTTGCCTGCAACTCCTAGCCCGTGGCGCTGGCCGATAGTATAAAAATGCGCGCCCTTGTGAGTGCCTATTTTTCTGCCGTCCAATAATATATCTCCTTTCTTTTCAGGAATGTAATCTTTAAGAAAATCTTCAATACTGACCTGCCCCAAAAAACAAATTCCCTGAGAATCCTTTTTTTCTGCAGTCAACAATCCTGCCTTCTTGGCTATTTTTCTCACTTCCGGCTTCAAATAATCTCCTATTGGAAATAAACACTTGCTTAATTGTTTTTGTGTAAGCGTCCAAAGAAAATAACTCTGGTCTTTGTTTTTGTCGCGAGCTTCAAAAAGCGCGCTAACCCTCGCCCCGGAGACACCCTGAGAAAAAATTTTCCGCGAGCGTTTTACTTGCGCTACGCGCGCATAATGTCCCGTCGCTACAAAATCCGCTTCCATCTCCATCGCTTTATCAAAAAACAAGCCGAACTTTATTTCTTTGTTGCACATTACGTCCGGATTCGGAGTAATTCCCTTCCTATACCCGTCCACCATATAATCAACCACTTTCTTTTTGTATTCTTCCTCAAAATCCCAAACGTAAAAAGGAATATCCAGTTTTTCCGCAACTCGGCGCGCGTCCTCTGAATCGCGCTCCCAAGCGCAATTCACCCTGAGCTTGTCGAAGGGGGCACTCCCTGTCCAGCATTTCATAAAAACTCCGACCACGTCGTAACCTTTTTTCTTTAATAGGTATGCCGCCACACTTGAATCTACTCCTCCAGACATACTTACAAAAACCCGAGTTTTTTCATCTTTTTTAACAATCACAAAAATATTATATCATTTACCATTCCTTACCGCTCTTTACCCCTCTTAAATTTCATCTACTAAACAATGGGACGATCGTCCCATTGTTTAGTAAGTTTAAAACTAATTTTTTTATGGCTTAAAGATAATATCTCAAAAACAAGATTTAATAAAACTTGACTTTCATATAATTATAGTTTAAAATATAAAAATCATCTTCAACTCCGAAGAACCTTAACAAAGTGGGTAAATATGAAAAATCCGATAACCGAGTTTTGTAGAAACGGGGAAAAACTGATGACTTCAGAGGGAATTAAAATCCTTGAGGAGGCCAGCCAGGAACAGATCTCTGAAGCCGCCTGCGCAGACTGTAGGGTGGGAGAACAAATTCTCAACATCTGGGCCAAAATTGCCGATTCCCCCCTCAAGGATAAACTCTTTCTAGTACTTTCTGCAAAATCATCGGCTTCTAGTCGTTAACTACCCTTTCAATCAACACAACCCTTGGCAAAACATTGCCAGGGGTTTATTTTTTTATACGGTCGCCGTTTTTTATAATTTTATAACCTGATTTCCTTCTCCAGCCATGGGATATGCTGATTTTTTCTTTTCCAAAACAAATCCTCCCAAATATAATGGACCGCTAATTGCTTGTATTTACCGAATCTATCAAAATGCTTCAATATCTTTTTTACGGGCACGGGATTTTCCGGATTTCGGTTAAAAAACAACTTTGAATAAATTTTTTGTTCCCAAGGTGAAATATGATTAAAGAAATCCCAATGGTGAAAAACATCAAATAGAAGATACCAAACTGTTGCAGGGCCGACGCCGTAAAGCTTCAATAATTCCGTCATTTGCGTTTCCCTATCTTTTTTTCTCAATTCCATTTCATTGATTAACCCTTTTAAAAAATAATCGTCAATTTTCTTAATTGACTTTGCCCGATACCCGACTTTTAAATCCCGCAGTTCTTTTTCTCTTACTTTTTGAAGTTTTCCTGGACTCCAGAAACACCATAATTTTTTACCGTCAAATTCAAGTAGAGTTCCATAATTTTCTAAAAGCGCTTTAAACATCTGTACAGACCGGCGCACCGAAGCATTTTGTAAAACAACTCCTATAATCAGATATTCGTATAAAGAACTCGGGTGTCCCGGGCGCATCCCTCGCCATTTTTTCAAAATAGGCGCGAGAAACTTGTCTTTTTTGAAAGTTTTATAAAAATCGGATAAGTTTAAATCGAAATTATAAAGATATTTGATTTCTTTAACAAAAGAATCAACAAAATCCGCCGATAATTTCCCTTTGGCATAAATTTTTATTTCAACAAGGGGATTGCCAATGCTTCCCTTATTTAAAAATTTAATCCCAAGGTATTTTCCCTGCCAATTCCAGGTTTGCCAACGGATACCCGGCTCCCAGTAGTTGTCTCCAGAAGTAAAATGATCTGGTTTATGAAATGTCGGATCAAAAATAAACGGCTTTATCGGCCTAACTTTAATGGTTTTTACTAACCTCAATTTAATCGGCTTTTTCATCTATTCTATCCTTATATTCTCCCTCGTAATTTATGAGCTGACTTTCCGGTATGCCAAGCGATACGCCATAGCATTCCGCTTCGTCGTATTGCTCCTTATTATTGCGGTCTATATAAAAAACCTTGTTCCGAAAAATAATGTAGTGATGCGTGTCGTTTTTAAAATCTGTATACCATGAGCCGCCGTGGTTCGGGTCAAGCGATTTACTGATTTCTTCCGCAACTTCATTTGCTTTACCTTCCGGAATCTCAACTGTATGTAAAGTCCACTGTTTCAGCCACGGCGTTTCATGGCTTTTTTCAACTTTTTCAACATCGGTCTTCAAAATATTAAGCTTTTCTAAAACGTCTTTATTCTCCAAGCTTTCTTCAATAATAGCGCCTTTGTAGTTCATAAATTTATTTTATCAATAAAGATTTAATATATTCTTCATATTCGGGAAAATATTTCTGAATAAGGGGAAGTTTAAATTCCCGTAAAATTGATTCTTTGGACTCCCGCGCAAGTAAAAATTCAAAAGATTTACGTACCAATTCCTTGGCCGCAACCTGCCCGCCGGTCAATTCTTTCCAATATTCTTTTGAAACCTCTACATTATGTACAGTAAAATTCGGTTCCTCGCCAACTCGTACCTCGTATATCCATTCTTCCTGCCCTTTTGTAGGTAAAGATTTTTCTAAAACCGAAATATTTTTCATGGGTTTATAGGCCAAATTTTTTTATTAAATAGAATATAGATTCTATTTATTTTCAGTGATTCTAGGAAGTTTTTTATTAAATACTAATATGATTACTTTCGTTAAATTTCATAATTAGTAATCCATAATTTGGGCTATATGAGTAAACTTTGAAAATTCTTTATTATGATTTTTAAAATCATCCAAGAGTAATGGAAGGCTTATTTTTATAGAAGAGCTTTTTGGTTTCAACCAATAATTACTGGAATAATAATTATTGGAAAAATGTCTTTGTGGATGAACAATATCTTGTGGAATCTTAGCCCCAAGCGTTTTATTAAAATAATTTACAATAGAGCTATATATTTCCCCTGTATAATCCTGATCAATTCTAAAATCAAAATCGCCGTGATAAAACCGATGGCGCAATCCTTTTTCGCCGAAAACTTTGTTATACAAATCGCCACCTAAAATTTTTTTCATCAAATTTTTATCGTAGGTTGTTAATATCCTTCCATCAGCGTTCTCTATCTCAATTTTTCCCGCCATTGCTTCTAAGGCCGGAAAAAGTAACGCTAGTCTTGCATAATAAGTTGCTACATTATTACATTCATGTAAATAACGAAATGCCGCTTGATATTGATACTTTTTTAGCTTTTTATATGATTCAATTTCGGGTATTCCGAAGTGAAGACCAACTCCCTGATCTTCAAAGGTATAGCGGTAAAAAAAATTTCTTTCAGAATTAACATTCAATTTCAAAGCAAGATATGATTGAAAAAGATAATCCATAGAACACTGACTAATGAAACATATTTTTGGAACAACTTTTGATAGATAGTCATTCATTAAACCCAATGCAGTGAGAACATTTTTCGCCTCTATTACTTTTTCTCCAGTCCAAGCATCACCACCCCAGCCATCAGAAACAGTGAAAGTCCAGTGCTTAAAAATAATCCCATCTAAAGTCATTTGTGTTCTCAAATCATCAAACTTAACTCCCGTTTGTCCTGTATTGCCCTCAAGTGATGCTAGAGTTTTTATTTTTTGCTGTATCAGATAACTATTCATAGATATATTCTTCATTAAATATCATTCTCTTTTTTCTCCACTCAATAAATCCCGCATTAAACTCTTTTTAACAAAAAAATCGAATTTTGATTTTCATTTTTTATTAACTAATTAGCCATTATATTTTTCTAAAAATTTTTCAGCATCTTCTATGGTTTTGAAAAACGCAATTTTATAACCAAGGCCATCCCTACTTGTCTGATTTTCTCTTCTATATGTGTTAAAAACAGAAAACCCATTATCGGTCTCAATAATATTATACCAATACTTTTTAATGAATTTCGTCTTAATTATTTTGTGCATAAATTATTAACTTATTTTTACTGGCTAAAACATAAATTTAGTAATTTTTTAAGTATTGAATTATCACAAATTTTCGAAGGATTTTAACTTTTTTTACTCTGCTAGTTTTTTATAAACCTAGTAGGCTCATTCATATAAACAATACTTTAATTTGCTATTTTATAAGCAATCATTAAAATATTATTTAAATATTTTTCTAAAATAGTTATGTCTAGTGATCGACTGTAAAGATATCTAATAAAATTAACAGGTTTCCGTTCTTGAATACTTAGAAATGGATATTTGTCATCTAGTAACCTATTAAATTTCTTGTAGGCAAACTCACTATTATGCGAAAGGATATTTCTTACTATGGGTAACTCCTTGTTCATAAAGTATTTATCCGAAGAATCTACTCTATTGGGGTCAATAAATGGGTTTTTATTTTTTTTAAAAAAAATTTTGGATATTTCTTCTGTTTTTTCATAAGGGAGCCAATCTAAATATTTATCTTTTGAAAATAATAATCTACGTCCCATTCTGGTGGAATTTACAGGGAAAACCGGCCTCGCAACATAACCAACACAATTATCTTTATGTAATAAACCAATAAACATATCCTCTAAAAAAGACTCAAAGGAAATATACGCGTCCAAAAAAAGACCTCGATAAAGCTGAGAAATATCTTTTATCGTCAAATGGCCATTAATAAAAAGCACCTCGTTCTTATTACGAACTCCCCTTAGTTGATTAAAATGAGACTGAATTTTTCTATATTTACTTTCAGTAAAATTATTCATTGGCGAAACATTTAATTAGATAGTCCACCACTTTTTTTTGGACGTCTAATGTTGTGTTTCGTCTTGATTCAAAAATATCTCCTAACTGGCCATTTTTTATTTTATCATCTATATCAAAGAGTAATTTACGCAATTTAGATATATTTGTTCTCTTTTCTTTTTCTAATCTATACACAAAAACGAATAACAAAAAGAAAAAACCCTTTGTTCTAAAAACAGAATTTTTAAGATCTTCGCCAAAAACTTTTCCAATTATATCTATAATATTTCTTATCGCCCTGGAAATTTTCTGTTTTTCTTCGAAAGTATCGTCCCTTGTTTTATAAAGTTTATCAAGTGATTTTTGTTTTTTTCCTTGAATTTTTCCGCTCAAAATAAATTCTGCCATTTCTGACACCAATTCTGAATCACGCATCCTAGCTATATCATTTTCACTAAAAACTCCCCAGTTAAGCCAATTATTATATTGCTCTGTTGCAAGTTCAAATATAGTCGTTTTAAAACTACCTTGATATTTTGCATTTCTTAATTCTTGATAATTTAGACTAACCCCAGTAGAATTGATTCTAGAAAATATTTCTAATATTTCTTTATCACTCGTATTAGCTGGTAAGACGCTAACATTAAATATATAATCCAGTATTTTCTTTTTAGTTCCTCCCGATAAATCGCTAAATGCCTTGCCGGCTATATCCTTATTATGAATTCTTGAAACAGTAAATTCATCTGTTGCTCTATAATCTTCTAAAACTCGTGGGTCAATAAAACTCAAAACAGTACGTATTCTTTGCTGACCATCAACTACTTCTCGAATGGTTTTCATAATATCTTCATCTGAACTCTTTTCGCGAACTAGTATGGCCGGTATGGGATAACCTCGTACAATAGTATCAATTAAGTAAGACTTCGCACTTTTCCTCCAAATGGGGTTACGCTGAAAATTTGGAGACAACTTCAAAACCCCAGACTTTTTAAAGTCTAATAAATCGCGAACGGAATATGTTGTCGGCCTTATCTGTTCTCCTAACATATTTAAATTAATTATAATATTATAATAAGTTATAACAAAAAACCGAGTTCTCCCAGCTTGATATACTTCAGGTCGGGATTTTACCCCCTCCGACTATTGAATTTTACCTATTATAGCACAGTTTCAGTAAAATTTAAAGTTTACCTTCTTTTAAACTACTCACTGAAGGTTCTATACCAAGAAATTCTCTGTAAATTCGATCTTTATACTCCTCGCCAATTTCATTAACTGCTTCTATAAAGACCTTATATGTACCAAGTCCGCCAATTTTCTCCCAAAATTCATCTCCAACTAAAACTACTTCATCGCTTTTCATATTAAACCATCGAGCAGGAAATGCCCAAGAGTAATTTTCTCGTTTTCCAAAAGGGTTATATGGTAAAGCATAAAAGGCACTGTCAATTTGGCACGGCTCCATACTATAAAGTTTAAAAATTTTTTCTTTACTTACTTTAGTTTGGTCACTATTAGGAAGTGGAGCCTTCAATTCAAAGGCATACTTTTTATTATTTTTTTTATCTTCTGCATATACATCGCATATTACAGTAACAGGAATAACTTTTGTTCTCTTCCCTTCTAAAATATATTTCAATTCATTATCCCAATCTGGTCTAATGCGCTTTTCCTTTTTTGGGGAATGTTCAAGATTATTAAGGACTTCTTGAATTCTTCGTAATCTCTCAGTATTTATTTTACCAGTTATAGTGTATCCCTTTTTCCCGTAGCCAAGTCCTTTGTTTGCCGCAACAATAGCTAATTTTTCCCAGACATTTCCAAATGGGGTAACAAAACGTCGTTCAAAGTGAGAACCTCTAAATATTTCATCCGGAACAAGAGCAGCATAAAGTGGTTTTTTAGCCTTATGTTCTTCTTTAACAAAAGGATCTTCCACTAAAACTTTATTCATAACTCGATCCATCATTAGCTTAATGACAGATTGAATTGCTTCTTTCATTTCTTGTTTTTGTGTCATATTTTTTGCCAGATTAAAATACTTTCATAAAAAGCGCCTTCGCGTCGACCAGTTCGACGATTAACGTGACGCTCTACTCGACCAATTTCTTTAAAACCAACATTAACTGGATTATATAATTTATATTTATCATTCACTATAATAAGGGCTAAGCCATTTTTTGACATATAGTCACGGGTGTGTAAAAAAACTTCGTTTATACCTTTTATATAATCCATCTTAGCTTGTTGGGATTGTCCATTTTTTGCCGGACCAATTTCTCGCGTCTCATTGTTTTGAAGATCAAGAAGTTCATAAGCATATTTGTGTTGCTCATGATAATCGATCAAACCAATATAAGGAGGCGAAGTAAAAACCATATCAATTCCCTTGGGTAATTTAACTTCTCGAGAGTCTGCATGATTAACAACAACTTTCGCCTTTGTTTTAATAGCAGTAAATTCTTTAATCCTTTTAAAGGTGTCTATTGTATAGCGATATAAAAACTTATAAGCCTCGTCAACAGGGCGACAAACCCGATTATGTTTAAAGCATTGATATGGCTTTGTCTGGGATTTTTTAGGAAAATCAAGATCATAATGAGTTACTAGGCGCGCCGAGCGAGCTGAGCGAGACAATACTATTTTAAGTAAATCTTGATAAGTATAATCTTTAATCAGCCTTAAATAGCACAAAAGTTCTTTTTGTGTATTAGCCGAAAACCACTCTTTTATATATTTATTATCTGTTGAAAAAAGCTTTTTAATCTTTTCGTCTTTTGAGAATTTGCTTTTATAGACACCTAAGCGATTTAAAATCTCATAAACTTCTTTTTCTAGAAGCGAAATATTGTAATTTGCTGTTTTTACTTTTGATAGTAGAACATTAAAAACAGAAATATCTGTACCAATAGAATCTATTCCAAGCGAATTTGCCTCGACTAAAGTTGTGCCACTTCCAATAAATGGATCGTAAACTAAAGTTGGCTTATATTTTCTTAAAAAAATTTCAACAAGCTGAGGAATAAATTTACCAAGATAAGGATGTAAACGGTGAACGTGTTTTGTTCTTTGATATTCTGGTAAATCACATTCCTGCCAATTTAAATTTAAAGTATCTAGAGAAGTACTGGGCTTTACACTTGAAAAATTAGTTAACGGTTGTTGTTTGTATCGCTGAGCTACTTTTTCTGCAATAGTATTATCGTACATAAAATTTATTTTTTTAATTTATTATTAACAACCCAACTCTAAAAATAATTCTGTTTAAATTTTAACCCTTATAATATAACTCTACTAGTTATTATAACTTTTCATGTAATTCATTTCAAAGCTTACTTCAATCATTAAAAACCGCCTTTGGCGGTGTTTTATCCCCAATCCACCAAACACAAAAATATCCAATCCATGCTTCGTGCGGAATGTCTCGGAGCCCCGACGGGCTTGGTCTTGAGTGAAGCGAGAGCCGTCGGGGCGAGAGTTCAAGGGCGGCTTCGGTCGCAGGAGCCAAAGAACGCCCGGTTCCGGTAGAAGTATGATTTGGATACACTCACACCCCTTTTACCTCTTTTTGAAACCCGAAGCCATATATTGACAAATGATAGCAAATATGATATTCTGTTTTTAGTTAAATTACATTTGTTCATTCACAATTAATTCACTAAATACAAATCAAAAGGAGTTAGTAATGGAAATTCATGAGAAAATTGCAAAGATCTCTGAAAAAACCGGGATTCCTGAAAAAAACTTCAGAGAAGCGCTTGGTATTCCGCCAGAACCTTGTTCTGCAACAACTATTGAGGATGTAAAGAGGGCATGGAGACGTGCTCGCAGTGGCAGTGACGCGGAAAAATCAGCAACCGAGAAATGGGATGAGCTTTCCATGGAAGAGGTTAATACTGCGACAACTGCTGAGCAGGTAGAAAAAGCCCACAAGCGTGCTCGCAATAACAGTGCTGCGCGAAAAGTAGCGGCCGAGAAATGGGACGAGCTTTCCATGGAAGAGATTAATGCTGCAGCAAATATTGAGCAGGTAAAGAGTGTCTATGATCGCACTCGCCCAGGCAGCGAGACGGAAAAGGCGGCACTACTCAAGATCTACAAGCTTTTTGTTTAAAGACAACACCCGCCGTAGCTTTTATAAGCTACGGCGGTTTTTTATATAAATATGTACCTTATATTGACAAAATATGGCAAATATGATAATATCTACAATAGAACTTTACACTAATTACCTTTTCACGGAGGCATTATGCCAAGTGGAGAAGAATTGATTCTTGTCGGAGCCATCCTCGGATATTGCCTGGTTCTCCAGCTCCTCGGAATGTGGTTAATTTGGCACCATCGTTCGGACCTGCGAACAGGAAAACAGAACAGCGATTTAGAAATGATTCCTTCACCTGTCTCCTTGGGAATCGGAATGATGTCGGGCATGTTCATATGGGGCCTGATTGCCTGTATGATATACCCCGGATTCAATTCCAATCCCGAAATCCTTTCGCTGGCCACCATGATAATCGAAGCGCTATTTTGCACTATTGGGGCTGTCTACACCAGCGAAATGATTTTCAAAATGCTCGCGCACCGCATCGCGCCGAGAGTGAGACATAAGATTGACTGGGTATTCGGGAACCACTGTCCTAAATTCCTGATCAGGCACTGCGCCTGAACCGTCTCCGGCACCGCCCAGCAAGTTAAACAAAACTTGCTGGGCTTTTTTTTATATTCCAGCGACGAACTCGCGAGAATGGTGTTTATATTCCAGCGACGAACTCGCGAGAATAAAAAAGACTTTAAGAACTTTTTATAACTAAATTTGACGATTTTTATCTAAAGTGTTAATCTAATCTCAACTTAGTTGCACCTTTCACAATTAAATAGAGGAGAACTACTTATGTCTGAAAAACAAAGCAGTGCCTATGCAGACGCCGGCGTAAATATTGACGCAGCCAACAAAGCCGTAGATGGAATGAAGGATTCTATCCGTTCCACTCATAATCCAAGAGTGATAACGGATATTGGCCTTTTTGGCGGACTTCTTGATGTATCGTTTTTGCGTGAATACAAGCATCCGGTCTTAGTGCAAAGCATCGACGGTGTAGGAACTAAAATGATGATTGCCGAAGAAATGGAAAGGTTTACTGTCGGCCGAGACCTAGTGCATCACTGCGTCAATGACATTCTCTGCCAAGGTGCGCTTCCTATTAGCTTCCTGGATTATATGGCTTCCGCCAAACTCAAGCCAGCAGTAATGCAAAAAATAGTGGCTGAAATGGCCGGTGCCTGCAAAGAAATAGGGGTTCCCATTATTGGCGGGGAAACAGCTGAGATGCCCGGGGTATACAAAGAAGACCGACACGACCTGGTCGGCTGTATTACTGGCGTAGTGGAAAAAAACAGAATTATCGACGGCAGTAAAATTGAACCGGGAGATGTATTAATCGGATTGCCCTCAAGCGGCCTGCACACCAATGGATATTCATTAGCCAGAAAGGCAATTTTTGAAATCGGCGGCTACAGTCCAAAAGAATATCTCTCGATGCTCAATTGTAAAATCGGAGACGAACTATTAAAAGTCCATAAGAGCTATTACAAGCCCTTAACGGCTCTTATCCTTGGCCGGCCGATAGAAATTCACGGAATAGCACATATCACCGGCGGAGGCTTCGATAATATTGGACGCCTACTCAAAAACGGGCTTCGCGCCGAGATTTTCTGTCCATGGAAAATACCGCCGGTTTTCGAATTAATTCAGACATTGGCAAAAGTATCAAATCAGGAAATGCGCCGCGTGTTCAACTTGGGAATAGGTATAGTGATAATCGTACCGCTTAAGGATGTAAAGCATGCAAGAGGCATCCTGGCCTCATTGGGCGAACTGACCCATAAAATTATTGGCATCATAGAAAAAGTTACTCCTAATTCGGAAAAAGTAGTATTCACTTATTGATTAATGTATTTAATAAAGGCCTGCCATCTTTTTAGATGGCAGGCTCGTTTTTTTAATAAATCCAACCAGTTGAAAAGTAAAAAACCGCCCTTGGGCGGTCTTTTAGAAACAAAATCACGCTTTTTCTACGCGTTCCGCATACTCCCCAGTTGAAGTATTAAGCCGAATAATATCTCCTTCGTTTATGAAAAGTGGAGTAATAACTTTAGCTCCGGTTTCGATAACAACTGTTTTCGTTCCGCCTTGCGAAGTGCTTCCTTTAATTGACGGGGGAGCTTCAACAACTTTGTATTCAACTTTTATCGGAAGTTCGATTGAAATTATTTTGTCTTCGTATTTTATTGTCTTAATTCCTAAATTTGGTTTTAAAAAATCAGCCGGTTCTCCGATTTCTTCTTTTGTCAGGGAAAAACGGTTCTTAGGATTGCCTTTTTCGTCGAACCAATAAACTCCTTTGCTTTCATAAAGAAAGCGAGAATCCATTTTGTTTATTTCCACTTCTTCAAATTCGTCCGCCGGCTTGAAGTTACGATCCAAAACCTGGCCTGTTTTAAGATTTTTTATTTTGGTTTGCACACTGGATCCGCCCCTGCCCATATGAAGGTGTTTTACTGAAAGCACGACAAAGGGGTCGCTGTTAATTTTTACTATTATTCCGTTTTTTAAATCGTTGATTGAAAGCATTTTTAAAACAAACTCTTTTGTATATCCTCCTTCTCTTTAAATCCCTTAGCTTCTAAAAATTCCATATTACCATACTCTCCGTCAAATCCAGGCGGATTGAATTTAACTTTCCCTTCGCGAATCGCCTTTATCCCGTTTGCGACTTTCGCGTCAACTCCCTGCTTAATCATATCTTTCAAATCAGCCTCCATTAAAACTTTAAATTCCCCTCCGAATATTCTTATCATTTTTTGGTATTCGGATTTAACTTTAACTGTGTTCACGCCTACCCCAAAAGATTTAGCTATCACTTCATTTAAAGGAACTAAACTGTAATAAGGAATCCGGTCTTTCCAATGATGAAGAAATCCTTTCATTTCAACGTCTATCAACGGCCTGTCGGCAAGCGCCTCAACTCTATTCAAAACTCCGACCGTCAATTTCTTTCCGCATTTCGGACAAATGCTTTTATGCTTTTTTGTTTCTTCCGGCTCAAAATATACTCCGCAATTCCGATGCCCGTCAAGATGATATTTTCCCTCTTCCGGAAAAAATTCTATGGTTGCCGGAAATTTTTTGATGTCTCGCGACTTAATTGCATCTATCACTCCGTCAAAAGAAAATTCAGTATCAAAAATATTCGCCTCCCTGCCAATCTTGGGCAAAGAATGCGAATCTGAATTGGAAATTAAAGAAATATTATCCAGCGCAGAAAGACGCCAGTTCATCACGGGGTCTGAGCTTAACCCGGTTTCAATGGCAAAAATCTGTTTAGTGTAAGCCCCGAAACATTCTTCAATAGAATCAAAACCGGACATTGAGCCGAATACTGAAAACCAGGGCGTCCAAGCGTGAGCCGGTATCACAACCGCTTTGGGATTGATGTTAAAAACGATTTTAGCGAGTTCTTCGGCATCCAGCCCTAAAATCGGACGGCCATCCGAACGCAAATTACCTATCCAGCCAAGCTGGGTATTTATTTTTTCCGCAGTTTTCATGTCCGGCGCGAACACCAGCGTGTGAATCCGGTGACCCTTGCCGTTTTTGGTATAGATTCCGGAAATTTCCACGCTTAACATAAAACGTGTTGTAGATTCTTCCCCGCGAATGGTCAACCTTCTGTGTTCTTTTTTTAATCTAAAAAATCCCGGCTCGGCCGGTTCCAGCTTTGTCTGAATTTCCTTGAACCAGTCCGGATGCGTAAAGTCGCCAGTGCCCATCAACTGCATCCCTTTGTCAAAAGCCCACCGGTCTATTTCTTCCAATATCATCTGCTGGCTAGTCGCCCGGCTGTATTTGGAATGAATATGCAGGTCCGCGATAAAACGCATAAATAGTTATTGTGTTGCTACAAATTCCTGTTTCTGTGGTTGTTTGTTTAAAAGCGAAAAAGCTACAAAAATAATAATAGACAATAAAACTCCTGGAATAAAAGCTGTTTCAGGCATAAAAGGCAAAAATGCCAATGTAGTTATAAAACCGATTAAAATACTCCAAAAAGCGCCTTTGGCAGACGATCTTTTCCACAATAAACCGCCAATAAAAGCAGGAGCAAAAACAATAAGTACTTGAATTGAAACAACCGTGAGCTTAACTATATCCTGATAAATAAAAGCGACTAATAATGCCCCAAGACCGAATAAAAACACAAACAACTTGCCCATAAATAAAGTTTGTTTTTCGGTAGCATCCGGTTTTTTAACAAGATAAAAATCTTTTGTTAATGTTGCAGAACCAACCATCAACATACTGTCAATAGTAGACATTAATATAGCCAAAACGCTCGCAAAACCAAGACCAAGTATTCCTGATGGCAACAAATCCGTCATTAAGACAAATAAGGCCGAATCTTTATTAACGTCCGGCACAAAATAAACAGCAAGAAAACCAAGCAGAACAGCGGCTAAAATAACCGCAACCTTTAAAAATCCCGAGAAGAAAAATGCGCGCCTTGCCGTTTTAGCATCAGTTGCCGCAAATATTCTCTGCCATATTTCCATACTGACTAATAAAAGCGGGATGCCGAAAATCAAAGAACCAAAGAAAAATGACGGGCCGGCATAGTTAAAAATATTAAAAGATTCTTTGGGTATGCTGGCAAAAAGATTTCCTATGCCCACTTTGGAAAAACCAGCAATAAAAATAAAAATGAAAATAGGAAACATTATAAAAAACTGAATCGCATCTGTGTAAAAATCGCCCTTAATGCCCGCGAGAATGGTATAAAGTATGGTTATAAATGCTGAAGCTATAAGGGCAATTTCAAAATTGACTCCGCTTATTACTTTTGCCAGCGTTGCAAAGGCGACAAACTGAACTGCGGTTATTCCGAAGTATGACAAAACAACAACCATACTTCCGATTCTTCTTGTTGAATTAGAAAACCGGGCGGCCAAAAAATCACCAAAAGTATATGCATTTAATTTATCTCCCCATGCCTTAATGCGCGGAGCCAGCCAAGCGATAAAAAACCATGCCAAAAATGATATAAGCGCAAAACTTAATCCAAAAGAAATCCCGGTATCATAACTCGCACTGGCGACACCAATAACTGTTCCGGCACCAATACTGGTTGAAAGAGCTGTAAATATTAAAAGAAATAAATGCGTTCTTCTGTTATTAACAAAAAAACCTTCTGATGTTTCTTTCCTCCCAAGAAAAAAACCTATACCCAGCATTGCGGCCAGATATATAGCAATAATAAATATATCTAAAGAAGATACCATTATATTAATACTACTATTCTATTCCAGTTGTTTCAATTAAATCCAAATTATTCGCTGCCTGCGAAGCGGAAAGAGGAAAATCACCGGCAGGGAAAATAACTTTCAGGTCTGCGATAAATTTCATAATAAAATTGACATTTTAAGCGAATTGATATACTTTAAAAATAGCTTATTAGTTGAACTTTTACAACATAACCACATCTAAATCAGGGAGGAATTGTGGAAAAGAAGGGAAACAAATCCATAAGAAGTAAAAAATTGACCGAGGAGATGCTTAAAAACCTGAGGAAAAAAACTGGGGCGGAGGATATTAGCCAGCCAAGCCTCCACAGACAAGGTCCTTGCGGCGGCTGCGACATGAGAATAAGTCCTCGCCGGTAATTACCCCTTAAAAAGGCCGTCGCTCAAGATGGCCTTTACTTTTTAGAAAGGAGAAATATATGTCGTGGAATCATCTTCCCGAAATAATCCAATGGGATATAACATCCGGGTGCAATCTAAAATGTGCCCACTGCAGAGCCGGATTTTTGAATTCCGGAAACGACTTGGATACAAATCAGGCCCTTTTGATGATTAAAAAGCTTTATTACTTCGCTCCGGAAGCCGTTCTTGCGGTTGCCGGCGGCGAACCGCTTTTTAGAAACGACCTAAAAGAAATTTTGGCTTTCGCTAAAAACATCGGATTCAATATCGAGATTTTGACTAATGCGACACTGATTTCTTCAACCAATATTCCCTGGCTATGCGAAACAATTAATGGATTCAATGTTAGTATGGAAGGAGCATCCGCAGAAGCGCATGATAAAATCAGGGGAAACGGCTCTTTTGAAAAAACCGTTAAGGCGCTCGAATTATTGACCGCTAATCAGTCCCGCATATCCATAAGAATGACTTATTTGTCGCAGGGCGAAAAAGAGCCCGAGAAGCTATTGCGATTTGTAGCAAAAATGGGAATCGATTTTTTCAATTTCCGCTATCTTGTCCCAGTGGAAAAAGCTAGAGGCAGAAAAATAGATTCCGATCAATACCGAAGGCTATGCCGAAAATTATTGTCCATAGGAAAAGAACTGAATGTCTCAATAGGATTCAGCGACCCTTTTCCTGAAATTCTTTTAAGTGACAGGCGGCAAAGCGAGATTAAGAAAGATCGCGATTTAATTGACGGCAATGCCGTAACTGGATGCTCCGCGGGATTTTATCTTTTTTATCTCGACCATCAAGGAATAATCCGTTTATGTCCTTATTTGCCAGCCAAGATCGCAGACGCCAAGGGCGATTTAAAAACGATTTGGTTTAATAATGAACTTCTAAACCTGTTCCGTTCTCACCATTCCCTCTTGAAGGGAAAATGCGCAACCTGTGAATATAAATTCGCTTGCGGAGGATGCAGGGGAGCCGCATGGGGAACGGATGGAGATTTTTTAGGAGAGGACATTAGATGTTGGAAAAAATAAAGGCCGCTAATTTGGGGCCTTTTTTATTTTGTCCAAATTACTGCGCGCCGATGAATTATATGGAAAAATTTGCACTGCGTTTTCAAAAAGCGACTGTGCGGCATTAAAATCGCCTTGTTTTGCATAAATAAGCCCCAATTGATTTGCTGCTTGCGAAGCGGAAAGAGGAAAATCTCCGGCGCGGGAAATTATTTTCATATAAAGCTCGCTTGCTTCTACAGTTTTTCCGTCTTTTTCATAAATCAGCGCCAAGTTAAAACTTGTTTTATTGGAATCAATACCTCTTTTTTCGTTAGTTGATTGAATATGTTCATATAACCCTTGGCTGAAACTCCAAGCCTTGTTTTGCGCGAAAGTCTGTTGTCCCCAAAAAGCGATTATAGCGATAAAAACAACAGCTAAAGCGGGCCTAATCCAACCCTTCGCATTTTGATAAAGCTTTGTGCCGTAATATCCGAAAATCATCGCAACACCCAGTAGAGAAAATGAAAGATACCTGTCCGCGATGACCAAATCCCCTTTGGTGAAAGCAGTAAACATACTGACAATCGGCGGGATGAGAAAAAACGCGTAAATCGCAAGGCCCAGACTTAAAACTTTTTTCTTTGCTTTAATAGAACTAATAATCGCCAATATAAAAAGTAAAATTAGAATTACACTAGAAAGAAATACAATACTTCCCGCCGCTGTTGGCTCAACCGGAATCAATGGACTCAACGGCCAAGGTAAAAATATCTTTTTGACATACAAACCGAATCCAATAACTGCCGCGCTTATTTTTTCCCATACAGATACGCCGAAATCAAACGGAATTTTTTTGGAAAATCCGATTGCCGAAATCCGCATAACCAGATACAAAACAAAAAATACAGCGTATGGAATATAAGTTTTTAAAAAAGCAAAATTAATTTTCTTTTTCTTATATAAGTAATCGTAAATAAGTAAAACCGGCAATATGGCGATTGCGGTTTCTTTTGATAAAAGCGCAAGAAAAAATAAAAACCCGGCAAGCCATTTTCGCCGGCCGATCCGCCAGCTGGCGGAGTGAACCAAAAACGCCAAAATAACAAAAATTCCCATTAATAATTCCGGAAGCCCGGAAATCCATACCACGTTTTCTGCGTGAAGCGGATGAAAAACAAAAATAGCGGTTCCCAAAACAGACGTTAATCTATTTTTAAAAAGACGGTTCAATAAAACAAAAACTAACCAACAAAAAATAATATAGTAGATGATATTAATAAGATGAAAAACGAACGGCCTGTCTGAAATCGCGCGGGTCAACATTATGGAAAGCGTATGGAGCGGGCGGTAATAATTACTCCGTTCAAAACAAGTTTCCAAATGCGGCTCCCAAATGCACGAAGTAAACGCCTTGCCGATATTTTTCAAACTAGCAACTTGGCTATTGTTAATAACTATCTGCTCGTCATCGTAAGCGAATCCGTTTTGAAGCGAGGGATAATAAAGCCCGAAAACCGCCAAAACTATGGCGGCGAAAATTATTATTTTGAAAGATTTATCAGTCACGGTGGGCGTACTCCGATTCGAACGGAGGACCTCCTCGGTGTAAACGAGGCGCTCTAACCAACTGAGCTATACGCCCATTCCTCCAATATTATCCAATTTCCGGCTTTGGGGCAAATAAACTACTTAGTGGCATCGTACATTGCTTTTATTTCAGAACCGGAAAGCGTACGATTATATACACGAACTTCGTCAATAGTGCCATTCCACGCATCCACTAGAGAAGTATAATCTCTATCCCCAATAAAAAGATAATTTTCGCCCGTAGCTCCGTAATTTCCTGGAGTTTGGGTATAAGATAAATTAACCCCATCAAGGTAAATTTTGGCTACTCCCCCTTCTACAACGCCCCCAACAAAATACCATTGATCATTATTTGCGATTGCATTATACGCGCAATAAAAATTGTCTGTTACAGAATCCTTACCAAAGCATAAACGATTACTACCTCTATAATATATTAATCTAAATTTACTACTTCCTCCTTGTTCCACTAAAGGAACATAAGTATTTGTATCTCCTTTTTTATAAACCCACGCAAAAACTGAAAAATTATTTGCGTTTAATGCAATACTACTCGCTCTTACTCTTTCACTCGCTCCATTAAAATCCAAACCGCCTTTAATTTTACCCGAAATCCAGATTGGACTATTAATCAAAGTTCCACTATTGGAATTGCCAGAAGTATCAATCGCGGTATCGCCGCTTCCATCATCAAATTTCCAATAACCGGTAAGTCCTCTTTGAAAGTTTGCCAAATCCATATCCGAACCGGCCTCAAATAAAGCCGGGTCTGAACCGCCGTCCATGTTCATTTGTGAAGCATATTTTTCGGATTCAAGCATGGCGGTTAATTTCCAAGAACCCGTAACATAAGTATAATAACTCCCGCTAGATGTGGCATTGGTCGGGTCAATCGGAAGTATATTTAAAATTTTTCCATAAGAAACAGAGCTTAAATCAATGGGTACCCAACCCGTGCCGTCAACATCTCTGTAATATGAAGAATTTACACAGGCGTATGCCCAACCATCAGGCAAGGAAGGAAGGCCCAGGTTGGCGCAAGTTGCTGAAGTGTCCGGGATTGAAACATAAACGGTATTTGAAAAGCCAAATGAAGTTCCGCCATCTGTCTGATAAAGAGAAATGGCTTTATTTAGTGTGGTAATATCCGACAGCCGAGTTGTATCCCGTGATTTTTTCATAAATTCCGCCGGGTTCAAAACCAAAACAACCGTGGTCGCCAGAATCGCCACTATGCCGATGACAATGAGAAGTTCAATGAGTGTAAATCCCTGATTGGAGTTCATTACTTATTAAATATAACTCTTTTTACATTTTTCATAAAATAAAAAAGGCGCCGTACCGAATCGGTATGGCGCCTGTGAACCGTGTCGTGATTAAATCGCGGCGGCTGCGGTTTTGGCTTTTTTGGCAGCTTTTCTTTGAGCTGCCCTTTTCTGTAGATGGAGATTATGAATCACACCGAGATTACCGAAGCGGGCGTAGCGCGATTCCCATGCCTTGATTATTTCATTATGGCCTTTCGGGATTTCCGTACTGCAGATAATTCTCGCCAATAATTCCCTGTATTCACGGGAAAGATCGTCACGGATAATATCTAAAATCGACTTGTGAAAGGGTTTCCTTTTTATCCTTAACACAACACTCCTCCTTTAAAATTGGACTGCGGTTAACCCCGAATACATACCACGACAATAATCGTGATTGATTCGAGAAAGCTGATTAGCATCGAGAAAAATACGCTCGCACTTTTAACTTTAATGCCGTAAAACACGAATGCGAGTTGAATTGCCGCGAAAATATACCACATAAAAACGGCAATTCCGGCAACACTTTCAGCCGTAAAAACAATTACAACTTGAGGAGATATTGCTATTGGATTGGCAAAAATAATAAGAGACATTAATACCACAAACCATTTTGCTTCCACTAACGGCTTAAAAGTTAAATAAAGCCAAGCCATAATTCTTTCTATTCGGCCCAAATCCTTAAAACTTCTTATTTTTTCCATTTTCTGCCTCCGTATTTTATTGTAAAGAACAATTATTAATCTATCGCTATATTATATATAATAGCATATTTATAAAAATAAGTCAAAAGTTGTGTCCTTCTAATACCGGATTTATCTGGGGAAGAAAAAGAGAGGAGATAAATAAAAACCCCGAACAATAAAGTTCGGGGTTAAAGTGGAGGGATTATTATCCCCTAAAACCCTTTTCATCCCAGACGGCGATGTGATATTCGCGATCCCCGGCTGAAACCGTAAGGAAAGGATCATTGGGAATTTCCCAGTTGTCAGCGGCGAAATATTCGACCCGAAAATTAACCTTGGATAACTTTTCCTGAACTGTAAGAGCAAGTGCGAGAGCTTGTGGTGGAATCTGTTGGCTATATGAACTCAAATAACTACATCTCCATGTCTTCTGTTTTGAAAATGGCATCATCGAGCCACAGAATATACTACCAATAAGCCCCATAAAAATACATGCAACCACAGCATCAATTATTACTGCGTTATCAACTGTTGCTGCATGGTGATTAATAAATAAGAAAAAACCGGTTCCAATCGCACATAAGGCGCCGACCAATATTGTAATAACCCAAAACCTTATCCTTTTGGTGGCGTACCTCCGATTTTCTGGGTCTTGCATACTTTTCTTGTATTCCTCAACACTTTTAGGGGAATAAATAGGAATCCCTAGATCTGAAAGAATTTGGCTTAACTGTACACCTTTTTTTCGTTCCGCCCATCCTTGAACTTCCTTACTTAAAGAACTATGAAAACCAAGTCTGGCTTTTGACTGCTCACGGATTGCAATTTCCTCTTGAATATTTTGGGGCAATTCAAGAGTCTTAGGTGCTTCAACTTGTGTCTTTTCTAAAACAGCCATTGCCTCACTCATTTTATTCCTCCTTATATGTAGATGTAATAAGATTGTATATGTTCTGGCTTCAACTTACCACATATGAAGAATTTGTCAATTCAATGATAGCTGAATAAAAATACCCCTAAAAGAGAGGTGTTATTGCTCAAAATGACAATATTTACCTAATCTAGTGCGCCCATGAGGATTCGAACCTCAATTACAAGCTTCGGAAGCTTGCGTCCTATCCATTAAACGATGAGCGCTAATATATCAACGCGTAAACTATACCCACTATAAAAACCAAGAGCAAGAGATAAGCTAAAAGGCTCTGCCGGCGGGAGACCTTCAACCACATTAGAACTATAAGAATACTCTCAAATGCGATAAACACCCCGCCAACAACGCCAATGAGTATTAAAAAATTATTAAACCCGGCAAAATATAAAATAAGAGGAACAAAAACTACAACAAGACTGGACAATATTTTAGGAACTCTAAAATCCTCTTCCAAACTTTTTTCTATCTCCCGTGAAAGCATTATATAGGTACTCCATAAAGAGAAAAAACCCAAAACCCCCAGCAAATATAAAACCAATACAGGAACGTTTCCTATAAGGCCCGAAACCGCATCCTGTGAAACCTGGCCGGATAAACCTATAACTCCAGAAATAAATAACAGATAAACGACGACCGGCGTCAAAGTCCCAAAAATAATCGGCAATTTTGATTTTTTTAAACTATCTTTTTTCTCGCGGAAATAATTAACGACCGAGGGCACGGCAGTCCGACCGGCAAGAGAAAAAAGAATAGCGCCGTAAGGAAGAAAAAGAAAAATCGGATTAAAAAGGGTTAAAGAATTGATTTTCGCCGAAAAATTACCGATTCCGAAAAAGAAAATTACTAAAATGATTATTATAATGGCAACCGTAATCAGAAATTCTAAAAAGGCCAGCCGTTTAACCTTTAAAAAAACTGCCAAAGAAGCAACCACCCAAAAGATAAAAACTTTATACAGGTCGGACAATGACGGCGCGAGTAAATTTATGAAACTTATCGCCAAAATCAAGTAAATAACCATTGAAATCAGAAGTCCGATTATGGAAGTTAAAATGGATAATTTCCCTATAAATCTGCCTAAATGAATTCTTACATGTCCCACAAATCGGTGAACTCCCCCGGTCATTACAATCACATCGGCATACATTAAATAAAGAAAAACCAAGAGGATGCTGAAAATAATTAAATAAAATAAACCGGTTAAAATACCGGCTTTTTCAAAAACAAACGGCAAGACGAAAACACCCGCCCCGATAATTGTCCCCGCCAACAAAGACGCCGGCAGAATTACGTTTTTATACATTATTATTTGACGGCATACACCTTGTCGCTGTCGTGAACTTTCTCGCCCACTTTTATTCCAACTTCCTGACCCTTTTTGGCCTTATCTATATCCTTATGGTCATATTGTATTGACTTTACTTCCTGAACAAAATCCGTATGCGCTCCCTTAAAGCGGATTTTGTCTCCAACTGAAAAACTTTGGTTAAATTTCACAATAACGACACCTAACTTTCCATAATAATGAGTTACTTCGCCGATTACTTTTTCCTTCATAAATTTTTAACGTTGTTATTTGCGACCTTTTCCAGTAGTAGAAATTTGGTATTTCACTACTGAGTTTTATTTATTCCGAATGATTATTCTTTTTCTCTTTTTTAATAAGCTCAATGACTTTAATAATTAATTCTTTGGAATCGCCGGAGTAAACTATTTTACTGGCCATTTCTTGGCCGCGATGAGACTTTTCTATCATTGCTTTAATCAACTCATCGGTTTCCCAATCGCCTTCTAAAACGCCAATTGGTTTTTTATCCTCAAAAGCGATAGTAAATTCATTCAAGGTTCCCATTCGCCCGCAACCGACAACAACAGCATCCGACGAACGAGTTAAAAGAAGATTGCGCCCGGAATAACCGAAACCGGTGTAGATTATTAAATCATGATAATCAATGGGAAGCTTAAACTCTCTTATGTGTTCGCCCTCGGAAGACGCAGGAGATATTCCAACAACAATTCCGCCCTCCGATTTGGCGCCTTTCGCCGCCCAATAAGGAAACCCGGTCGTGGCACCCTCGACTAAAACCGCGCCTTGACGGATTATTTCCTTCCCAAGTTCTTCGGCTTTTTGAAAAGCATCGGCTCCGCAATGCCCGGTTTCCGCGGCTCCTGAAACACAAATCTTATACTTTGGTAAATTGTTTTCACTCATAACATCAATTATACCATATTTAATATTACGCGTTATAATTCAACGCTTTCCCCGGAAGAAGGGATATGAGTTTCAACGGCTAATTCATCTTTTATTTTTTGAGATAACGGAATTATTTGGTCTTCTTCTCCCTGTACAATAAATATTTTTTTAACGCTGCGGCGCATCGGCCTAAGCCATTTTAAAAGACCCTCTTGGTCGTCGTGAGCCGAATAACCGCTGATTGATTTTGTCTTACATTGACC